>ERZ1106932.420-NODE-420-length-11519-cov-459.427425_pt1 | contig 11519 bp, 7 predicted proteins | sample MGYA00403665_ERZ1106932 | MGnify/ENA primary metagenome ERZ1106932 (study PRJEB35170, sample SAMEA104062448) | human gut metagenome | biome: human gut; feature: human-associated habitat; material: faeces | place: Denmark | collected 2012-08-24 ... | reverse complement strand
ACACGTTCATGAACCATGGACTTTCGAAATAAGCTCTAACATAAATAACATTGGAGAAAAATATTATTTAAGCGACTATGTTTTACTACACTACGATATAAACTCATCAACAATCAAAAGCGAAATATTAGCAAACAATAAAAATACATATTTCATTTCTTCTTTTGTTCAATTAGAAATGATTCAAGATCAACTTAAAAATAAAAAAGTTATCGTTTATGGCGAGGCAATGTACGATTACTTAAAAGCCAGTAACAATAACTTAATTAAATACTCTATTAACGCAGCAAAAAAGATAAATAAATTAATTGCATGCTTAAAATTAGCTATCGAACATGTCGATGTTGATACACATGTTTATAAAATAAATTAATATTTGCAAATAAAAATGGCGTGAATTATCACGCCATATTTTTTGGTTTAATTAATTAGCACTTTTCAGCGAAGTACTTGATTGTACGAACCATTTGTGAAGTGTAGGAGTTTTCATTGTCGTACCATGAAACAACTTGAACTTCATATGTATCGTCATCAACTTTAGTAACCATTGTTTGAGTTGCATCAAATAATGAACCATATGTCATACCGACAATATCAGATGAAACTAATAATTCTTCTGTATAACCATAGGAAGCATTAGCGACTGACTTCATCTTAGCGTTGACTGAATCAACTGTGATGTCATGTCCTTTAACAACTGCAAATAATAATGTTGTTGAACCTGTTGGAACTGGAACACGTTGTGCAGAACCGATTAATTTACCGTTTAATTCTGGGATAACTAAACCGATTGCCTTAGCAGCACCTGTTGAGTTAGGAACAATGTTAACTGCAGCAGCTCTTGCTCTTCTTAAATCGCCTTTTCTGTGTGGACCATCAAGAACCATTTGGTCACCTGTGTAAGCGTGAACTGTTAACATGATACCAGATTGGATTGGAGCATAATCATTTAAAGCCTTAGCCATTGGAGCTAAGCAGTTAGTTGTACATGAAGCAGCGGAGATGATTTGATCATCAGCTGTTAATGTTTCGTGGTTGACACCATAAACGATTGTCTTTAAATCTTTTCCAGCTGGAGCGGAGATAACAACCTTCTTTGCACCAGCATTGATGTGTGCCATTGATTTTTCCTTAGAGCAGTAGAAACCTGTACATTCTAAGACGACATCAACATCTAATTCTTTCCATGGGCAGTTGTTTGCATCTTTTTCGGCATAGATTCTAATCTTGTGTCCGTCAACAGCAATCCAACCTTCTTCTGCTCCATCTTCAGAGCATGTGACTTTGTCGGCTAAAGCATATCTGCCTTGAGCTGAGTCATACTTCAATAAGTGAGCAAGCATCTTTGGGCTTGTTAAATCGTTAATTGCAACGATTTCATAGCCTTCAGCGTTAAACATTTGTCTGAAAGCTAAACGACCAATACGGCCAAAACCATTAATAGCTACTTTTACTGACATAAATATCTATATTTCCTCCTGTTAGTAAATCTAACAACTATATTCTACTATAAATAAACAAAGATTTGTCAATTATTTTTAAATTTATTAAAGTTTTTGTTTGTTTTTGCGTATTAAGCATGCTTTTTTGCTCATTAGTGATTGAAACAATACTTTTAAGTGCAAAAATAAACGTTCAAAATAAATCAAATAAAAAAATAGTGACTATGAAAATCAAATATATGCTATACTCAAAAGGTCAAGGTAATAAACAAATGTCGAAAAGAATTTATTTAGCCATATTAATATTAGAAATTGTTATTACTGCAGTTGGTGTAACTGTGTCATTTATATTAAATAAACACGAACCAATTTTTGCATATAAAAGTAATTTAACAGCTTATGTCGCAATTATACTTGCCTTTTTAGCTGTTATAAATATCGTTGAAATTTTATCTTATGCCAAAATATCAGATTCAACTATTCACACTTTCTTCACATCGCTTTGTTTTTTGCTTTATTATTCAACTACAAAGGATATTCAAGGAGTTTTAGAATTAAATTATGATATTTCTTTAAATCATACATTATTAGAAATATTTAATTTTGCCTTTTTTCACCTAACAATTCTTTCTTTATTTTACTTTTATAATTATCAATATTGTAAATTAAACAACAAAGAAGTTATGACTATCTTATCTTTTTCTTTAATGTCTACCGCATCATATATAGCCATGCATTTAACAACTAAATATAGCTATTTATCATATTTATTTTACGTTCCTATCGAATTACTTTTATTGCTAAAAATTGTATTAAACGTTTTCTCTAAAAATAAAATTGATGCAACTTTTTGCCTAACTACAGGAATACTATTTGTTATAACCGGTTTAGAAACTTTTGCAATTCTGAGTCAGAATTTATATAAAATAAAGTTCTTTTTCTTACCTACTGTTTTTATGACTGTAGTTATACTTCTTTGGTTATCAATTTATATCGCCTTCATTTTAAGAACTGATAAAAACGCTTTAAAAGCTCAAGAATATAAAGAAAAAGAAGAAAAGATGAGAACATTACTTCTTCGTCAACAAATTAATCCACATTTTGTTTTCAATTCACTTACTACTATAAAAGATATGTATCATAAAGATTTAAAAAGTGGAGATGAAACTCTTAATCTTTTTGCCAAATATTTAAGATTAAATATTGAATCAATTAATAACGATTTAATACCTTTTGAGCAGGAATTAACTAATATTGAAAACTACATAAATTTAGAACAAATAAAACGTAGTGAAGATTTAAATATTGTTTATAACATAGATTATTACGAATTTACTGTTCCAGTCTTAGCTATTCAAGTATTTGTCGAAAACGCCATAAAGTATGCCAAAACCACTTTTAAAAAAGATGGATATATAGAAATTTCATCATACTATAAAAACGGATATATATTTTTAGAAATTATAGATAATGGAGTAGGCTTTGACACTAGCAAAATAAAATCTACATCTTGTGGAATTAAAAACGCCTTTGAAAGATTTAAAATTTTAAAGAAAGAAGTCAAAACAGAAATTGAAAGTGAGGTTGGAAAAGGAACAAAAGTATCAATAAGATTTAAAAAAGAAGGAGAAAAGAAGTAATGAAGCTACTAATTGTCGACGATGAAATAAGTGCACTTTTTTGTATTTTTAAATGAAATAATTCACGAGAGTGGTTTAGAGTACAAGTTTTTTCAAGATAATGAAGAAGCAATATTAAATTACGTCACAAATAATCATATTGATTCAGCTTTTTTAGATATACGAATGCCTAATATCGATGGTATTTCATTAGCAAAAAAGATCTTAAAAATTAAGCCAAAAACAAAAATTGTTTTTATAACTGGATTAACAATAACAATTAACGATATAGATAAAAATATAAAAAATAACGTAGTAGGATTTATATATAAACCATACAGTAAAGAAGATGTTTCAAAAATTATAAGAACTCTTTCTAACGAAATAAAAATATTAAAAGTAAATATGTTTGATACCTTTGATTGCTATATTAATAATGAAAGAATATTATTTTCTTCAAGTAAAGCAAAAGAATTATTTGCACTGTTATTAGTTTATAGAGAGCGCGGCCTAACAATGTATGATGCTATATCTCAACTATGGCCTGATCACGATTTAGAAAAATCAAAGAAGCTTTATAGAGATGCTGTATGGAGATTGCATAAAACTCTTAAAGAAATTGATTTTGAGTGTGTCGTTTCAAATAGAGGAGAACTATCTTTAATATCTAAAAATATCGATTGCGATTATTGGAACTTTTTAGATGGTAAAGACTTAACAGTGTTTAAATGAGAATTTTTAAAAAGTTACGACTGGAGCATTTATTATTTAAGCCATCTAGAAGAAATACAACAAACAAGAAAATAACCTTAAAGTGTTTAATATATAAATATAAATAGTAGTTTTTAATTGTCCACAAAAATACTTTTTATAGAATGTTTTTTATTTATTATAAATAATGGTATACTCTTATTATTGGATTTGAAAGGAGAAGAATATGTTAATAGATCTAGCTATAACACTTCCTTTTTTTATATTATTTGCCTTAATAGAAAACGCTTATTACATAATTTTTAAAAAGAAGACAATTAAAGAAATATTATCGTTTAATTTGCTCTTTGACTTTATATCATATTTTATAATTAGCGTAATAACATTGGGAATAATACATATTGTTTTTCCACATACGTCACATGTAAATTTGTTACCTATTAACTTTTTTAACTATATATTAGTTAAAGTAATTAACTTAGAAACTCTATATAAAAAAGTTGTTAAAAAAGAAAATAAAGAGTATAAAAGCTCTAGATTTGCACTTCTTGGAATATTTATAATTAGCTTCATTTTGGAAGTATCGTATTTCAATTTTCAAGGATTCAATCAACACTATAAAAAAGAAACAATATCTTTAACTTCAGAAAAAATTAAATTATCTAATGGCGCTAAATTAACAGATGAAGGTCTTATATATATTCCGAGCGACGGAACTATTACAATAGATACTACTGATATTACACTAAAAAACATTTACTTTACTTTTAATAATGTTAGTCTCAACGTCGAAACATATTTTAAAACAAGTTCACAAGAATTCTCATTTTTAACAAACCCTAAAACAGATCTTTATAATTATATGGATATTGGAAGAGTAGGGGAGACCCAATCCCTTCAAATAAGATTTAATATTAAAAATGATCACGAAGATAAATACTTTAAAAATCCAGACTTATATTTAAAGAGTATAACTTTAAATGCACAAATGCCTTTTGCATTTAACACTATAAGACAAGTATGTATTATATCCCTATTATCACTTATTGTTTTCTTACCTACTATAAGCAAAAAATTTGGTCAATCGCTCAAAAACAATGATAGTAGCTATAAGAAGTTAGAATATGGACTACTTTGCATTTTTGGCATTACATTATTAGCCTATTTAATATCAGTTTTGTTTATTTTTAAGGATAAATTCCTAGTTCAGTATAGTTCAATAGATATTCAAAATTCCAATATTTATTTTCAACAGTTTGATGCTGTTATGAAAAATAGACTTAGTTTGGATTTGCCTGTTGATGATAGATTAATAGCTTTACCAAATCCTTATGATACAAATAGTAGAAATGGCATTCCATATTATTGGGATCACGCCTTCTATAATGGAAAATATTATTGCTATTATGGAATAGCTCCTGTCATTTTATTTATGCTACCAGTCTACTATATTTCTGGAGGATATATTCCAAGCATAGCTAGCATACAACAAATGGGAATGATAATCTCACTATTTAGTTTGTTGTTAGCTGAAATTGAAGCAGTCAAAGCCTTCACAAAGAAAAACAACCTTAAATTTACAGCTTTTCTTTTATTATGTAGCATATCTTTATCTTTAACTTTCTATATAACATCTTATAAAACAGGATATTATGTTGAAGGAATTTACCACATTCCATACGCATATGGTATAGCCAATATGTTCTTAACTTTCTTCTTTGTTTTAAAAGCTTATAACTCCAAAACAAATAGTCGAATAACATATTTAACACTATCAGCTGTAACTATCGTTTTACTTGTTTTAAGTCGTCCAAACTTAATTGTAACCTTTATATTTTTAGCTCCTTTATACCTTAAAATGCTTTTTGAAAACAAAGCTTGGAAGAAAAATATTATAAAGTTTATCCCATGTTTTGCAATAGTAATCGTCGGGGCTATAGGAGTAATGCTTTTTAACAAAGCAAGATTTAACTCTTTCTTTGAATTTGGTCAATCATATCAATTGACAGTTACTGATCAAACAAATTTACCTTTCAGCAGCAAAGCTTTAATAAGTGCTATTTTCCATTTTTATTTACAACTACCAGCTTTTTGTAATTCCACAAACGGCATGCCTTTCTTTGATGCTTCTTACTGTTATATAAGTATGGAAACTCATCCATATACTTCTTACACAATAGGTCTTTTCTTTGCACCTATATTCTTAGTTTGCTTTGCTATTCCATTATGCTTTAGAAAAGAAGAAGATAACTATATTAAATCAAGTATTATCCTTCTTCCTATTGCTAGCTTAATAATCAGTACTATAACTGCTAGTTATGCAGGAATATGCGTAAGATATAATCTCGATATATTCCCGATAATGGCTTTTTCAACATTTATAACTATATCTAAATTATTCGATAAATATAGCGATAACAAAAAAGTGATAGAGCCATTATTTAAAGTTATTATCTTTGTATTAATAATTAGTACTATAATTTGCTTCGATTATATATTTGTAAGATTTGATGGATTAACTGGCGAAGATGTTAATGGATTATTATTCCACTACACATCTTTCTGGGGACACTATAATACATCGCCATATTCAAATAGTTTTATAATTCCACTTGTATCACTAATACTCGTTGCAATAGCAAGCAATATACTTACTGAAAAGAAAGTTATAAATAATATTCAATAACTATAAGTAAAATTTAAAGCGTATACTTATCCCCTTCACTATATATAACCGTAAGTTTTAATATGTTTTTGCTCACTTTTTTAACAAATTTTAATTTCTTTACAATTTAAAGGTAATAAAGCCAAAATTTTTGACTTATAAACACTACACAAAATTATTGACAATTACAATATTACTCTTTATTGATTTAAGTATTATTTATACCTACTTAAAAGCTAAGGTTTTTAGATAAAAAATATTAAAAAGGGACAAAATAATATAACTTTTTATAAATATAGACTAAAAAAGCGCTCTATGAGCGCTGTTATTTATTTAGAATTAACATGTTTTTTATAATCTTGATTAATCTCGTAAAGAGTATGTTCAAATGATTGCTTTTCTTTAATATGTTGAACTTTTAACATTGATCCAGTAATCAATAGTAAGAAAGCTATTAAAATAAACAATGCACCGATTCCTATAAGAATATAAGATGAGAAATTAACTCCTGTTGCTTTTAAAACTCCTGGAATACCAAAAGCTAATCCAACGATAAATGATAATAAAGCTAATATTCCATAGTAAAACATTGGTCTATAACACTTTGTTAATCTTGCTATTGTAAGCATTACTTTAATTCCATCACTTACAGTATTAAGCTTTGAGAAGCTTCCTTTTTGTCTATCTTTATATTGAATAACAACATTTTCAAGCTGCATCTTTTTATCAAGTGAAAATATCGTCATTTCTGTTTCAATTTCAAATCCACTAGATAAGCATGGGAACGATTTAACATATTGGTAACTAAAAGCTCTAAAGCCTGTCATAACATCACGAATATTGCCGTGGAAAACATGATTGGTAGAAAATCTAACTAAACTATTGCCAAAATTGTGAAATGGTCTTTTATTTTCGGTAAAGTATGTGGATGAGAGTCTATCTCCTACAACCATATCAGCGTTGTGCTTTAAGACTAAATCAATCATCTTTGGAGCAGATGATAAATCATATGTATCATCAGCATCAACCATGATATAACACATGGCATCAATTTCTCTAAACATTCTTCTAACAACATTGCCTTTGCCTTGTTGATATTCATGTCTTACAATTGCACCTGCTTGGTTTGCTAATTCTACTGATTTATCTGTTGAGTTATTATCATAAACATACACTTTAGCTTCAGGTATATATCTATGACAATCTTGAATAACTTTTACTATAGAAAGTTCTTCATTATAACATGGAATTAAAACTGCAATTTTATCCATACTAATCTCCTTAATTCTTAATATAAATTATACACTATATTAGATTTAAATAAAATAACTTGTTAATCATCAAAAATTTTTAAAAAGTCAATCTATTTTTTTACACGTGTGAAAAAATATACTAAGTTAAAAAAATAATAAATAAAATTTATATTATTTAAAAAATATGTGTAAAGTAAACGATTACATTGTTTTTTTAGTTAGTTCAAAATATGTTGAATATTGTTCATCGACTTGCTAGAATTTAAATAGAAAGGAAAGTAATTTGCTGAGATATATGAGAAGAATTTAATTAATTTGCCTACAGTCGATAAAATAAGTTAGCCTATATATCGATATGCAAATAATTACTTAAGAATTATTATGAAAAAAAGTTGTATTTTTGTTTTTTTGTCGTTATTCTTATGTGCTTGTAATAATCAAAAGCCTCCTGTGTCAAGCAGTAGCAATAGTGACCCAATCAGTTCAAGTAGTACAGTAAGTAGTTCTACTAGTAAAACAAGTTCAAGTACTAGTAGTAGCACTTCAACAAGTTCTACAAGTTCATCTTCTAGCATACCAAGTAACACCTACTGATAAAACAGTGTACGAGTTTAAAAATGAGCTTACTCAAGAAGCTTTAGATTCACATGAATTTGCTTCTCCTTCATTTAAAGAATTTCCTGGCAGCTTAACTCCAACAAGTTCTGACTTATTAACATTTACATTAAGTGATGATGGAACATACTATATTGTTTCAGATAAAGAATATAAGCTTAATACTCCAGAGTTAGTAATTCCTAGCGAATACAACAATCTTCCTGTCCAAGAAATTGCTGATGAAGCATTTGCCTATAAAACATGGTTAACAAGTGTTGCCATTCCATCGAGCATTAAAAAGATCGGTGCTGGTGCCTTTAATAGTTCTGGAATTAAAACAGTTTACTATGATGCTGTTGAAATAGAAGAATTAAATGGCCGTAACTGGGTCTTCTTTAAAGGTGATGCAGCTCAATCAATCGATATTTATTTTGGTAAAGACGTCAAAAAAATACCAAGTCGTCTTTTCTATCCACTTGCAACAAATCCTAACGAAACATGCAATGTAAAAAACATATATTTCTCAAGTGAATCCCAAGTTGAAAGTATTGGTGACTACGCTTTCTATAAATTAAGTAATGTCACTAGTATATCTTTACCATCAACTTTAAAATCAATCGGTAAATATGCATTCTATGAATCTGGCATAACAGAAATTGATTTTAGAAATGTTGAAACTATTGGTGAACACGCTTTTGAATTTAGTAAGCTTGAACATATTAAAGTTGACAATGTTTCATCGATTGGTCAAAACGCCTTTGCCTATAGTAAATTAGTAAATCTCGATTTATCAAAGAGCAAATTAACAACCATTGAACCATTCGCCTTTAAGAAGTGTGCATCGTTAAATGCAGTTTTATTTAATGAATCCATTGAAACAATTGGCGAAGAAGCCTTTAACGGTAGTGCATTAAAGCAAGTAATTTCTCCTGCATCATTAAAAACTATCGGATATAAAGCCTTCTATAATTGCACAAGCTTAAAAGATATTTATTTAAATAAAAATTTAAAAACAATCGACGATTACGCTTTCTATAACAGCGAATCACTCACAAGACTTTATGTTGATTCAACTAACTTAGCTGATTTCAAATTAGGTAACAATATCTTCACAAAAGCAGGAAGTAAAGAAAAGCTTCAAGTTGCTTTCTTAGAAGGTGTAACAAAAATACCTGCTAACTTCTTATTTAGTAACGCTAGTGAAGAAGAAAGTGCTGTCGTATCAGAATTAGTTTTACCTTCTTCATTAACTGAAGTTGGAGAAGCTGCTTTCTACGACTTAAGCATTGAATCTATTTGGTATATAGGAAAAGAAGAAAATTATAAAGCCGTTAAAGTAAACGATCAAAACGATTCATTAGCCGGCGTTAAATTTTCTATCGTAATTTTATAGGAGAAACACTATGAAAAAGTTTAGAACATTAATAGTTACTTTTGTCGGTTTATTCGGTGCCACTGGTGGTGCATTAAAAACAGCTGACACAACAAACAATGTCGAATACGAAATCTATCCTACAGTTCAAAGCATCACCTATGGTGATAAAAATTCTACTATCAGTGGAAAATACAATATTGTATATGAAAGCAAAATTGATTCATATACAAAAAATAAAGCCATAGAAGTTCTCTCACGCAAAAATGTTAAAGCTTCTATTGGAGATGATATTTCAACAGAAAAAGGAAACTTACTCCTTGGTGTTTATTCAAGTAAAGAAAAAGTTGATAGCTATATTACAGAAGACGTTAGTTATATAAGTGAAAAAATAGATTCTTATTATCTTTCCATTAAAGATAACAATATTGTAATTCTTGGTAAAGATAGTGACAGCGTTTATTATGGTTTATCCACATTGGATTTAATTTTCCAACAAACTCAAGATGAAGTTAGAGAGTTAGAAATTAAGGATTATTCTTCTTCTTACTATAGAGGATTCATCGAAGGTTACTATGGAATACCTTGGACAAGTGAAGAACGTAAAGAACTCATGAGATTCGGCTCTAAGTTCAAGTCAAACATTTATATTTACGCTCCTAAAGACGATGCTTATCACTCTTCATGTTGGAGAGATTTATACGCCGAAAACGACTTAGAAATCTTAAAGGAACAAATTGAAGTTGGACGTGAAACAAAGACAAAACTCGCTTGGGCTTTACACCCATTCATGTCAAATAAAATAACAGCTGATAACTACGATGCTTCATTACAAATTGTTGAAAAGAAATTCAATCAACTTTATGAAGCTGGTGTTAGACAATTCGTTATTTCAGCCGATGACGTCGAAGTAACAGGCGGGCTCTTAGAAGACGGCAGTTTACACAATAAGCTTTTAAACGATGTTGCTACTTTCTTAAAAGCTAAAAATGATTGTAATGATTTAGTCTTCGTTCCAAGTGCTTACTGCTATCAAGCTGAACAAAGATTAAAAGTAGATTTAAATAAATACTACGCTTCATTAATGAAAGACTTAGATGATTCCATTCATATCATGTGGACAGGCGATGATGTTTGCTCTTCTATGGAATCAGGTAGATTTACTGAATTCACAAATTTAACAAATAAAAAGCCTTTCTTTTGGTTAAACTGGCCAGTTAACGATTACTCAACAGATCACTTATTAATGGGTAAAGGCGAAGTTTTAAATATCAACTATACTGATGATACAGTTCCATTTGAAGGTATGGTTACAAACCCAATGCAACAAGCTGAACCTTCAAAACTTTCTATCTTTGCTATTTGTGATTACACATGGAATCCAAACAAATTTAACGTTGATAAGAGTTATAACGATTCATTTAAGTATGTAGAAGAAAAAGAATATGAATCATTAAAATCTATTTCTTCACACCTTACTAACGCAAACCTCTATGAAGGAAAGTACTTTGAAGAAGCAAAAGATCTCAAAGAATTAATTACTGAATACGAAACAACTAATGATGTAACAAAACTTGTTGAATACTTCACAAAATTCACTGCTAGCATTGAATCATTTAAAGCAAACGCTAAAAACACAAAACTTAAAGATTCTATGCTTCCATGGATCGAAGCTCTAGAAGACGCAAGTAACGCTATGATAAATTATCTAACAATTATGAAAGACTTCGATAATTTATCTAATGATCAATTAAAAACCATGCTCGATAATGGTAATAGTTATGAAGAAAAATCAAAGCTTCATAAAGAACCAGTTCTCAATGTTATCACTTATAATATTGACTACAAATATGCTGATTA
>ERZ1106932.419-NODE-419-length-11555-cov-4.297217_pt1 | contig 11555 bp, 5 predicted proteins | sample MGYA00403665_ERZ1106932 | MGnify/ENA primary metagenome ERZ1106932 (study PRJEB35170, sample SAMEA104062448) | human gut metagenome | biome: human gut; feature: human-associated habitat; material: faeces | place: Denmark | collected 2012-08-24 ... | reverse complement strand
TGCTCAGTCCGGGGATTCCCATAGACCATCCCGTGGCGGTGGCGTTCAAGCGCAGCGGAAAGGCGGTCGTGGGGGAAACGGAACTGGCGGCAAGATATCTCCGCTGTCCCGTCGTCGCGGTGACGGGGACAAACGGGAAGACCACGACGGTCAGCATGCTGACAAAAATTCTTTCCGAGGGCGGTTACCGTGCGGAGGCTTGCGGAAATATCGGTTCCCCGATGATCAATTATCTTTCCTTGAAAGAGGACGAAATCGCGGTCGCGGAAATTTCCAGCTTTCAGCTCGAAACTCTGAATTCTCTCTGTCCCCACGTGGGAATAGTCCTCAACGTCACGGAGGATCATCTCAACCGCCATTATAACATGGAGAATTACATATTCTTAAAGAGCAAACTTCTGAAAAACAGTACGGAATCGGAGTATGCCGTTTTGAACTTCGACGACGGAATCGTCAGGAGTTTCGCGGAAAAGACAAAGGCGCGGCTCTTTTATTTTTCCGTTCGGGAACGGGTTCACGGCGCTTATCTCGAAAACGGGGATTTGTATTTTTGCGGCGAAAAAATCATGTCCGCGTCGGAACTTCTGACGGACGGATTGCATAACGTCCAGAATGCCCTTGCGGCGATTGCGGCGGCAAAAATCATGGGTGTAAGATCGGACAGCATCGCGCGGTCGCTGTCTTCCTTCAAGGGAATACGGCACCGCATCGAGCTCGTGGGCGAAGCGGACGGCGTCAAGTATGTGGACGACTCCAAGGGAACGAACGTAGACGCGACGATTAAAGCGATCGGGTGCATGAAGGAGGAAGCGGTGCTCCTGCTCGGCGGAAAGGATAAGGGATACGATTACGATAAATTATTCGTAAAGCTGAGGACTTCTTCCGTCGTCCATACCGTATTGTACGGTGAAAATCGTTTCCGGCTTTTTGAAAGCGCCCTTCGCTGCGGCTTCGAGCGCATGACGCTCTGCGAAAATTTCGATTTCGCGGTACGGCTTGCGAAAATGATAGCCCGCAGGGGACAGACGGTACTTTTGAGCCCCGCCAGCGCAAGTTTCGACGAATTCGCAAGTTATGAGGAGAGAGGTGATAAATTTGTCGCAATCGTTCGTGCCTTCGAGGAGGAAGCCCTTCGCGCAAAGGCAGAAAAACAAAGAGAGGAGCAAACGGCTGAAAAAGCGGAGCAGGGAGAGGGCGGCGGAAAGCCTTCGCCCGCAGATACAAATGAAGAAAACGGCGGAGGCGTTTCGTCCGCAAGTGCGGATACGGCCGTTATCGGAACGGCTTTCGGGGACGAAGAAGGAACGGTCGAATAGAGTAACGGGGGATCTGACCATTCCCATTCTTACGATTCTCCTTTCCGCCTTCGGTGTTCTCATGGTCTATTCTGCCAGCTCCTACACGGCAAAGACGCAGTACGGGGACGAATTTTATTTTATGAAGAAACAGCTTCTCGGTTTCGTCCTCGGCGTCATTGCAATGGGCTTTCTGGCTTTTTTTGATCATAGAAAACTGAAAAAGATCCGTTACATAGCCCTGATTGTTCCCATGGTGCTTTTAGCGCTCGTATTCGTGCCGGGAATCGGAAAAAGCAATTACGGGGCTACGCGCTGGATCGGTTTCGGAAGCGTCACCATTCAACCTTCCGAGCTCGCAAAATACGGATTCGTCATCTTCGCTTCGGCATATATGTCCGAACATATGCAAGCCATGCGCACCTTCAAGGGCATGCTTCCCATTTTAGCCGCGGGCGGCGCTATTTGTGTGCTCATCATTCTCGAACCGAATATGTCGGTCACCATGTGTGTGGGACTTTTGATGCTGGCGATGATTTTTCTCGGGGGAATGAAGCTCAGATATTTCCTCGTCATTCTCGTTCCCGCACTCGTCGCGGTTCCCGTGCTCATCATCATGGAGCCGTATCGGCTCCTGCGGCTCAGCGCCTTTATCGATCCGTGGGCGTCTCCGAAAAATGAGGGATATCAGCTCATTCAGTCGCTGTATGCGCTGGGAAACGGCGGCTGGTTCGGTACGGGACTTTTCCGGTCGCGGCAGAAATACCGTTTTCTGCCCTTCGCGGAAAGCGATTTTATCCTGTCAATTATCGGAGAAGAATTCGGCTTTGTGGGAATTTTTATCCTGTTTCTCATCTGCGGAGTACTCATCTATAAGGGAATCAAGACGGCGGCGGAAGCGGATGATTTCTTCTCCTTTCTGTTGGCTTCGGGAATTACGCTCGTGTACGGCATACAGACGGTAATAAACGCGCTCGTCGTCAGCGGAACGATACCGCCGACGGGACTTCCGCTTCCGCTCGTAAGTTCGGGAAATACGTCGCTCATCATCACGATGGCGTCCATGGGAATTTTGTACGGAATTTCGAGAAAAAATGCCATGGCCCGTAAGGGAATAGAAAGGGTTAACAAACGGCGGAGATAATTCATACAATGGAACATAAGGAGTTATATTGTATGGATAAATTTATCATAGAGGGCGGCGGAAAACTTTACGGCAGAGCGGAAATCCAGTCTGCGAAAAATTCCGTCCTGCCGCTCCTCGCCGCATCTGTTTTAACCGATGAACAAGTGATAATACGAGATGTGCCCGCCATCTCGGACGTGGAAAATATGTTGCACATACTAAGCGAACTCGGCTGTGAGATACGCCGAACGACCGACAGTGTAATTATCGATAGCGCGAACGCAGTTTCCCACGAAATCCCCGCAAGGCTGACAAAGGAACTGCGTTCTTCCGTTTTTATGCTCGGCTCCGTGCTCACCCGCTTCCGTCGCGCGAAAATCTCCTATCCCGGCGGCTGCGATATAGGTCTCAGACCCATAGACCTGCATCTATCGGGACTCAAAAGGCTGGACGTAAAAATCGAGGAGGACAACGGTTACATATTATGCAGCTGCGACAAGCTCACGGGTGCGGATATCCTTTTGGATTTTCCGAGTGTGGGTGCGACGGAAAACATTATTCTCGCCGCGGTCAAGGCAGAAGGAACCACGGTCATACGAAATGCGGCCAAGGAACCGGAAATCGTGGATTTGCAAAATTTTCTAAATAAAATGGGCGGAAAAATCAACGGAGCCGGCGGGAGTACGGTAATCGTGGAAGGCGTCGAAAAATTGCATGGCGTGGAATACACTCCGATCAAGGACAGGATAGAAGCCGGAACTTTTTTGATTGCGGCGGCGTCCTGCGGCGGAGAAATCGAGATAGAGGGAGTCCCTCAGGAAAATATTGCGGCGCTTTTGCACAAATTGCGCGAAAACGGTTGCAAAATACATATAAAAAATGATAAAATAACTTTGAAGAGCAATGGACGCCTTCGCGCCGCAGAGCTGATAGAAACGACGCCCTTTCCTGGTTTTCCCACCGATTTACAGGCGCAGTTTTCCGCGCTCGCCTGTACGGCCGCGGGTACTACGCTGGTTGTGGAAAATCTCTTCGAAACGCGGTATAAATACGCGGGAGAGCTCAAACGCATGGGGGCGGATATTACCGTCCGCGGGAGAAACGCGGTCATTCGAGGAGTGGAAAAATTGCACGGCGCCTGCATGACGGCGGGCGACCTCCGAGGCGGGGCGGCTTTGGTGATTGCGGCCTTGAAAGCGGAAGGGGAAAGCTCCGTAGCCGATTTATCGCACATCGACAGAGGCTATGCGGATTTTGAATATAAATTGAAAAAGCTCGGCGCTCGAATCCGTCGGGTGCGCGTGTAGTCCTTTCCCGTCCGTACGGGGAAAGGACGAAAAAGGAAAATAAGATGCACAAGAGAAACATAATTGCAATTATATTGACGGCGGTAATTTTCGTCGCGGCCGTCGTACTCGGCGTCTCCACGGTCTATCGGGTGAACGCCGTCACCTTGGACGTCTCCCTCGTTTCGGAGGCGGCAAAGGCGGAGGCGGACGAGCTTCAAAAGCTCCTTTTGAAACGATATGAGGACGAGAGCATTTTCTCCGTCAAAGAAAATGACGCGGAAGAGGACTTCGCGCAATTTCCCTATTTTCGCATGACCTCTTTCAAAAAGGCATATCCAAATCGTCTGGTGATTTCTGCTTCGGAAGATACGGAGGTTTTTGCCGTAGAAAATGACGGCGAATATTATATTCTCGGCGCGGACGGAACGATATTGGGGATTCGCGGCAATGCTTCCAATCGTTCGGACGGAGCGGATAATATCATTGTCAAGGGACTTTCCGCTTCGGGAAAACGCGGGGAAATTATCGGCGGCGACGAGTGTATTCCGTTGCTTTTGACTGTTTTTGAAGCAGCCTCGGGAATTTTGGGCGGGGTGAGAAGCAACGTCGTTTCCGTCGAGGTTATGCGGCCGACGACCTCTGCGGAGGATACGAGCTTTTGTCTTACAATGCGGGAGGGCGTCAAGGCATATATTCGCAATCCCGGAACCCTGACAGTCGTTAAAGCGGAAAAATTTGCGGAATTTTATCTCTCTTTGGAGGATACGGAGAGGCTGGGGGGCAGGATTGAGGTGACTGACGACGCCGTAAACCCCGGAAATGTGCGAGTCTTTTATTCGAAAAACGATTAAAAACGTACATGCTCCCTCGTAAAGCGCGGCTAAGGCCGCGTTTTTTTGCGTTTTTTCCTTCAATCCGTTGACATCGCTTTATAAATAGTGTATAATAGAGAAAATATATTTTTTCACAGTAACGTTTTACGGAGCAGAAGAAAATTATGAGTAACGAAAGCGTCGCTGTTTTGGATATACGTTCGTACGAAGTTACCTTCCTCATCGGTGCGAAAGGCGTCAACGGGACGTTCGTATTCCGCGGCAGCAGAAGCGAAAAATACGAGGGGTATTCTTCGGACGGTTTTTTAGATGCGGCGTCTTTCCGCAATGCAGTCATTTCCGCCGTCACCTCCGTAAGCCAAAACTACGAAGGGACGATTAAGGAAATATACGTGGGGGTTCCTGCGGCTTTTACGAAGGTGTATACCAAAGGACATACGATTTCTTTTCCCTCTAAGCGGAAAATTTCCGCTCAGGAAATAGACGCGCTCTATGAGAGCGGACTTAACGAGCTGTTGGCTCCGGGACATTATATCCGCCGTTCGGATATGTATTTTGCCTTGGGCGATAATCGAAAATATTTTAATGCGTCGGAGCTTTACGGGATTCCCACTGCTTCGTTGAAGGGCGCGCTATGCTATTATTTTGTATCCGATGAATTTTATGGCGCGGCGGATTCGGTATTGAAAGAACTCGGCTTTGAAAATGTGCAGTTTATTCCTCAGACGTTGTCCGAAGCGGATTACCTGCTTCCCGAAAAAATGCGCGAAGGTTATGCATTTCTAATCGATGTAGGATTCCTTTCCAGCTCTATTTCGGTCGTGTACGGAAACGGGATTGTGCATGAGGAATCCTTCGACTGCGGCCTCGGATATATTCTCGTCGCCTTGATGCAGGGATTGGGAGTAGATTATGAAACTGCGGAGGAGATTCTTTCTTCGGCCAATGTTTCGGGCGGCACTGTCTCCAAAGATTTGATGTGGACAGACGGCAGCGGTGCGGCTTATTCCGTTCGAGAAATCAATGAAATCGTAAAGTACGGATTGGACGAGCTTTGCGAGAGCGTGGACAAATTTTTTGAAAAATATTATCGAGATAAGAGTACGATGGGGTTTGCGGCCAATCCTCTCTCCGTGACTGGCGAGGGGATCGGCGGTATCAAAGGGGCTGCGGAGCATATTTCCAAACGCCTGAGTCGTATGACGGAAATCGTATGTCCTGATCTTCCCTATTACGACAAACCGTTGTTTTCGTCGAGAATCGCCCTGCTGGCCACGGCGCTTTCCGATAAAAAGAAGAGCGGATTGCTCTATAAAATTTTCAACATTTTCGGAGGAAAAAACAAATGATCAATAATTTCGGGGATAACGATAATTTCGGAGCAGGCTACGGTTTCGGAGGTTATGAACAGTCGTCTTCGGCCTCGCAGGAACCTGTGGCGAACAATCTTTCGGGTGTTGCAAAGATCAAAGTCATCGGTGTCGGCGGCGCGGGAAACAATGCCGTGAACAGATTGATTGAATCGGGTTTGAAAAGTGCGGAATATATCGTCGTCAACACGGATAATCAGGCTTTGGCGCGTTCGAAAGCTACAAATCGTATACAAATCGGTATCAAACTGACGAAGGGACTCGGAGCCGGCGCGGATCCTTCCGTGGGAAAGGCAGCCGCCGAAGAGAGCAAAGATACCATTCAGAACGCATTGAAAGATACCGACCTCCTGTTTATTACGGCCGGAATGGGCGGAGGAACGGGTACGGGAGCGGCGCCCGTCATTGCGAAAATCGCAAAGGACATGAAAATTCTTACGGTCGCCGTCGTCACGCTGCCTTTTACCTTTGAAGCCAAACGCAGAATGGACAACGCAGTGGGCGGCGTGGAGGATCTCCGCAAATCGGTCGATTCCATCATCATCATTCCCAACGATAAAATCCGCGAAGTGGTGCCGAAGGGAACGCCTTTTCCCGAGGCGCTCAAAGTGGCGGACGAAGTTCTTCGTCAAGGCATACGCGGCATAGCAGAACTCATTGTTAATCCTTCGCTTATCAATCTTGATTTCGCGGATGTGAGGACGACGCTCAAAGCCCGCGGGCTTGCCCACATGGGTATCGGCGTTGCTAAGGGAGAAAAGAGAATTTCCGATGCGGTTCGTTGCGCCGTTTGCAGTCCTCTTCTCAATACGACCATCGAGGGGCAATCATCAACCACACAATCTGCGCCAGAGTTCAACAAAACTGCATGGATGCAGGCTATTGCCCCACCTCAAGCTGCAATGATAACTGCAAATCAATGGGCATTGGTCACAAATCAAAGCAGCAGCATTCAAGCAATGATGCAGAACGACAGTGAAACTGGTACAAGCACAAAACCGCCAAAGCTAAATCACATCAATGATTGGGGATGGTGGAAAGAAAGGCTGAGAACTTATGTTCAGGGGCAAGGTCAAGATCTATGGATGTGTTTCTTCACTCCATTTGAAAATGAGTTGGAAGTTGCAGGATCTAATCCAGAAACTTACAGCACTATGTCTGATGATGATAAGAAGAAATTTGAGTTAGAAAAGAAAGCATTCATGATTCTCACACAAGCTCTTCACAGAGACATTTACCACCAGTTTGTTTACTGCACGACTACTAAAAGCTTGTGGGATATGCTCACGTTACGATGTGAAGGAAATGCTCAATCTAGAAAGATCAAGCAAGAATTACTGAAGAAAGAGTTTGAAGGATTCACGTGTATGGAGAATGAGACTTTGGCAGAGTTATCTACAAGGTTCCATCACTTGTTGAGCGAGATGTTTGCTTTTAGAGTCACTGCCACTCCACAAGAAATGGTGCAGAGATTCGCTGATAGCTTACCAGCAAAGTGGAGCAGTTTTCTTGAAATTCTCAAACAAAATGGTGTTCTAGACACAATCACCGTTTATGAGTTAATTCAAAAATTGGAGAACAAGGATGTAGAAGAAAAGCTTAAGGCAAAAAGAACACTAACTCCTCAAAATCCAGAGATGTACTATGGGATTGCAGGAGGTATCAGTGGAGAAAAACCAGCCTCTCAACACGCGAAGCTTCAAACAGCTTTCATCTCAAACACCGGACCTTCCACAACAAATCAGTTTGATCCTTCAGCATACACGATGATGTATTCAAGACCAGATTCTTCTTCTCAACAACAACAGACAGCTCAGCAATTCACACCACCGCCTTTCTTAGACCCAAGCAGAGCTCAGCAGCAACAACCGCAACAGCAAGGGTTTTATGGAAGCTCTTCAAACTTTCAAGCCACTTCCAATCCGAACACAGTCAGATTAGACACTTCCAACTTTTCCAAAGTCACTGTCGAAATAGCCAAGGAGCATATGGAGATGTTGAATACCTTGGTTAGTGCTTATTGTGGATTAGTTGCAGGTCAGATTGGGAATATCAATCTAACCAATGAAGATTATCAGCAAGTGGATAAAGAAGAGTTTGAAATGATGGATATCAAATGGGCTCTTGCTAGTGCAATTCGAAGAGCAAAGGAGTTTATGGAAAGGACGGGGAGAACCAACTTGGAAAGCAACAACAACACCAAGTATGGTTTTGATAAGAATGCTGTCACCTGCTTCAACTGTGGTGAAAAGGGTCATTTCAAGCGGGAATGTCAGAAGCCACCCAAGCAAGGCAATCAGAATCCTTTCAGGAATCAAAGACAGCCTCAGCAACAACAGAACAATTCTGACAGACAAATAGTTCCCGTGGGAGGAAATACATCTGGATCCACAAACACTAATCCCCACAGAGGATTAGTTGTTCAAGCTGATGAGATTTGCAACTGGAATCTTCAGCTTGGTGAAGGAGGAAATGGTGGAACAGCATGTTATGCTAAGGTGGTTGAAAAGGTTGAAGAACCCGTGTCTGCTGGTGAATCTTCAGAAGATGAAGATAGTTCGGGTTATAGTGGGAGCATGGATGGGGAATCACTTGATGCTGGTGATTTATCAAGTGATGCTTTAGATTTGGAGGTTGATGAGCTTTTGGCTGAAGCTGAAGCATTATGCAAGAGGAGATCTATTCTCTGCCAGAAATCTGCTGGAACTTCCGAGAAGCTTGCTCAGTTCTTCTCTGAAGATGGATCTTTTTCTTTTCATACAGCCTTTATGGCTCACGTAGAAGGTCAAACTTCTCAGGTATGTGATACTAACTCTGACTCTAATTCTGCTTCTATTGAATGTGCAAAGTGTTTAGAATATGCAGAAAAGGAAAGTCAGTTTGAAATCACACACAAACACAATCAAGAATTGATTGTAGATCTTTCTAAAGCAACCGAAGCTAACTTGTTTTTAACCAGAAATGAAAAGGAATTTAAAGCAACAATTGCGTCATTAAGACATGATGTTTCAGAATTACAAAAGGCTGTTTTGCGAAAACAACATGCTAACAATAATCTTATTGACACAATTGAAAAGCAAATGGTAGAGTTAGCAACAGCTCGATGTGAATGTGAGACAATTAAGCAGAAACTGGAAAGCTATTCCAATTCCCGCTATGTATTGGATCACATCATTGACGTTCAAAAGAAAAAGGGGGATGCAAAATGTATTGGATTCAAATCATGTCCTCCCCCAATGAATCACAATTACTCCAAATTGCCTGATGACGAGGATATGCCCCGTTTTGAACCTACTGTGCCACTCGGTCTAGATGACTTTGCAGCAGGCCTCGGGTTCACAACTGGTACATCATCCTCGGGTCAATCAGAATCTGAGAATGTGACAGATTCATCGTGTGTTAAGGAACAGAGTCCTCCCATTATTGAGGATGCTGATTCTTCGGACGATGAATCTGAAGAAATTGTGAAACAACAGTCTAACTCGGTTACAACAGATATTCCAATCGAGAATCACATCCTGTGTGATCCACCAGTGAAACCGAGTAAGACTGAAATGTCAAAAGCAATGGAATCCCTTGTAGTTAGCTCTGAAGGGAATAACTTGTTGTATACGCTCAAAGGAGATAGCAAAATCTACTCTAACAAAGATTTTCCAATTAAAAATGTAAATCAAGATTTAATTGAGCAAATTTTTGAAGGATGCACTGATAAGTTTTTGGGGAACAAAAGTGGCAAAGTTACAGTCACTCAATGTGATCCAATTCCGTGTGAACAAATTAGAAAACAATACGGAAACCAAAAACTACCAATTGAGCGAAAACAACAAGTCAACTCCGGAAAGGGTAAGGTACAGGGAAAGAAGGCTCAGAACAAGAATGTTCAAGCACCTAAAGTTCAGCAGCCTAAGACTGAACAACCAAAGGTTCAACAACCTAAAGTTGAGCAGTCTAAGGCTACTCAACCTAAGGCTGCACAACCTAAAATTCAACAATCTAAGGTTGAGCAACCTAAGGTTCAAAGGGTGCAAAACAAAAGAGCTCCAGCTAAGAAAAGAGAACAGAAAGTGAACTTTGTTGGATCAAAGGGTACGGACAAACTTGAAACATTTCAAAATAAATCTAACATTGATTTTGTAAAACAAGTTAGAATTTTAAAACGAAATGATCAGAACAATTATACCCAACACACAAATGGATGTGACTTAGGTCCAAGCACATCTAGATCACAAAGTTCAGTGTCTGGTTCTCCGTCTGGTCATCAACATGTTTCTCCGAGGTTTGTAGAGCGGAGAATGTGTTTTGAATGTGGTACAATTGGACATATAATTCGAAATTGTCCATATCTTCATAAGTTGAAAGCAAAGGTTGATGATCCCCGTGAACAACATCATGCCGCCCAAGAGAATAGAAAAGGCAAACAGGGCGAAAACAAGAAAAAGGATCGGAAGATAAACTTCGTGAAATCAAGAGAGACTGATAAAATTGATACTTTCAAAAACAAATCCAACAAGGATTCTGTTAAACAAAGTAAAATTTTGAAAAGAAACAGTCAAAACAACTATACACAACACACAAACGGTTGTGATGTAGGACCAAGTACCTCAAGATCACGAAGTTCATCATCCAGCTATTGCAGTTATGATACTCCGAGGTTTGTTGAGCGGAGATCATGCTTTGAGTGCTGTGAGTATGGACACATCATTAAGAATTGTCCATATCTCACCAAGAGAAAGTCAAAAATTGATGCCCCCCATGGTAACAATTACCATAAAAGATCTGTTTCACCAAAACAGGACCCTCGTCTTGTTAAACAACGAGAAAAGAAACAGAAAAAGAAACAAAGAAAAGAAGTTGAAAAAGTTTTAAAACCGGAGGTCATCCAAACAAAATCTGTTAAATCGGATGTTAAACATGAAAAACAGAAAGAGATTTGGATACCAAAACCGGTAACTGTTTCAGGGGGAGCTACATCAATTCCGAATCATCGGGAAATGGATGTTACAATTCTCGATGATGACGGACGACCCAAGTCTGTGAAGGCTTGGGTCCCCCTCTCCAACTAATCTCTGAATGAGTGTGCAGGATGTTCCAGGAGGAACTATTGATAGTCTTAGGATTGTTGATAGTGGAGCGTCCATGCACAAGATTGTGACATAAGGCTCCGAAATATTGTTACAAACTAGGAGAATGTTGTTGCCATTGATGGAGAGAGAAAGGAAAGAAAAGGAAAAGAAGAAGAATATGTTGGTGAAAGAATGTGGTTGTATGAAGTTGCAGATTTCGACCAAATGAAGAACATGCCAAAAGTTGGTTGTTATGGTTTTTGATCAGGTCAACATGATAGATTCAATCAAAATGTACGCACATGCAGCACGTCTGAAGTTCAAAATCAACAAGATGAACGTGCAGTGTACATTTCTTCGCGGTGTGATTGAAGAAAATGTGTTTGTTGAACAAACCAACCGGGTGTGCGGATGCCTTGGCATGGATTGAACAACCGCACACTACTTCTCAAAGAGAAAGACAAAGACCTTCGCTGGTGCAATGTGGAAGACCAGCCGGACCCGGAGGTTTATGATCTTGTTGCTGTCAAGAGATTTTTCAGTAGTTGCAAAATCGACTTTGAAATCCACACCTGGTGG
>ERZ1106932.412-NODE-412-length-11777-cov-4.153216_pt1 | contig 11777 bp, 20 predicted proteins | sample MGYA00403665_ERZ1106932 | MGnify/ENA primary metagenome ERZ1106932 (study PRJEB35170, sample SAMEA104062448) | human gut metagenome | biome: human gut; feature: human-associated habitat; material: faeces | place: Denmark | collected 2012-08-24 ... | reverse complement strand
CCAGAGTCCCTTTGACAAGACCGGCGTGTATGAAAGTCTGGGCACCTTCTCCACCCGCGCGGCCCTGCAGTATCGCGTTACCGGCCAGCAGTCCATTGTTGACCGGCAGACCAGCATTCTGGAACGCATCGAGGGGATGCTGGACGAACATCTGCCCGACATCGGCAAGGGTCAGGTGGTCATGGACTCCGGTGAGCTGGTGGGCGTGCTGTCGCCCCGCATGGCGACCAACGTCGATGCACGCATCGGCGTGACGGTGACACGGAAAGCGAGGGGTGTGTAATGGCAAAGCTTCTGGGCGCAAAAATCGGGGACTACCACACCCTGAAAGACTGGGGGCTGTATCTCAAGGTGGGCAGTCCCAAAATCGGCGCTGCCGAGGTGGATGAGTACCTTGTACAGGTCACCGGATCGGACACCCTGCTCAACCTCACCGCATGGGACGATGGCAAGGTGCACTATAAAAAGCGCACCATCACCATGGAGCTGCTTTGCAATGCCCCGAAAAGCAAGTGGCCCAGCATCGAAAGCACCATCGCCAATGCCATCCACGGCAAGTGGCTGCGGTGCAAATTCGACGAGGATCCCACGTGGTACTGGGAAGGGCTGTGGAAGGTCTCGCCGTCCCGCGACCGGCTTTCCAGCACCTTTACCATCACCGGCACCTGCAATCCCTTCAAGCGCAGCGTCTACGATGGCTCCAACGACTGGCTGTGGGATGACTTCAACTTTGAAACGGACATCGTGCGCAACTACACGGACATCCCGCTCAAGGCGGGCGAGGACAAAGAGGTGTCCATCACCGGTGCACCGCGTGCGGCCGGAATCTACTTCCAGCGCAGCGAGACCGCCGCAGACATCGCGGTGTCTCTCAATGGCTTTGAGGCGGGTATTCTGGCCAAGTCCACCGACTGGCAGTATATCGAGGGCCTTACCATGCCAGATGGCGTGGTGGGTACCCTCGTTTTCTCTGCGTCTGCGGACTGCAGCATCAGCATCAAGTATCTGGGAGCGAGCCTATGAGTTACAAGATCTATGCCGGCATACAGTCCGGCGTTGACACGTGGGTGGCCAAAGCCTGCATCCACGACCCCGGGGACATCACCGACACCAAAAAGCTCATCAGCCCCACGCTGACCCGCGAGGTGGGCAAGGCCGGTTCTCTGGAATTCACCCTGCCGCTGGGCAACGTCGCACACTCCGCGCTGCAAAAGCTCATGACGGTGGTGGAGGTGCAGCAGGGCGACAAGCAAAAGGACGGCAAAGAGATCTGGAGGCAGATCTGGCAGGGCCGCGTCATGAACCACGAGCAGGATTTTCTGGTGCACCAGAAAGTCTACTGCGAGGGCGAAATGGCCTACCTCAACGACTCTGGCGCTGCGCCTTACAGCGCCAGAAACGTGAGCATTTCCCAGTTTCTGGAGTGGGTCTGTGCCAATCACAACCAGCAGGTGGACGCTTTCAAGGCTTTCACCCCCGGCAAAGTGCAGATGGACACGCCCATGATCGTGCCCTACATCGATGGTCTCAAGGTGGAGCAGTCCGGCTATCACTATGACTCTGACGATGGCGACCGCATAAACCACTGGTCGATCAAAGACCCGGTCGATTCTACAGTCTCGATTTTTTATGAGGAAAAGGAGTATCAGTACAGCCCATCTTGCCTGTCGTGGCCGCTCAACGAGGAAAGGGTCCTTAATAACCGCGTGATCTCCCGCATTGGTGAAAACAATTTCCGCGTCCGGTACCCCGTGGCCTACGCAAACGGCAAGACGTGGAATGCAAACGTCAGCGTTGCAAATGCGTATGTCTCCTGTCCGACCTGTAGCAAGGACTTTGGCACATACTCCATCTACGACATCACAAAAGGCACTGAATCCGGCACCTACAAGATCACCGAAAAAGGCGGCTCGTACAGCCTTGCGATCAACGGTAAGGTTGACAGCCGCTTTGCTTTTGACACCAAAGAACCCACTTACAGCTTTGGAGATGGCAAAAATTTCGGCAAAACGCTGGACATTTTGCAAAGCGAACTCACAGACAAGTACGGCGGGTATTTTGTGATCCGCCACGGCACCGATGCAGACGGCCACCCGCACCGTTATCTGGATTATCTGCAGAAGATCACGGACAAGAACCCGCAGACCATCGCCTTTGGGGTCAACATGCTGGATCTGACCAGCTACACCAAAGCTGAGGACATCTGCACGCGAGTCATTGCCTTTGGTACAAAAACCGAAAAAACGTGGCCCTTTGTGGATATCCAGAGCATCATCTCCCAGACGGCCAATGACGTCAAGGCGCAAAAGATTTACGGCATCATCACAAAGGTGATCCAGGTCGAGGGCAACTACAACAATGCTCAGTCTTTGCTGAACGCCGCAGAGGAAGAGCTGGCAAAAAATCTGCGGTACCTGAACGGCATGGCCGTGAAGGCTGTGGATCTGAAGGACGCGGGCATCGATATCGACCGCCTTGCCATCGGCAAGCAGACGCATATCTTTTCTGCGGCCCACGGCGTGGATACGTGGCTGCTGTGCTCCAAGCTGGTGGAGCCTCTGGATGCACCGGATAAAAAGGAGTTTACCTTTGGCACCGAGTTTTCCAGCCTCAGCGATCTGCAGTCTCTGACTGCCCGCAAGGCGTCTGATGCTTACGACCTGAGCCGGGCGCTCAAGGGCTGAGAAAGGAGAGATCTATGGACAAGAAGACCTTTGACGAAGCAATCGCGGGGATTCGCACCGCAGAGCGCGGTGTGGAAGTCCGCGAGGACATCGCACAGGGCATGGAGTACGTCAAGCAGTACGCCGAGGAAGTGACAGACCAGCAGCAGGCCGCTTTGCAGGCCGCTCAGACCGCCACCGGAGCAGCCAGCACAGCGACGGAAAAGGCCGCAGCAGCTGCAGAGAGCGAAAGCACGGCCCAGACTGCCGCCACCAGCGCGGTCCAAAGCGCACAGTCAGCGTCCACAGACGCAAAGAGCGCGGGAAGCTCTGCCGCTTCTGCCAAAGCTGACGCGGACAGGGCTGCGGCCATCGTGAGCACCGATAAGACGCTGAGCGTCGAGGGCGCTCCGGCTGACGCAAAGGCTACTGGTGATGCAGCGAAAGGCATGATAAGCGCAGACGCTGCAAAGACCTTAATTGCGGACGCTCTGGCAGAAGACCATGCGAAAATCAAATTTTGGGTTTCGGAAGACCCCACCAGCCCCGCCGCACTGTTCGGCGGCAGCTGGGAAGAGATTGCTTCCGAGCGGGTGCTGATGGGTGCATCCAGCGCCCACGCGGCAGGCACTACGGTGGAAGCTGGTCTGCCCAACATCACAGGTGACTCTTGGTTGCGACCCAACAACAACACAATCACAGAAAATGGCCCGTTCTATTTAACTGATTTAGAAAAACGCAATCCACCTGTGGGTAATTTTAACGGAGACTCGAAAACTGCTTCTGCTACGGTGGGATTTGATGCATCCAAGTCCAATGCCGTCTACGGACGCAGCAGTACCGTGCAGCCCGCCGCTTACTATGTGCACATCTGGCACCGCGTGGCCTGAGAAAGGGGATGTTTGAACCATGAAGATCATTGACGAGACTGGCGCGGTCGTGGAAAACCCGGACCTGACGCTGGGCTACCTGACAGCTGACACCGAAGAGATCATCCACCCCGCCGTGGAGGGCGTGGAAGAGCAGTGGCACTGGGAGACCGTGACCGAGTATCCAAACGGTGGCAAGGACGTGCAGAAGATCGTTGACCGTCCCGGCGTTCAGGCGCAGGAGGAATGGGTGGAGAAAGTGCCTATCCAGAAGTACATCCGCTACACCGCAGAAGAGCTGGCCGCGCAGGAAGAAGCACGCAAAAAGCAGCAGCAGTGGGAAAAGCTGCCGGAGACGGTGGCGGCACTGCAGGAAGAAAACAAGACACTGAAAAAAGAAAGCGAAATGCTCAAGCAATGCTTGCTTGAAATGAGCGAGATTGTTTATGCATAAAATCACACAAAGAATCGAAAGGATGGTATTTATGATGGCAATGTTGTGGGCACAGGAAATCATGTCTGCTGAGACTATGGAGGATGCAAAGGCTCTGTATGAGCGCTGCCCCCGCCTGCTGAAAGAGAAGGTCAAGGCGATTCTTATCAAGAGCGGCTTTGAGGAGATCGTACAGGAGAAGTAAGCGATGGAAAAACTTTTGGAATTTCTGGCGTGGCTGGTGAAGGCGCTCTTCGGCGGGGACAGCGAAAGCCCTGCGCCGGGAACGCCCAGAGAGACTCCAGTTGAGGAAACTGTCACCGGCTGGGAGGGCGACCCGCCATACCGGTACATCGACGTGAGTCGCTATCAGGGGGCGATCGACTGGGCGCAGGTGGCAGCGGCAGGCTACAAGGGAGCGATGCTCAAGACGGTGAGCACCAACCGCAAGCTCTCCAAGCGAGCGGACGGCCTGTACATCGACCCCACCTTTGAGACCAACTACCGCAACGCCAAAGCAGCGGGGCTGGACGTGGGCGTCTACTACTACACCTACGCCACCAGCGAAGCAATGGCAGATGCAGAGCTTGCCCTTGTGCGGCAGGCGGTCTACGGCAAGGAGCTGACCCTTCCGGTGGCGGTGGACGTGGAGGAAAATGAGCTTAAGCCCATGAGCACCCTCGACCTCACCAACCTCACCGCCTACGCGCTGGAACAGGTGGAAAAGATGGGGTTCTACGCCCAGCTCTACACCTACACCGGTTACAAGTACGAGCTGGACATGGCTCGGCTGTCCTCTCGGTGGGACGTCTGGCTTGCTGACTACGCCGGCAAGACCCCGAAGGTGGATTTCAAGTACAATGCCCACCAGCACACCAGCAAGGGCAGCGTGCCTGGCATCAGTGGCAACGTTGACCTCAATGTGACCACTATCAACTACCCGAAAATCATCCGCAAGAAGGGTCTGACCCGTCTCCGGGAGGGTAAATGACCGAAAAAGAAGCTCTCCTGTGGGTGCTGGGCATCCTTGGAAGCCTGTGCGCTGCAGCCATTACCATCGACAAGGTGCTGGACATCATCCACAAGTACATCAAAAAGGCACAGGCCCCCGACGATGCGCAGAACAAGCGGCTTGACGAGATGGACAAGCGCTTACAAACGCTAGAAATGGGCTATGCGCAACATTCTTTGGCGCTTGGGCGCGATTTGTCCCGCTTCGGGGAAATCGACGAAGTAAACCGCCTGACGCTTGAAGCCGTTCGTGCCCTGCTGGAAGCACAGCTGACCGGAAACAACGTGCCCGCTATGCAGGCCAGCAAGGAAAAAATCGATAATTACCTCATGGAAGGAGTAACAAAACATGGAAGCAATGTTTAACTTTATCCCCACCCCCGTCGCCCTGGTTCTGATGGCCCTGGGCTTTATTTCTCTGGCCGTTGGTGCCATCCGGCTGGGTTACAAGCAGTACGTCAAGCAGTGGGCGCTGGAGCTCGTAACCATTGCCGAGGATAGCATCATGGGCAGCGGTCAGGGTGCAAAGAAAAAGGCACAGGTCTTTGCCGCGCTGCGCGGCGCACTGCCGGACTGGCTGAAGCCTTTTATCACCGATGAAGTGCTGGACAGCGTGATTGAAAAGGCCGTCAGCATGATGAAAAAGGCGCTGGCGGAAAAGAAGCCTACCATCAACAAGGAGTAAAACATGATCGAGCAAAGCGTATCTCTCGCATCCAATGGCGTTGTCAAAGTGCCCGGCTATGAGCAGATGGTGCGCTTTGGCTACACCAAGAACCGGGGTGTGTACCGCCTTGCCGTCACCGCTTCCGGCGAGTGGGAGGGCCTGACAGTCCGGGCGTTCTGGCACGTCCCGGACGGCAAAGCCCCGGCATCATCGCTGGTGGTGGACGGCTATGTGGCCGTGCCCGCCAGCGTGACCGCACAGCCCGGAAGCGGGTGCCTCACCTTTGAGGGCAGCGACGGCACAAAGACCGTTACCAGCGCAGACCTGCTATATCGTGTCAGCGCCAACAGCGGCACGGAGGACGGCACCATGCCGGAACCGGGCACCCCTGCATGGCAGCAGCTGGTGGATGCCGTCCACGCCGATGCCACCGCCGCAGAGCAGGCCAAGACCGACGCGCAGACCGCCGCCAGCGAAGCCACCACCAGTGCAGGCAATGCAGACCAGAGCGCTCAGGAAGCCGCTGGCAGCCTGCAGGAGCTGAAGAACGGCATCGAAAGCGGTGACTTCAAAGGCGAGCCCGGCAATGACGGAAAATCCCCAGTCGTGACTGTAACTGACATCGAAAATGGCCATCGTGTCAGCATCACTGACAAAGACGGTACAAAAACAATCGATGTCTTAAATGGTCAAACCGGCAAAACCGGTGCAACGCCTGTTCTGACGATCGGTACGGTGTCCAGCGGAGACAGGCCTTCCGCCGACATTACCGGCACGCCTGAAAATCCGGTGCTTAACCTGATGCTGCAGCCCGGGCCTCAAGGCCCTGCCGTAGCACTGGACACCACCCTCACCCACGAGGGCGAAGCCGCTGACGCAAAAGCCACAGGTGACGCAATCAGCGCAGTAAAGGCGCGGCAGAACATTCTCATCGGCACTGAGACAGGCAACCCGCTCAGTGTTGACGACGCTTTCCCTGCGCCCCTGTGCGGCCTGACCGTGTACGGTAAGAGCACGCAGGACGGCACACCCACACCGGATGCACCTGTGCCTATCGTGAGCGCTGGTGACAGCGGGAGCGTGGCGGTGACCTTGAGCGATGGGAAAGGCAAAACGCAAACTCTCACCCTGTCCACACCCAACGGCTTACCCGGCATCCCTGTCAAATCTGACGGCAACTACACTGACCCGCAAGGCCAGCAGTGGGTGTGCGACGAGGTGGACTTGGAGAGAGGGGTGCGAGTGCAGAGGGTTGGAAAAGCTGAAATTAAGCGTGTAGATGTTAGCAAAGACCCTAAGTGGTATGACGCTAATAAGAGCTATAGCTATGAAGTTACACTATTCACTTCGTTTTTTTTAAACAATCCCGCATTTCAAGCAGCAGAACCGTGTAACAGGTTTATAATGAAAACTTTCGATGGTTTTTATAACCACGGCATAGAAACTGGAGGATTATCGAATCAAAACTACGCAGTATTCAACATTTCTAAAACTCTGGGTATCTGCACAACAGCGGAAGAATTTAAGGCGTGGTTTAACGAGAATGTTGTGCTTTACAAAATTCTCGCCACCCCCATCGAAACCCCGCTCACTCCTGCCGAGCTATCTGCCTACAAGGACCTCACTGCTTACGGCCCTGACACTGTGGTGCAGGCTGGTGACGGTGCAGGGGTCAAGCTGGAGTATCAGAGGGATGTGAATATCGTCGTCAAAAATCTTGAGGACACCATTGCGTCCATGACAACGACCTAAAGGAGGTACACATGGCTATCAAAAGTAAAGCCCGGCACGACCTGACCCTGCGCTCCATCAAGCGGGAAATCGCCGCAGGACGCGATGTGGCATACTGGCTGGACAGGACGTACACCCATCTGGACAGCGGCCTGCTGACGGAGGACGACATCGCAGAGGTGGAAGCCCTTGCGCAGGCGTACTACGATGCGCTGGATGCTGAGGATGCGGCGAACGCTGAGGAAATCACACTGTAAGGAGGATATCATGGCAAGCACTACATACGATCAGAAACGATTTTGCGAAATCAAGAGATGCGGCAAAATCGACCATCTCGGTAACGTCCCCGTAATGGTGCGCAACGCCGGACAGCTGCCGCAGCCTTTTTGGCTCGGTGCTGCCTGTGGCGGCGGCTCGTGTGGTGCTGCCCGCTGCGCTGCAAGGACTTGACCGACAGCAGATGACCGCCGCCATCAAGAACGCACCGCTTGGGAGGGTAGACCGTAAGATAGCCTTACTGCGGTACGTTGAGCAGCTTCCGCTGCCGGACATTGCAGCACAGACACATTACAGCCGGACGGCGATAGGCTACCGGCTGAAAGGCATTGAAAAAATGCTGGATATGTGATACCATAATCTTAATTGGGTGCGATTTCTCACGAAACGCATTGAAGCGGCAGGCTTTCGGGTCTGCCGCTTTTCTTTTTGCACGGTTCCGCTCTTGATTTTAGACTTTGCCGTTTTGGCAGCACAAAACCCCCGGTGTTCCGTTTGGAGCATCGGGGGTTTCTTTATGCCAGTGCCAGCGCCTCCTTTACCGTCTTGCAACGGCAGGACACGCTGTGCATGAACTGACTGGCTTCTTCGTAGGTGGCAAATCGGACGGTGGCTTCTGCACCAAGCTCTCCCTTTTCCCGCAGGGTCACAGAGTATACTCTGCCTTCGGGGAAGCTGCTGTTGACCATCGGCTTCCTGTTTGGCATAAACGGAGACGGGATGGAGGTGAGCTCTCCGCTCAAGGTGGTACAAAACTCATCGTAGTGGCTCATCCCATCTTCCGTGATGAGATAGGGCTTTTTAATTTTGCTATTCATAATCAACCTTCCTTTCAGTCGTATATAGCCCACGGATTTCATCCGGTTAAGGTTATAGCAGATTATAATGCTCAGCCAGCAAAAAGCGGACGTATGTGGGGCACGCACGCTTTTCACTGCACCAGTCCTGCACGGTGCGCAGCGGGACGCCCGCCTGTTTTGCAAAAGCGGTCTGCGACAAGCCGGAAGCGTCAACGATTTCTTTCATGGTCATGTGCGCAACATCCCAGATCTGGGCAAGGCGCCGTTTTTCAGCGTCCAGATCTACGCACCCGTCGGCATCGTCCGGGATGCTGAGGGTGACATTGTTGAGGAAGACCTCGCGGGAAGCTGCCGGGTCGGCTGCCATATTAAAAAGTTCAGCTGTGTACATTGCCTTTCTCCTTTATAGTGCCTGATACACGTTGTAATTTTTCAGGTATTCAAACGCTTTGACCGATTCGCTGTATGCCGTAAAGCTGGCTAAAGCCACTTCGCATTCGCACTTTGCGCGGCCGATCAACTCCCACAGCTGGCGCTTGCGGATCTCTTTTTCGCTTTCCGTCATGCCAGAGTAAGGGAGCATCTTGTACTCCTCAGACAGCTCTTCGTACTCTGCGCGGGCTTTTTCAAGCGCTTCGGAAGCCTCGGACATTTTTTGGGAGTAGTGCCCAAAAATGCTTTCGAGCTCTTTCACTGGGATGGTCTGTACGTTTGCCATTTTTCAGCCCTCCTCTTCAAATCTCCACACCAAGCTTTTCAGCTGCTGCGTACACGACAGCTTCAAAGGTGTCACCATCAGCGGTTTCCCATTCGGCGGTCATATCAGCGGCTTCGCACAGCTCTGCGCACAGGTCGTTATCCCACTCAGCGGCGTTGCGGATATCAGCGGCGATCTCATAAGCGTTTCTCATAATTGTTTTACCTCCATGTGATCCATGTGTTTGTGTGGTGTCTTTCACTGTCTATAGTATACACGCATTGCGTGTATTTGTCAAGGCTTTTTTAAAAATTTTATACGCATTGCGTGCAAATGCTTGAGCGCTCATACGGCCCTGTGCTGTGTGGGCGCTCTTCTTTTTTTGTCCTTCGTTGTGCGTTCGTTGTCTCTCCCTGCGGTTTAAAAAAGTACACTGGGCACAAAGGGAGGGGGTGCCATGTGGCACAGGTTTAACCCAAACCCGCGCGGGAGCAGCGTCGGGGACTGCGTAGTGCGGGCGGTAGCTGCGGCCACCGGTCAGAGCTGGGAGCAGGCGTATATTGCGCTGGCGCTCACCGGCTACGCCCTCGGCGATATGCCCAGTGCCAACCGCACATGGGGCGCGTACCTCCAAAAACAGGGTTACAAGCGCCGCATGGTGGAAGCAGACTGCACAACCTGTTACACCGTGGCAGATTTTGCCCGGGAGTACCCGCGCGGCGTGTATGTGTTGGGCTGCTCCGGCCACGTCCTGACCGTGATCGACGGTGCGTGGTGGGACAGCTGGGACAGCGGCGCAGAATGCCCGATTTACTACTGGTATAAGGAGGAGTAAACGATGCCTTACAATCCGTATGCGTATCAGATGCCGACATACTACGGCCAGCCAATGCCGGACAACCTCGCTCAACTCAGGCAGGGAGTGGGCTATCAGTCTCCCATGATGCAGCAGCCGACAGCACAGACAGCACAGGCTACGCCCTCCATCATCTGGGTGCAGGGAGAAGAGGGCGCAAAAGCCTATATGGTCGCCGCAGGCAACAGCGTACTGCTGATGGACAGCGAAAACAGCGCTTTTTACATCAAGAGCACCGACACCAGCGGGATGCCGCTGCCTCTCCGCGTCTTTGACTACAAGGAACGCACCACGGCGACAAAAATGCCCCCTCAGACGGCGCAGCAGCCCGGCGGGGAATTTGTCACCCGAGCAGAGTTTGACGCTCTGGCAGCCCGCTGTGCGGCGTTGGAAAAGCAAGAGCCCGCAAAGCCTGAAACGGAGGTCAAGTAATTATGGCAAACCCTCTTTTTAACGCACTGGGCGGCGGTATGCCCGCCATGCCAAACCCTATGGGTCAGTTCGGGCAGATGATGCAGCAGTTCCAGCAGTTCCGTGCAAACTTTCAAGGCGACCCGAAAGCAGAGGTGCAAAAGCTGCTGCAATCCGGCAAAATGTCACAAAACCAGCTGAACCAGCTGCAGGCGATGGCGCAGCAGTTCCAGCAGTTTTTGCCTCACTAAGTCGTAACCGTGGCCACGGTTCAAGCATAAAAATCATTCAAAACACACGAAAGGAGTACAAAAATGTCTCTTTCTTCCGATTCTGCGGTTCTGACCATGCCTGTTCAGCCCGCAAACACCAACGGCGGCAACGGCTTTGGCTTTGGCAATGATGGCGCATGGTGGATCATCATCCTGTTCCTGTTCGCCTTCTGCGGCGGCTGGGGTGGCAACTGGGGCGGCAATGGCAACACCGGTGCCGGTGTCGTTGACGGCTACGTCCTGACCTCCGATTTTGCCAACATCGAGCGCAAGATGGATGGTATCAACAACGGCATGTGTGATGGCTTCTACCAGCAGGCGCAGCTTGTCAACGGCGTGCAGCAGACCGTAAACAACGGCTTTATGTCCGCAGAGATCAGCCGCGCAAACCAGCAGGCGGCGTTCATGCAGCAGCTGTTTGCCATGCAGATGCAGCAGCAGGAGTGCTGCTGCGAGAACCGCTCTGCCATTCAGGGCGTGAACTACAACATGGCTACTCAGGCCTGCGAGACCCGGAACACGGTGCAGAACACCACCCGGGACATCATCGACAACCAGAACCAGAACGCCCGCGCCATCCTTGACGCCCTGACCGCACAGCGCATCGAGGCAAAGGACGCAAAGATCGCTGAGCAGGGTCAGCAGCTGTTCGCAGCACAGCTTGCGGCATCTCAGGCAGCCCAGAACGAAACGCTCAAGGCCTACATGAGCGGCCAGCTGGCCTACTACAACCCCCGCCCTGTGCCCGCATTCCAGGTACCCGCACCCTACCAGTACGGTAACTGCGGCACCGGTTGCGGCTGCGGCAGCTGCGCATAACCGAATCACGACAGCTTTTTGAGTGGTTGTTTCCAAAATGGAAATGCTCACATCAAAATGTTCAGCCCCTGAGCTGATTTTGCAAACCAGAGCGCCGGGGCAGCAGTCCCGGCGTTTTTATTATGAAAGGAGCCGATAAAATGGCTGAATTTAGCAACTCTAACACCGTCAGCGTGGCGGCGGGTGAAAACCTTCCCCTGACCGAGACCGCGGTGAAAGCGCCTGCGTGCATTGTGCACCGTGAGGGAAGCGGCCTTGTGACCTTGCGCGGT
>ERZ1106932.411-NODE-411-length-11858-cov-6.328391_pt1 | contig 11858 bp, 5 predicted proteins | sample MGYA00403665_ERZ1106932 | MGnify/ENA primary metagenome ERZ1106932 (study PRJEB35170, sample SAMEA104062448) | human gut metagenome | biome: human gut; feature: human-associated habitat; material: faeces | place: Denmark | collected 2012-08-24 ... | reverse complement strand
TTACGATTTAAATCATTACGACAAGCGAGTATCCTCAATCGCACTGCGTGCGCCACAGTTCCTTCTGACGGTCGACTCCATGATCCTTGTATAAGACGTTAAGGCGTCATCCTGAACGAATGTGAAGGATCTATTACCGTAATGAGGAAAATTGGTAAACTGTCACCAGCGTAACAGATTCTTCACTTTGTGTCCTATTGCTGCTCCCCTTTAATAAAAAGAGCAGCAGGGGAAATGTTGCATTTCTCTTTGCTGCACTTATATGGTACTAATGAAATGAACCGGCATTTAGAGCAGAGACAAGCGGGCGACTGCAGGCCGGAGGCTCAGTACCATTCATTGATCCAGTTTTTTTCAGAGGGAAGCATGTTTTCCGCCGTTTCAAGAACTTTTTCACGCTCCGCACCTTCCAGCCATTCGATGCGCCCCAGATCCGACAACTCTCTCAAAGACAGCGCTCCAAAGAAAAGCTGGGCGAGGGCGCCTGCGGTCATGGTGAAATCCGGTTCGGGAATTTTATTTCCCAATTTCACGCCGGAAATATCTTCGATATGAAGCTTCAGTGTGTAAAATACATCATATTTCACGGCATAAATTCTTCCTTCCTTGGCGGAAAGGACGTAAATGCCGCTGTTTTCGGGAAGGAATTCGTCCACCAGCTGGAAAGACAGAAAGCCTTTCATCTCTCTGCAGGGAAGTCCGTCAAATGCCCCGACCGGATCTGTGACACGTCCCATCATGGTTGGGAAAGAGGCATTATGTATATAGGTATGCTCCGCGCCATTCTGCCAGTAAAAAAATGCCCTGTCATCAAAAGGTTCATACCACACGCATTCATCCACGGAACCTCGGTGTCCAACCATGTAAGCATAGAGTCCTTTCCGTCCCGCATCGGAGGCGTACGCCATTTCCGACACGATGAGTTTCCTTCCGTCCAGATGGTAGAAAATATATCCGGCCGCACCATCCAGGTCATTGACGACAGCGATGTAACCGCCGTCACAGAACTGGGCACTGATGTGCTTTTGCCATGACTCCTCATCACGAAAAGCCCAGCCATTCCGCCCTTTCACATACCTGTCATAAACAGAGGCAAGAGTTTTCCATTCCTCTATCGAAGTAATGCTCCCTGCGGACTGCGCCCGCTTACTTAAGAAACTTAAATGCTCAGGTGCGGCGCTTCGTTTCCACTGGTGCGCATAAAATGAAAATCCCATAGGATAATAATACGATGCTGCCGAGGGCATGAGAATGACAGCACCTTTATTTTCCATCCGCGCCATATGGAACGCGCCGCGGATCAGTTCAGTCGCAAGCCCTTTCCCTCTTGCAGCAGGATGGGTAGCTACCCCGACAAGGTAATCCACCGGCATCTTTGCACCGCGGACACATATTTCATAAGGACGGCGGTGAAGACTGCATGCTATTTTCTCTGCTTCTTCTCCCGCCAGTACATCTTCCGGGCGGTAGAGCTCCCTGAAATACCAGCGGAACCACGGGTCGTCCTCTCTTTCAAAACAGTACGACCAAAGCGCGCGTATATCCTTTTCATCCGTCCGACTGCATTTACGTATTTTCATAACCGCCTCAGAAACAACTGCCGTCTTTTACGACGACATCATACTTTTCCGCGAAATGATCAGGATTGTATTCCATTTTTGCCTGACGCAGGCCAGGCAGCCCCATGTCTTCTTCACGATTTACAAATTCTGTTTCCGCAAATTCATGCATCAGGAAATCGCGGTTGATCGCCTGATACAGCCCGCGGATATTCGGATTTGCCTTTTCAAAGAAAATATGCGCCACCCGGGGGTTGACCAAATCTCCGTTCGTAAAGGCCTCTACCTTTCCATAAATGCGGATAATAGCGCCTTTTAATTTCAAAGCGTCCCAATTGACAAAACACCGCTGCAGCGCTTCTTTTTCTTCCGCAATGTCTCCATGCCGTTCAAACCAGTCTTCAATCCCCTGCCATGCGTCTTCCCTGTTTTCCGACGTGATGGACTCATATGTATAATCACCGTACTGGCGGAGAAAAGCGTTCAGATGATTTTTCTTCATGCGGAGTTTCTTTCCCGATAAATTGATCATGTCTGCCGTACGGTATACATATTCCCAATTATCCCGATCCGCAGTGAATTCATACCGGTTCGGGCAATGGGCTTTGATCTGTTCCAGCACCCAGGGTGAAGCAGCTTTAATGATAAACGGTTTTCCCTCGCGCTCCAGGCATTCATGGATAATCTCCATGCCGCGGCCGAAAGACGCCCCTTCACCGGCAAAAGGGGGCATAAAAAACGTATTCTCCCCTTCCCCCGCACGGACGAATAAGATATTCTCCTCTACCGCCCACTGCGTATGGTACGCTTCCTGCCATAAAAAAAGTGTATTGAATGAACAGTCGATCCCCTCATAATGATGGACATGAAAAAAGCTGTCGATATACTCTCTTTTTTCAATTGTAAACGGTTTGAAGTCTATGATGAACATCTCCTTAAAAAATAACAGTTATATTGTAAATATTCTATCCTTTTTTATGCCTTTTGGCAAAAGCCGGAACGGACCTTCTAAGCCACAACATGGCATGCCGCTGAAATCAGAGGACAGATAAATACCGGCTCCGTCAATTTTCCGGTGCAGGAAAATAAATCTGCCGCAAAAGCAGTAAACAAACTTTTTACAAAAATAAAGAAATTCTTTCCCCCTCTCATTTAAGTCTCTTTCTTGATAATGAGAAAACCGATATTATCAGAAACAGCAGATCTGGCTTTTTCCGATTTCCCATAAAATCACGCTTCACCGCGGCGAACATAATTTCCCCGAAACTTCATTCGCTGCGTTTTTCTTTCGATAAAAATTGCACTTATTCACATTATTCACAAACTTATTCACAACTATTCACATCATGTGGATAAAAACAATCTGTTTTTTCTCTTTTCGCGATAAATCAAAGCTTTTTTCCGCCTGTCCATCCCAGACAGACACACGAACTGTGCATAACTGTGCATAACCTTTTTACTACTCCGTAAATGAGAATGGGAAATATTCCGTATTTATCGTATATCTTTCTCACTTTCACTCTCACCGGATACCCCTGATATGCATGTGAATAACTTTCTCTCCATCTGTCCCCCTTTCCTCCAATCATCCAGTTTTCTTCCCCTCTTGACAACGAATACGTGCAAAATAGAAAGAAAAAAAGCGAATAAAAGAATTCATTTCAAATCACCCCTTTATTTGTCCGCCTGCTGTGTACATAAAAAATAAAAACTTTCTAAAAGAAAAAATGATTTCCTTCCGTTCCGACATCGGCAGAAATGAAAATCATTTTCCCGTTTTGTCTCTTTCATTCCATTTTATTTGCAAACTCCCATTTCTGCCTTTTTTGTGCTAAAATATGACATGTACACGCGTCCATAGCTCAGCTGGATAGAGCAGCGGTTTCCTAAACCGTGTGTCGGGGGTTCAAATCCCTTTGGGCGCACCAGAAATGCACAGCTGCCAAAAGGCGGCTTTTTTTATTTGCCTTCAAAATGTATTTCCTATCGGGGTAAAATTCTCTTTTCCGCCCTATGTCGCCGCCGGTGGAGTCTTTCAGAGAAAAAATGATATAATATACATGGTAAATACTTTATAAATACTTTTTTACGGGGAGACAAATCATGGATACGGTACATATCAATTTAGGGAATGATTCTTATGATGTGATGATCGACTCGGGCATCATCGGCCGCCTGGGGAAAGAAACCGCCCCCCTGTCGGGTCACGGGCGCGCAGTCATTATCACGGAAGAAGGAATTGACGAACTGTATGGCCAGGATTTGAAACGCCAGCTGGAAAAAGAGAACCTGAACGTACAGCAGATCGTTCTTTCTTCGAGCGAAAAGAGCCGAAGCCTTTCTGTCGTGAGCCGTGTATGCGAGGCGCTGGCAGACTTCGGGTTCTGTGCAGGAGATCTGCTCATCGGCCTTGGCGGACGTGTCGTCGGCGATGTGACAGGCTTTGTTGCGGCAACTTACCGGAGAGGGACTCCCTACGTGCAGGTGCCCACTTCTCTCCTGGCACAGATCGGCAGCGCCATCGGAGGGAAAATCTCCATCGATATCAATGGAAGAAAAAATCTCATCGGTACATTCTACCAGCCCAAAGCCGTGTATGTAGATCCTGCCATGGTCCGCACGCTGCCTGCCCGTTTCTTCCATAACGGCCTCGGCGAAGTGATTAAAATCGGCTGCGTGGCAGACAAGGACCTCTTTGAAATATTTGAAAAAGCCGCCTCTGACCAGGATATCCTTCGTGTTCTTCCGGAAATCATCCGCCGCTGCATTACCATCAAGGCACACTATGTGGAAATCGATCCCGAAGACAAAGGTGAGCGCCGTATCCTTGATTTCGGCCATACACTGGGCAGTGCGGCAGAGAGATACTACCGTTTCAATGATCTCCGCCTGACCCACGGGGAAGCAACGGCGGCCGGCATGTACATGATCACGAGCGCTTCTGAAATTCTGGGACTCACCAAGCGGGGTACAGCGGAACGGATCAAGTACGTCCTCCAGTCTATCGGTCTTCCCATCAATCTTGACGTCCCCCGTGATATTCTTGTCTCCCTTCTGGAACATGGAAAAAATGTAAAAGATGAAAAAATAGAAACACCCCTCGTTCTGGAAATCGGAAAAGGATATATTTATACGGGAGAAATTGAAACCTTAAAGAAATATATACAAATGGAATAATTGCAAACCTTCGAAAGAAATACCGGGAGTAAAAACAAACTTCCGGTATTTTTTTCGCCCTGTTTCTCATAACCTGTAAAACCTGTTCTCCATGGGGTGCTATGCTATAATGCAGACAATAAAACAATCTGTCTGAAAGGTATACTATTTTAAACCGGAAACAGGAGTATAAAAATGGATTTCAGCAAAATAACTGTGGCCGTTATCGGCCTGGGTCTGATGGGCGGTTCCTTTGCCATGAGACTGAAGGAACTCGGAGCGGCAGTAATCGGCATCAATCGGACATTATCGATGGCAGAGGCCGCCCTTCGGCAGGGCATAGTGGATTCCATCGATATCAGTGACCTGAAACACGCGGACATTGTTATATTCTGCACACCTGCCAAAGCGACACTCGCCTTTGTGAAAGATCACCTGCCGGACTTCCGCTCCAACGCGATCATGACCGATATCGCCGGCGTAAAAGGAAACCTTGCCGATGATATCCGGCAAATACTGCCGCTGGGCATGGATTTCATTTCATCCCACCCTATGTGCGGACATGAAGGTGAAGGACTTTCCCGGGCGGATCCGGACATTTTCCGCGGAGCAAATTATATCCTCCTTCCCGATAAAACGAACCGCCCGGAGAGTGTGGAACTGCTCCGAAACATGGCGCTGGCTCTCGGCTGCCGCCACGTGCCGTCAATCACACCGGAAGAACACGACCGCCACATCGCCTACACCAGCGACCTGACCCACGTCCTTGCGGCGGCGCTGATAAACAGCCCTTCCCTGAAAGAAGACACAAAGTACTTTACAGGCGGATCATTCCGTGATGAAACAAGAGTAGCGGATATCAACAGCCCCCTTTGGACAGATTTATTCCTTGCCAACCGTGAAAACCTGCTTCTTGAAATCGACCGTTTCACAGAAAGCCTTTCTCAAATAAAAACAGCACTGGACAGGTCAGATAAAAATACCCTTCATGAACTTCTTGAAAAAGCAGGAAAAAGAAAACGAAACCTGACAGCCGCCGATAAAATATAATCGGACGTAAGCTGCCGGCTCCTGAAAACCGACAATTGTGAATCAGCTGCCCGCACCAATAATGGAGGATACTCGCATGCCATAGTGACTCAAACCGTAAAAGAATAGTTAGCTTGCAGCTGACAGCTCACAGCTGATAGCTTTTATCTCCTTACCGCTTTCCTCACCACGGCAGCAGATCCTTCACATCCGCTTCGGATGACGATTAACATTCCCCTCATTATGACGCCCTTTCTTCCAATCGTCATTCTGAACGGGGCAAGAATGCTGTTCGGGAAAGACGGGAAACGGAACGGTGAAACGGAGTGAAGAATCTATTACACTGATGACATCTTACCGTCTTCCTCACCACGGCAGCAGATCCTTCACATTCGCTTAGGATGACGATTAACGTTTCCCTCATTATGACAGCAGATCCTTTGCTGTTGTTTCGTATGACACCTAACGGAAATCATATGCTTCGGCTTTTAATTCATAGCTAACAGCTGATAGCTTTTATCTTCTTACCGCTTTCCCCACCACGGTAACAGATTCTTCGCTGTCGCTCAGAATGACGCCTTACCATGGGTGCTACTTTATCGGCAGACCTGAAAGTGGTTAGAATCCCGGCTGTGCCGTCTGTTTAACGTCATTCTGAACGGGGGCAAGAATGCTGTTCGGGAAAGACGGGAAACGGAGTGAAGAATCTATTACTCTGATAACTCCTTACCGCTTTCCCCACCACAAACACAGATCCTTTACACAATTCTGGCGGACACCCTGCCATGAGTTCCACTTTTACCGGAACGAAAAAGGAGCAGGCACCATCAGCAGTGCCTGCTCCTTTCTTTTTGGAAGTTCCTTACTTCTTGGCAGCGAGAGCTGCTACCTGGGCCTTCAATTCATCCAGCTCCGATCTCATCTCTTTATTTTCCGCCTGCATCTTGTCATTTTTCTCTTTCAAGTCCTTAATCTGGTTCGCCATTTCCACTTTGGAGTAACGGGTATAAACGTCGCCGCGTCCCAGTTTTACGGAAACGCCCGCATTAATCATGTTCCTGTCATCACCCATGGTCCAGCCGAGGCTCATCATCGTTCTTTCGTTCGGCCGATAGAAGAGGCCTACCGCCGCAGCGCTGGCGTTGCGGTAATTGCCGAAGCCTGCCGCGATGTCCCACTTGTCATGGGGGTCGAAGTCCAGCGGATGGAGGGCTGCCAGTGCTGCCGCCCCTGCTCCCACTTTACTGATCCGGTTGTCCAGGGTGCCCAGCTTTCCGTTCAGATTGTTGATAGTATTTCCCAGGTTGGTAATATTGGTTGTATTGTTGCCGACCTGTTTATCCAGTATGGTCAGGTTGTCTCCGGCACTGTTATCTTTCTTCACATAGTTGCCGTCATTCTTCACATGGGTTTCATGGTACACCGTATTTCCGCTGACAATCTTTGTGTTTCCGTCTTCCACTTTTCCATCAGCTTTCACGTTGACCGTGTATTCCGTTCCGCCAAACGTATTGGGAGCTGTGTCAAGTGTCACATTTTCACCGGCTTTCACGGTGTTTCTTGTGTCTTTCGTGGCCACTGTGACTTTGTTTTCTTTTCCGTCACTGCCCTTTAAGGAAATAGTAGTGGTATTGTCCGCGTTTTGTGTGCCGCTCATGGTATAGGTGGTATTGGTATCAATCTGTCCCGCGATGGCTGACAGGTCTACTCTGCCCGTCACTTCATTTCCGGCAGTGTCCTTTATCTTCATGGACAGTTCTTTTCCGTTAAGGGTCAGCGCATTGCTGCCACTTACCAGTGTATCATTGCCATCTGCCAGACCGCTCATGTCGACTTCATAGTTCTTAGTATCGTCATTCTGTGTGAATTTAAGTTTTTTCGTGGTCGCGTCATAGGTAGCGCCTGTCGTATAGGTGTCCTTGGCGGAAATCTTGTATGTATTTGTTGCCGTATCATGTTCAACGGTCACATTCTTGCCGGCTGTCACATTGGTCTTAGCCGCTGCCGCCGTGGCTTCCACCTTTTTCAGCTGTGCCACATTGACGGCATCGGTATCTTCACTGCCGGCTGCCACACCTGTAATCTGGCGGGTATAGCCTTTCGTCTTGTCCCCCACAGAAGCGGCACTGACAGTCGATCTCCAGGCGGCAGACGTATCGGTAGAAGCCGCCTTGGTAGAGGGGTCATAGCCGCTCACCCCCGCTGCCGTATCCGCCTTGGAAAAGGCTCCAATGGCCACACCATCTTTTACCGCCGCACTGCTTGATACGCCTATCGCCACGGCATTATCAGCATCTTTTACAGTTGCCGAGGTTCCTATAGCTACACCATAGTTTGACTTGGCTATGGCGGAATTAGCACCTATGGCCGCACCGTATTCTGAATCATCCACAGAGGAAAGAGCGCCCATCGCCATCCCGTACGGTGATGTTTTAACTGCTGCCTTTGTGCCCATGGCCAAGCCATACTCCGAATTCACAGCAGAAGAAAAAGGAGACAACGCGGCAGCATAATTTGATGCCGATATATTTGAACCCCATCCCAAAGCTACTGATTTTTCACCATCCGCATTACTGTTCGCGCCGATCGCCATACCGCCATTGGTTGCTGCAGCATCATTGATATTTGTCCACTTAGTATCCACAGCCATGTATTTTAAGCCGATATCCACAACACCGTTTTCCTGCTTCAATCTGATTCCATTATCAGCACGAAGCGTTACTGTATCATTCGGCTTTATAACTTTCTTATTACCCTCCGCACTACCTGTATTCGTCGGAATACCGGGTTTAACTCCGACCTCCAGTGTCCAACCGGGAATCGTATCATTCCCGTTGAGGTCAATTTTCGAACCGTCAATGCCATATTTAATAGTTTTCCCATCACGGTCTACAGTCAGACCTTTATTGGCTTCCGCTACGTCAAAGGTAATTTCCGGCGCCGTATCTCCATTAAGGGAAATCGTTTCACCAACTGTTTCTCCGCCCTTCTTGATGATAAATCCCCGGCTAAGCTTAGTATCATACTTCGTATTCACCGCCTTCAACTGCGCCACATTAACGGCATCAGTGTCCTGCGTGCCGGCTGCTACGTTCGTAATCTGGCGGGTGACTGCCGCACTCGTCGGATCTGCCGCTTTACCGACAGAAACAGCAGCGGCTGTCGCTTTCCACGTGCCTGTCGTATCATTGGCATGATCACCGGCAGCCGGGTCATAGCCTGCGGCGCCCTTGTCGACAGAGGCAATCGAATCCGCACCGAGCGCTACGCCGCCGTCTTTTTCCACATCCGTATTGTAGCCGAGCATCACCGCATTGCTTATGTTCGCCGTATGCGATTTAATCGGTACATTTTCCGTCACCTTATATTTCTTTTCAAGAATAACATTGCCCGAAACATCTTTCATCGTATACGTTTTCTCCACAGTCTTCTTTTCCGTCGCCATGGATCCAAGGATTACATTATTTTTGCCGCCGTCCATATGGTGATAATCCCCAATCACTACATCAGCAGTACCATCGGATATATTATTCCCTGTCCCCATCATAGACATACGTTCCACATTCCTGCCTGTATTTCCATATCCGTTGATCGTATTATTGATGCTGGGTGTATTTGCTGTACCTGTAAGGATATTCCCGGAGCCGATGATCTGAGAATGGACAGCATAATCTGAAGTATTTCCGTTCCCCATGGTGACCACAGAGCCGCCGCCGGTCGACATGGCCAGTCCCATCGCTTTCCTGATCTCATCATGGCCCAGCGGTCCTTCTCCTATAGCATACTTCTGTCCTCCTCCAAGTATGGCATCGCTCCAATGCTCATTCATACTGTTTCCATCTTCATCGGTCGGCGCCGTCCCGAAAGAATGTGTAACGCTATTGCCCGCGCCGAAAACGAGTGCCCCATTGGCGCCTTCTGTTTTGTTCAGGGTACCGACGACAGTGTTTGCCATCCCATCATTCTGGTCCGCCTTATTTGACGCTACGGTATTAAGACCGCCATAGACAGAAGCCAGATAGCCGTCATGGCCGGAGCCTGCCTCCACAATGGATTTGATCCCTGTCACGGTCTCCTGCCAGCCATAAGCTTTTGCCCCATGGCCAAGAGCCACATTCATTCCGCCGCCGTCTCTGGTCCCGCTCTGGGCATGATACCCGACAACGACACTGGCATGTTTCTGCTGGATATCGGAATCGGCCTTTTCTTCCGGTGTCATGGAACCGATAACGACGGATTCTCTAATCGCCCCAACTTTCTGGTTATCCCCAATCACGATACCCGCGCCGGGATTGACCATTTCGTTATTATTCCCGATGACGGTCAGGCTCTCATACCCTTTCATATAGGTACTGTTGCCTTTAATTTTGTTTCCTTTGCCGATGACAAGGTCGGACACATTCTTTGTCCTTTCTTCCTGCTTCCCGGAAACCGTACCGGCATTTCTATCGGTAATCTTATTGCTGTCCCCGATGACGGTCTGACTCTTGCTGTTTTCAATGGTATTCTCGGAGCCGATCACGGACACGTGCTCGGCCTTGGTTACAGTATTTTTGTAGCCATCAATCATGTTAAACTTACTAATAGCCCCAGATGTACCTTTCAACGTATTGTTCACACCAATAATTTGAGAAAGCTGGGTCCAATCCGCTGTATTTCCTCCGCCGATGGCAAGAGTGGCACCGCCGCTATTAGAATTTTTTACTGCTGTCATCAATGACTTCTGCAGCGCCTGTGCAGAATCTCCCCCCGTAGATGGAGCAGAAATAGAAGAAATGGAATTGGTAATTTCATTACCCGCGCCGAAGATGAGGGAACCGTTAGAATTAGCCGTTCTGTTCGCTGTACCGACGATGCTGTTCGCCACTCCGGAATACATGGATGACGAAGTTGCCGATTCAATGCTGTTGAGAGAACCGGTAATGGTGGCGCCAAAATTCTGTCCGGCATAGAAAGACCAGTTGCTGCCGTTATATTTTCCGGAAATAATGGAGTATGTCCCTGTCACAGAAGAAAATACCCCCTGGTTGTAGCTGTTTGCACCGACGGTCGTAGCATTGATATTTACATTTCTCGACTTGACTTTCTGCACATCCGAACCGTCAACTTCCACATCCCCAAGTTTCCCTATATATTTATGATCGCCAATCATGACACTGCCGGATCGCGCATAACTATTCTGTCCGATTGCTACACTGCTTGCCCATTTCTTTTCGTTTGACTGTCCGAATTTAAAGTTCTTTTCCTGCGTTCCCCACATGTTTTCTACAAAAGCATTCTTGCCGATGGCAATACTGCCTTCCTGCATAACATAATCATCAATCTGAGCGTGATCGCCTATCGCAATGGCACCGTTTTTCGTACTGTTATTTCTTAAATCAATATCATTCCCGATTTTAATATTCTGATTCCCTGGTTCTACAAATGTATTGACCCCGTCAATTGCCGCAGATACAGGGCTTACAGAAATCCCGGTCAGCAAAAAAGCTGTCAATGCCGCTGCCAACACGTTTTTAGAGATCCTTACCCCGCCAGATTTTTTCGCTGTTCCTGCGATTTCCGGAACGACGACATAACTGTTCTTCACTCGACTCCAAATGACTTTGTAAATGTGATTCATGTTTTCCTCCCATAAAAACAATATAATTAAAAACTGCAACAAAAAGAAGCAACATCCCCAATGTTGCCGATATTGCCATCACACCCCTTTCCCCATGCCACTTCATTTGCCTGAAAAGCCGGGTACAGAATCCGTAAACAGGAAAATTCCTGCCGGGTTTCCCCGCTTTCCTTTCAACACTTATTTTATTAAACAACCTCTGTTCTCATTATAACAAAAGATTTATCTTATCTCTATATAATATGTGCTGTTTTACGAATGCCTTTATTCACACCGCTTTCTCATCCACGGCCTCAATGTCTCCCGCTGTCATTCAGCACTTTTAGCTGACAGCTCGCAGCTTACAGCTTACAGCTCACAGCTGATAGCTTTTATCTTCTTACGGCTTTCCTCATCACGGATACAGATCCTTCACATTCGTTCAGGATGACGCTTTACCGTCCGTCATCACTCAGAACGGGGGCAGAAAAAGAATCTTCATTCTATTCTTTTGC
>ERZ1106932.409-NODE-409-length-11923-cov-5.415234_pt1 | contig 11923 bp, 11 predicted proteins | sample MGYA00403665_ERZ1106932 | MGnify/ENA primary metagenome ERZ1106932 (study PRJEB35170, sample SAMEA104062448) | human gut metagenome | biome: human gut; feature: human-associated habitat; material: faeces | place: Denmark | collected 2012-08-24 ... | reverse complement strand
ATGCTTATTGTGCTTTTGCTCGGAATCGTTGCCGGTGCGATCGTTCTCGGTGTCAAGTCTGACGGATTCAAAAACTGGGATTTCATTCCCGGCAACGGGAACAATACGGTGCGCAAATTCGACGTTCTGAAAGGCGGCGTTTCCGTCAAGTCTGTTGACGTAAGCGAAGAAAGCTCCGTGCGCATCGACGTTGTAAACGGCGGTGATTTCGACGTAACCGTGCGCCCCAAAGCGAGTGCGGACTTTGATTTTATGCTTGACGGAAAACTCCATGCGTTCGCGCAGGCGGACGGCGACTATAACCGTGCTTTCGATTTGAAGATCGATGACGGTTATTTTTTGTTCACTGCGCCGAAGAATATCGTCACCGCATTAAGCAATGCGTATTTCGGTCACGTTGTCGATGACATTAGATGCAATTACGTCGGCACGTTCTTTGAGATCGTCGTCACTGCCGAAAACGGCAGCAGCAAGAAATTCGACGTCGAAGGCATATTGAGTGCAGACTTAATCATCAAAATAAATCCGTCGGAGGTTATCTTCTGATGAAAAAAACAATTCTTTCGTCTATTATCGGGCTCTCCCTCATTTTTATCCTCCTTATGAGTGCGACGCTTCCGTCGGCGGTTGCATATGCCGTCGACGGTGACGTTGCGCCCAATTACGTTTTTGACAAAATCGACGTCGCAAAAGACCTCGAAGGTTCTGACGGTTTCGATTTTGCAGACTACCCGGCGGATGCATCGAAGGATACGCAAATTTACACGTTCCTCGAATACGGCTATGACGGCACGGAGAACTCGAAGTTCGGGCTTTACTTGTACATATATAATCCGCAACAAAAAGATTTTTCTAGATCCAGCGCATCCAACAAAGCAAACGTTGCGGTTGCGTTCGACGAAAAAGACAATGCATCCTCTTATCAACGCGTCAATTTGATATTCTGCTCCGCAACGTCCGACAAGCTGTTCTACAAATTCCGTATCGATGACAGTGACGGCAAACTGCTTGCGCTGGCGGAGCAATACGCAATCACGCACGCTGGCGCGCGCAGATACGACGTCGCAACAGTCGAGCTTTTCGCATACGGCAACACCACCGCAACGACAACGTCAATCGGCAAATCGTATGAGTGCGCAGGATATATGAAAGGTTTCGGCGCGGACAAAGCGAGCAACACGCACACCGTAAAGGCATACAGCATCGACGTTCTCGACATCGAGCTCAATCATACGTTCTTCCGTCCGGAAGGCAATTCAAGCGCACAAAGCGATTACACCGTAAAGGATCAGCTCGACAGCGTTTACTTTTCTTTTTCGAACGAACTCATCGAACAATACGGCGGAATCTGGAAGATCGAGGCATCGTATTATTCGGCGATGACGTCACCGATTTTGGTTACGTCAACAAAAGAAGTTTACGACACCGTTTTGAAATACGTCGGCAAAGAATTGACATCGAATCCTGAAAAGTATCAAGGCAAAGTGGATTGCAAGCTCAACAAGGACATTGCTTATTCACTTTATGATCCTTCATATTCAGATACATTTCTCGATAGCATAATTTTACGGAAAGAGCCTACTTTGACGTGGAATCTTTATGCAGCAGGCAGAGTGCCAACTGAACAGCAAATCGTCTATTATCTTTTTTACACCGGGTACGAAACCCCGGACGGAAGCGTTCCTTATGCAAAGGATTTTACGCTTTCCGGCGAACGTTTGCTCGAATATATTTACAACTACAATAAGAGCTATCGCTTTGGTAAGTCTGAACTTGTGAACGACAAAGGTGAGCAACTTTCAATGGATATGTTTCAAGGCTTTATGCCCACAGGAGAAGAAAGCGAAATATTTGGTAAAAGTTACAAGGTATATGAAAACGGAAAAGTACACTATGTGCCTATTTCAATGACAGCCGCAGACGGTTACACGCTTGAAAGTTACAAGCGCACGCCGACAGCGTTCGACTGGTTCACGCTTTATAAAGGCAAGTATGACTATGAAAAATTTTCTGACATTCAAGCAATCGTGCCTATTGATGTCAACGATTCATCACTTTCAAAAGCCGAGTTTTGCAAAAAGTACTATGTCAGCGAAGGCGATTATGACAGCATAATCGCAAAAGTGAACGCCGGAAAAGGCAGAGAAACAGTTTATTTATTCCGTTTTGCGCAATCAGAGTATAAAGCACGCGGCGTTATAACACGCGGCGATTTGAATCTGGGACAAGAATATGCATACATCGCCGAGGAAAGCGTGTATCTCAATATGAATCTTGCCTCTATAACTTGCCGCAAAAATGACGAATATCACACATTTGCAGTCGCATCGAATCCGATAAACGCCGTTGCCGACATCGAACCCAACAAGCCTTATGACAATTCTCAGTTTTATAAAAATGTATGGAATCGCATTAAAGACTGGTTTAGAAACAACAAACAATCATTGATCATCGCTGCGATCGTAATTGTATGCGTCATTCTGCTTGTGATGATAATCTCATTGTTTGTTAAACTTGCGCCGTATTTTGCAATCAAACGTGCGCAATCTCCGCCGAAACCGAAACGGCGATCAATATCCAACAAAACAAAAAATAAATCTGCGAAAAACGCAGGAAGGAGAAAAAAATGAACAAAACAGAATACCTCACAAAGCGCATCAGCGGATTGCGCGCGGTAGTAGCAGTCTTGCTTGCAATCATTATGGCAGCATCAGTCGTTTTGGGCGTCGGCTTTGGTGTTTACGGCAAGAATACAGACGATTGGTTCAAACCAAAGCAAGATTCAAATCAAGAGCAACAAGATCCGGAACAACCCGGGCAACCTTCTGAAGGAGAACAAGTCGAATCGACAGCAAGAGTTATGCTCATGTCCGGCGCAACAATTGCATCTGAGGACGGCACGGTCAGCAAGACGTTGACGGCAGTCGTTTTGCCGGAAGATGCCCCCAACAAAGCAGTTGACTGGTCAATCGCATGGGCAGACGGTGATTCACGTGCAAGTGAAAACATCAGCGATTACATCACTGTCACTCCGGCATCCGACGGCGCACTCACTGCAACCGTTACTTGTAAAAAATCCTTCCGCGGATCCGTCGCATACGTCAAGGTTGTAACTCGCGAAGGAAAATTCGAAGCAACAAGTATGATCACCTTTGACGGTATTCCTTCAAGTTTGTCTGTCAATAAAACCGGTCTTTCGACCGGCTCTGGTGCTGATGCTTTTCAATATATGATTCCGACGAACGGCGCAAGTCTTGCAATTGATTTGACCAACGTCTTTGGCGATGTCGGTGAAAGCTATTACAACAATTTGTCTTTCACAACGTCTGCATCCGGAAAAATCACGATACAAAACTATCAACAATCAAGAGTCGGTGCATCGTGGACTGGTTCGGAATCTCAAATAACACTTGAAAGCATCAAGGACAGCATTTTCAGCGTGAAGATTGAGAACAACAAGCTTGTTATCACTCCCAAGAAAACCGTGGAAAGCTATTATCAAAGCATTACGGGAGGTTCTGCATATACTCAATACACTGGTAAATTCAAATCTTATGTGGCAAATTCTGCCGGTTCTGCCGGTGTCACGCCGTATTTTACGATTGTGGTTAAATGCGGTGATTTGAGCACGGATTTCAATTTCCGCATCATCTCGTCTGTTTCGAGTGTCAGCGTAACCCCTAGCATTACATTCTAATTTGCAATAGGTAGCGCGCACGTGTGAGCGTGCGCGCACCTTGCACACATAAGGAGTAAAAAGCAATAAAAAAAGAAGTGCGCCCAGCAAATCACGAAAGTGATTCACAGCTCTGCAACGGTATTGATTGCATCGAGCAATCACATCACAACAAACGTTGTGGCACCTAAACACTTCTTAATAAAAATATAGAACATTTAAATTGAAATGTCAAGAGAAGCAACATAAGGAGCAAAAATGGACGCATACGTAATGGTTATATTGCGCGAAATACAGCTTGAATGCCACAAACAGATCGGCATCGAGCGCAAAGGCGGACGCGCAATACAAGAGGAAGAACTTTCACCATATCCGCAAAAGAGCGATTTCGACGGTGAGTTGTTGCAGCATCAAAACCTTGCGCAACTTGTGGAATCGACGTCGGCAGCCGAAGATCCGCAAATATCAGTTGAAGAGGCAATCGAGAACGCATCGAATGCATCAGCCCACGAGGACGATCGCACAGAACAAACGGAACAGACCGTCAGCCCACGAGGACGACTTTCCGCATTTTTTTCTGCCGTGCGCGACTGGCACTATGAGAAACGCGAAAAGCAATACAAATTCGACTGCGCAAAAACGAGAGCGGACGATCGCACGTACGGATTCGAGTACATATCAGACTTCATAGACAAATACATCGCACGTCTTGAAAAAGACAGCGAGAACAATACAAACGGACAGGTGTTTTGATGAGTTCGATAACTGGATTTTTAATATACATATCGGTTTTCATCGCCGGCTTTGCCGCAACATTCGGCATAGGCGTGGTTATAATGTACCGCCGCGCGCACCATTCTGAGCGCACCAACACGGTGACAGACGAGTTTATCGATAAACCCATTCCGCCGGGCGTGTATTTGATAGTCGGACCGCAAGGCGTAGGCAAAACGTCGTTTATGAACGCTCTTATTTCGATTGATTCAAAGTATCACGGCGCACAGCGACTGCAAATGGCAAAAGTCGAAATCGACAAACTCAACGACATCGGCTACAAACTCACGTTGCCGCCTTGTCCGTATCGAACGCGCTCGAAACTGTTTTTGCCGAACGGCAAGCCGACGTATCACACGGATATATCGCAATTCGGTTTGCCCGGACGTCGCCCGGAAGTTCAATACTTTCCGCCGTTCACAGTTATCGGATGTGATGAGATAGACTCGTTTATGGATTGCCGAGAGTGGAACAAAAACGCCTCTATGAAAGCGGACATCATAGACGGATTCAAGTATATCAGACATCACGACCTCGTGTTTCTTGGAGACGCACAAAACCTCGGCAAGGTAGACGCAGCTGTTCGCAAGCTCACAACTGACGTCATCTACATCTTAAGCAAAAAGGACGTATACGGCAAAAAACATCGTTTCAGCCGAAAAAAGACCTTGTTGCGCACCGAATGGGAGTTTATTTGGGTAAAGCACCAACAAGCCGAGAATGCTGCCTCTTTGGGTGAAATGGGCATCGAGGTCCGCGAGAAGAACGCCCGGAAATGCAAACTCATATACGAGGGCAATATCTACTCGCAATACAACTCGCAGAGCGGCAAGCCGTATTGGTATCGAGGCATACGGCAGTTCACCGTGGAAAAACATCCGGAAAACGTGCTGAGTCCGGAAGGCGTTGAAACGTACTGCCGTCAGAACGCACTCAACTACGACGGCAGCGCACAAGAAAAGCAATGAAACGACGTTCTGTCGGTGTGAGGGACGCATCCCTCGGCAACGTGCTACAGCAGTTCCGTTTTGTTGCAAAAGAACGGAAAGCAATCAAGCCGAAATGAATTGCTTGCAATCATTCGGCTTGCTAATAGGGCGAATTTGAAAAAGAAGAAGCAAAATCAAATTCGACCGTACTGATAGGGAATTTTAATTCCCTACACAGAAAGCGAGGGAAACTTGTTTCACTCGCAAAAAAATGGGATAGCAAAATGGCAGACAACAAATACTTCACAACCCTCACCGCGCCGTTCAGGACGGCGGACGCAAGCCGATACGTCACGTTTTGTTCCGACGGCATCGCGTTCGGCTACAATTCGCCGGGGATTGCGTTCCATTTCTGCCAACAATCCAAAAATCGATACGTCATCCGGGCGATCTATTCCGGCAAGTTTGAGGAATACGTGTATTCGAGCCAACGCGACGCAATAGGTTTCGCCGTAAAGTTGCAAAATCTCGATCGTGCCGGAGCGTTCAGACCTCGTAAATCGAGCTGAGAGCAAACAACGGACGAAAACGTGCGGAATAATCCGCCGAAAAACATACGAGAAACTGTATAAAAATGCAACAAATATTCAAGGAGCAAACCTGTGGGACTTTTCGGGAAAAAGAAGAAAATGAAAAAGCAATCGACCTCAAAGTCATCGAGGGCAACGGCTGCGCCAAAGAAAGTAAAGGAAGAATCAAAACAAAAATCGAATAAGACAAGCACAAATGTCGTTGTCGAAGAAACATCGAACAAACCCAAGAGCCGAAAGGATGCTTTGCTCGAACGTTGGGCAACTAACCGTTCTGAAAAAATACCGATTGGAAGAAGTTTTCAGACGCGCGATGAGTATATCGAAGGCGGTATCGCCAAAGAAGGTGCAGATGAAAAGTCATTTTATAGGCGCGTTTTTGCCGTTGAAACAAATGAACTCGATGAGTTAGCAGTCATAAAATCTACAACTTCCGAGAAAGGAAAAGCAATTCCTGATTATGACGGCAAATCTCGAACTCGTCCTTATGTTTATACTATCGACGACGAGGGACAGCCCATAAAAAAAGGGAAAAAGTACGTCGAGAATCCGCCCGGAAAAGACATAACGCCGGAAGCCGCGGAAAAGTTGCTAAAAGAATCAATTAAGCATCCGGACAGTTACAAAAATGTTGTCGAGATGAAAAAGCGCAAGAAAGATAAAAGGCAAGAGTAAGAACTCTTGCCGACTACCAAAGTTAGGGACTTTGATACATTAATACCGCATCGCGGTAACATCTCTTTCGAGAATATCTTTATTTTACGCGTTTCCGAAAGATTTGTCAACCTTCGAAACACAAAATGACTTCATTAGATAAGAAACAAATTGAAAATTACATAAAAAAAGACATCGCACGTCGCATCGGAAGAGATGCGCTTTCGGCATACGACGAGATTGTAAACGCGCTTGCGTATGCCTGCACGTTCAAAAATCCGCGCCGGTTCGCAGATATGGATATGAACGAACGCACGTGGCAAGATCTTGCATCGAGCATAACCGTGCTCGAACTCCAAAACGTTGCATCGAGCCTTGCGAGATTCACATCCGGAAACCGCCTCTTTTTTATCCTCGGATGCCTGACGCGCACATATAGCCGACGCAAGTCGAGCTCGAGCTCGAATTTCACGCAACGTCGCTACACCAAAGCGGAAATTGCAAGCAACGTCGTTCACCCGGACGAACTTTCCGGCATCGAGTGGTGAATGTCGGCGCGACATCGCCGTTGATATAAATCTACCCGAATAAAACCACCTCAATCCCCCACATGTGGGGGAAAGGGGGAATTATAGCAAAATTACAACTGAATAAACAAAGGAATGCACCGCATTCACCCTTGTCCCGGTAAGACAATGTATTTAGCAAAAACTACCACGTCGTGAAGCCTGCGACGCTAAACAGCAGGGCTACCGTATCTCGCACGCTCAGACGCATATGAGCGCGCCGGTGGGCTCGACCGCAACTGCCAGGCTGGATGCTCTATATGTGGGCTCGGAAGCCGCCAAAGAGCGCATAGGGATAGAGATGTGCGCAGACTTCCGATACGTCATTGCCGGATACCTCAGAGGACCTGAATATCACGCTGACTTGCTCCCTCCCGATGTCACCGTCGGGGAAAGGGAGCAGTCTGTCCGTTGTCCTCGAAGTCCTGGATAAAGATTAGTAAAAGTAAACATCTGCAACGTAGTTGCTAATAATCTGCCGTTAGGCTAATTCTTTTTTGGTCCTTTTTTCTTATCACTTTTACGGCAATAAATGCTGTCAAAAGCGTCTTGGTGATATTGATATTTGTTGATGTCAAAGCGATGTCAGGTGCTAAAAATCCTACTGTTTAGTAGATTTTTTGAGATGTCTTTTGGGGCTCTTAATCAGTGGGTCCAGGGTTCGAGTCCCTGAGGACGCACCACAAAAAAGCCTCTAAACAGTAGATGTTTAGCGGCTTTTTTCATTTTTCGCTACTGCTCGAAAAATCCGCATTTTGACATCAAATTAAGGAAATTTTGATGTCAAATTTGATGTCAAAAATTCGATTTTTTTTGATGTCAAAATTCGGGATACCAGTCACCGTAAATATCATAGATATTTTGCGGGGACGTATCCGGCGAAAAAGTCGTATAAACGCCGTTTGTCATCGTGCTGCCTGGCGCGTGCCCCATATACGTTTGTCGGTCCTTTTCGGGCACTCTGAGGATATACAGATTCGTCGCGAAGGTGTGACGCAGCGTATAAGTATCGACGTCATAAGTTATCCCGGCTTTCAAACACACGCGTTGAAGGTGCATTCGGAACTTTTTGGCATCGAACTTGAAGAACTCGGGCGATTCGCCTTTCAACATCTCGCTTAGACGTTCGGATATTTTCACCCAACGCACCGCGCCTTTTGTTTTGGTCCCGTTTATCTTCAACCAACCGGGGCGCAACTCGTCTTTGCGCACGGTGGCGATTTCTGACGGTCGCGCGCCGGTGCATAGATAGAACATAACGCGCCGTGAAAACATATCCCCCGTCAACTGCGACATAAGCCGTTGCTGCTCATCGAGCGTCAACGCCCGGCGTTCCGGTTTTTCGACTTTGCCTTTATCCAGGAACTGCGAAACGTCTTTTTTGATGTATTCGAGTTCATAAGCCTTTTTGCAGATTTGTCGCATTAGTTGAAAGACCTCGACGCGCATACGCGACGTCGCAAGTTTGTTGAGCGTTTCTTGAAGTTGAAATGACGTAACTTTGTTGATTGGTGTTGTTATTTTAAGATGCGAATTGATGACGGCGACGTAACCCGTGTACGTTTTTTCGGTGACTCTGCCTTTTTTGAAGGTTTCCGCCCACCAAAGCGCGAACTTGTGAAAACTGTCTCGCTTTACGGTTTGTTTCCGCCCCGTAAGTTTGCGAAGTTTCTCAATCGCCTCTGCTTGCGTTTTGCCGTACACGAAAACGCGCTTGCCGTCAATGGTTTTTGAGGCTTGCCAACGTCCGTCGGCGCGCTTAGTACAATATTTCATCAGTTGCTCCTTTTGAATGTTAGCATCTGACGAATCGCTTTGACTTGACGGAATCACCCCCTCGTGAACGTACAATTTGAAGATACCGTGCGTCGCAACGCACGTCATCTTCGATGAGAAAACCGGCTTATCTGCCGGCACGTTGATTGATTCTTCGGGAATTTTCCCGGTAAGACCTTGAATAAACTTTGATAAATTTTCCGACAGTTGCATCTGCTGTTGCAACTGTGTTTTCAAAAACTCGATTAAAACATCCCGCATAAAATTGCCCCCTCGCAAAAATTTGTCATAAAAATCGATGAAATTTAATGCGTAAATTTCATCGTTTTAGCCAGCATTATGTATTTTGTCATCAATTAATTCATTCGCAACAGCTAAACCTTGTGCGTAACTCAATAAAGCTTCTTTTTGAGCTTGTGATAGCTTTTCTGTAATGTGCAGAAGTTCAGAACTATCTGTTTTATTCTGCTTTAATGTTGTATCGGCTTTCTCATCAATCGCGTCTATTTGAACTAAATTTGTTTCAATAACTTCATCATTTAAAAACTCTTTCATTACAAAAGTATCGATTGGATAAGCAGACAATTCTTCAAAAATTATTTCTTTTAATTTTCGAGTATTTTTTGAAGATTGCACATATTTGAAAGAACGAAAACTGTTTTTGATTTTCAACAGAGTTTTCCCATATTTTCCGTTGCAACTTTTAAAGCCTAAATTCGATTGGTCATATAAAACGACTTTGGAACAAGATGCAGCTATTTTGTCAACTATGACTTTTATGCAATCAATGGCGATAGAATACTGGGTTATGCCTTTGCCTTTATATGTTTTTTTGAAAACTCGAATTTTTTCGTCGTTTTGTACAAAAAATGATGCTCCACTCCAAATAGCACAGCCATCAATCTCACCAAAACAAACTTTAATTACATTTGCGTCATCAGTTGACTTTTTTTGTTTTTTTGATGCTGCCTTGTTATCGTTTTTAATAGTCCCTTTATCTACAACAGGTGTTGTACAATCAACAGATTGAATAGGACTATTCTGTTTTGTTTTTTTGATATTTCGAGCGGCGTGTTTATGATTGCGGCTGTTGAAAATACGCGCAACTGCTCCCAAAACCAAAAAACAACGCTGTTCGTCTGTTTTATTGGGATATTTATAAGAAATACTTAATAATTCGGTTAATTCGCCTATGGTTATTGTGTCTACGACTGCTTGCCAGTCTTCTGGATTCATGGTTCCGAAAGTAAATTTGTATGGTCTTTTGAAAGAACACGCATATCCAATAAATTCGATAATTTCCTCGTATAGGAAAAACTGTTCGTTGGTCAAGCGACGCTTAAACGAATTTTTAATCTGCTCAATTACTACATTTTCCCAATCTTTTGTTTTCATTTTTTTGTGCTTACAACATTCAAATTTGATAGAGATAGTTCGTTTGACACAACCATACCTCTTGCGTAGTTAATCAAGTTATTTTGTTGAGCAGGTGACAGAGCGTCAAATAATTCCTGTATTTCTGTCTTTGGGATACGTGCGTCGTCGAATATGCCAGGTTCGGACGTTCTTCCGAGAAGTTCATCAACGGAAACGCCGAAAATGTCCGCCAAATTGAGAAGAACCGATATTGACGGTTCATTTATTCCCGTTTCATAGCAACAATAGGTATTTGTCGCTATGCCTAACATTTTTGCTACGTCTTTTTGCAATAGACCTTTTGATTTTCGATATTTAGCGAGGTTATTCATAACACAATGATGCACTTTTTTAATAAAAAAATCATCAAATGTGAGTTTTAGCATTGACAATTCATAAAATATGATATAAAATGCGCTTGAAATTCATTAAATATGAATTGTGCGGCTCGTTAAGGATGTTTGAGATTATGTATCACGGAAAACACGAGAGCAAACGGTGAGTACAACCAAACGGCGTTTGAAGTCGTTAAACGGTATGGAGGCACTCCGAGAGATAAATTAAATTCTGCATTGGTCGGAGTGATGCAAAAAAACAAGCCCACATCAGGGACAAAGGGGACAACAAATGGATTTAATCAATCTCGCCACATTGGTGGCACTGCTCAAAAACTATCACAAAGAACTCACTCACGCTTTGACTGACGCCGTTGAACTTGACGGCGACGTTGACGCACAAAAGAACATCGAGGCAAAGCTCGATGTCATTGACCGCGCACTCGATATCGCCATGGAAGATCTCGAGTACCGTATCTGCGTGAGGTGAACAATGAAAAAAGGCAAACACATTCATCGCAACATAACTGCAAAGCGTTCGGAGCATTCGATTTGCCTCGACGTCACGTCAACACTCGAGGTTGGCAACAAGTTCAGATACAAAGGTTACGCCTGCACCGTAGATGACATCACGCGCAAGCTCGTGCGGTTTACCGGGACTCGAAACGAGAAAGTGGGCGAAGTAACGCGTCAGATGATTCTCAACGTCGAGAGTTTCAACTCTGCCGTTGAAGAACGTCGCATCATTTTGGTACAGCCCGGCATTGCCGGTTTGTCAGTCGGCACCGTCTGACTCCCTTATGGTTTTTTAGGATGCAAACAAAAGACTAAGACGGTGCCGGCATAAATAAACCACTCCAAGGAGTGGCTCTGCCGGGAACGATTCAATAACACTTTGGGACGGAACGCTCCCGGCGGTTGTCCCCCACGAGGTATATATGAAAATCAGCACTATTTTCGGAAAAGTTTTATCCGGCATCGTGAGCGTTGCAATTTCGCTGGCAATTCTGTTTTTTGCAGGCATCGGCATTGTTGCGCTTATAACCAAGCAAGATTACGTCACCGTTCTGAATCTTGCTTTTGACTGGATCAAAAATCTTGCATCGAAGTGAGGCACTCTATGGCAAAACGTAGAACGAAAAAGAATACATCGAGAAGAGAAAACAACGGCATCAAGGTGTTCGCACTGGTGATGCTAGATCGGAAG
>ERZ1106932.407-NODE-407-length-11992-cov-29.129430_pt1 | contig 11992 bp, 14 predicted proteins | sample MGYA00403665_ERZ1106932 | MGnify/ENA primary metagenome ERZ1106932 (study PRJEB35170, sample SAMEA104062448) | human gut metagenome | biome: human gut; feature: human-associated habitat; material: faeces | place: Denmark | collected 2012-08-24 ... | reverse complement strand
CGCGAAATCGAAACAAGCCCCAGAAAAAAGTGCGAGATCGCAAAGGAGATCGGCGTTTCCTGTTCTACGATCACGCAATACTGCAAAGGCGAAATCCAGCCTTCGCTGTCCACTTTTGCAAAACTCTGCAAGGCTTTGGATATTTCTTCGGAGGACATTCTCGGCGTCTGAAAGCGCTTTCCTGCCCTATTCGAAACACTTTGTCTCTACAGGTCAAAGAAAAATACATTTGCCTACAAGCGCAGCCATAATTTAATCCGGGATTATCATACTTACATAGATTACAAACAGACATTGAAAGATGATCCCAATTTTCCGAAAACTCTTGCCAAATTCCAAGAAATAAAGTATAATAATAACGAGGTTCCGTATCAAATACTAAAGAGAGAAAAGAATACTATTTCTTCAATTAAGCGGAAAGGTTGGTCGGAATCTTTTACAGAGAAATCCGTAAATACTTATTATGAATTTAAGGCAAAAAATATAGAATTTACTGACCATGGTGTGGCGCGATTTTTAAGCCGTGATTTTAGTATTGAAACTATTGAAAAAATCAATAGTAAGCCATTTAACTATTATCAAGCCGATGGAAAGAAAATAAAATTTTATGATGGAATTGCGGTTATTTATACTGCAGAGAATGATATGATTGTTTCAGTCATTGAGAGAAAGAATATAAAGGAGGATTGGCATGAAATCAACAATTGAAAAACTTACTTCAATGCTGGAAATGTTTCTGAATGGGAATTATGAGCCGTACCAATTTTCCTGCGATTTTCCCGATTTCTGTTACAAAAATTATGATGAATTAGAGACTGAATGTGAAGGGCTGGGATATTACCTTGATCAAACAGTTCCCGATATTTGTGACGAGGGTGAGCCAGGCTTTGAATCGACGCATATGAAAGAAGAGATACGAAAAGTTTACCAAAAAGTAAAATTATATATCAATGTTTGAAAAGGGCACGGCGAGAAGACGTGCTTTTTTGATAGAGAAAAGAGAGGCAAAGCGAAGGCTTTGTCTTTTTTCATGCCCAGAGCAAGGCAAGGCGTAAAAAGGTCGGTGCGCATAAAAAATCTGACGGGAGCGCACCCGTAAAAAGCGTAGGAGGATTTATGAAACGGCAGGAATTGAAGGCATTGCTCCACGGCGTTGAAAATGCAGGAGAGATCATCGACCAGATTATGGAGATCAACGGCGCGGACATTGAGAACGCAAAGAAGGAAAAGGGCAGCGGGAACGAAGCATTAAACCGCGAGATCGAACGCCTGAAGGGAGAAAACGGCTCTCTTGCTGAACAGATCAAGGCGTATGAAAAAGGCGGCGAAAAGTTCATCGACGCGGCAGAATTCGAGCGTTTGAAAACATTTGAGGCGGATACGATCGCACGGCAGAAAAAAGAAAAGCAAACTGTCGCAGTCAAGGCGTTGCTCAAAAAAAATAATGCGCGCGATGACATGCTCGACCTGCTTTTGAACGGAGTATCTTTGGACAGAATCGAGATTGCGGAGAACGGCACCATCAAAGACGGCGATAAGATCGTTGCAGGGCTGAAAGAGAAATACGCCGCAGGTTTTTCCGAAGATGCGAATGGCACTGGCGGCGCTCCTTTCGCAAAAACAGATCCTCCGGGCGGCAACGGGAATGGATTTGAGTTCGGATTCACTCCGCTTCGAAAAGTGCCGCAAAAATAAAAATTAAGGAGTTAAAACAACATCATGGCAGCATTGAACTATGCAACGCAGTATGCGCAGGCACTGGGGCAGGCATACCCTTATGTCCTGTATTTTGGCAGGCTTTATTCTACGGAAAATAACGGAAAATACCGCTGGGTGAACGGCAAGACAGTCGAGATTCCCGTGCTTTCGACCACGGGTGCCGTAGACGCTGACAACGACACGCTCACGCTCGCAAAGCGTAATTTTGACAACAAGTGGGAGCCGAAGCTCCTTTCGTTCCATCGCAAGTGGAGCACGCTTGTTGCGCCCACGGACATTATGATGACGAACATGACGGCGACAATCGCAAACATCACCAAGGTCTACAATGAATTTCAGAAATTCCCCGAGAAAGACAGATATTTGGTCTCCAAGGTGTACGCCGACTGGACGGCGCAGTCGCAGACCGCCGACACGACGGTGCTCACGAGCGACAACATTTTGCCGACCATCGACGCGCAGCTTGAAAAGTTCGCAGAGGCGCGCGTCCCGAAGTCTGGTACACTTCTGTATGTCACGCCGACAGTCAACAAGCTTCTCAAGGAAGCGGTCACGCGTTACATGTCCGGGACGGACACGACCCTGCGCAGGTTTGTGACGAACCTCGACGACATGGAGGTGATCGAGGTTCCGTCTGACATAATGAAAACGGAATTCGACTTCACCACGGGTTCCGTCGCAGAAGAGGCGGCAAAACAAATAAATTTCTTCTTGGTACACCCTTCGGCGGTCATCACGCCCGAAGCGTATGCCTTCGCGCAGGTTGATTCTCCGTCCGCAATGTCCGAGGGCAAATATGTGTACTATGAGGAGCGGTTCGAAGACGTGTTCATTCTGAACGAGCGCAAGGGTGGTATCGCGTTCAACATCACGGCAGGAACCTGATCATGGAGGTAAGCTATGGAGATAAAAGTGAAGCGTGCAAACAAAATTTTGCGCATCGACGAAAAGAGCAAAGAGACCTACCTTGAATTGGGGTATGACGTGATCGACGCGAAGGGCAACATTGTTGAACACAACAGAAAGAACGTGACGGTCGCGGAGTACACCAGGCTCGAAGAAGAGAACAAGGCACTGAAAACGGAAATTGAAAAACTGAACGCCGAGAATAAGGCGCTGAAAGCGAAGAAAGTGAAAAGCGAGTAAATGCGGATGGGGGAGCGGAGACGTTCCCCCTTTCCCGATAAGGAGGGGAATATGTTGGAAGTCGGAAAAAACACATATGTCACGATTGAGGAAGCGGACGAATATATCGCGCAGAATTATTCCGAAAAGAACATCCTGCGGGCGCATTGGACGGCCTGCCCGGATGAATATAAAGAGCAGTACCTGAAAAAAAGTATGATCGAGATCGAGGCGCTCCCTTTTGTCGGTCGAAAGACAATCTGGTCGGGTGACCTGCAATTTCCGCGCACCCTGTTAAACGCACCGATCTATACGCGGCGCAGTCCAATTTTTCTTTTATACAATCATGACGACGCGGAGGTTCCACGCGAGATCAAGGCGGCAGAGATTGAGAACGCGCTCGGGATCATCCAAAAAAGCTATCGCCCGACGACGAAAGCGGCTGTGCTTTTTGCGTTGGGCCTTGTGCCTGCGTTTTCGGATGATAACGGTAGGCTATCGAGCAAAAGGGCAGAGCAACTTTTGAAACCGTTTTTGGGTACGTTAAAAGCGTAAGGAGGGGTGGGAATGGCAACGATCGGGGAAATATACGACTATCCTGTCAAGGTCAACAGTGACGAGTTTTTAAACAACACGGGAATCGATCTGTACGAGGAATTAGCTGGCGATGCCGGTGAGCGGAAAGTGGTTAATTTTCTAAACGCAATCCACTCTTTGGTGTATGATGGCCTGATCTATTCCGTCGGAACAAAGACGATCAAGAAACTTATGATCGAACACTTCGCGGATGATTTGGGGAATGAGATCAAAAAAGCGATTATCGCGCAGGGTGAGTATCTCATCGACAACGGGGACATATCATTGTGGAACGGCACAGTGATCACGGCAAATGGCACGGCAGACGTAAAATCGAGCAAGGTGCTCTATGAAAAAATCGTCGCTCCCCGCGCCGTCACCATTCTTTTGGACACGAACCCTCCGCTGTTATATATGGGGGAATAGATATGTCGCTTCCGATTAAATATGACATGAATTGCATGTTGATAGATTTAAACACGCAAAAGGAGCTTGCAAAATTCAAGGCAAGGCGCATTCGCGAAAAACGGGTCGATGCCGCATTTGAATCGGGAAGTATCGCGAGCGGCGGTCAGACGTTTTCCATCGCTACCAGTTCCGTTTTGGAATTCAAGCCGTTCGCACAACAGGTCGTTTGCGAGGGGCTCTTGTATATGATCGTCGCATATCAGCCGCTCACGCATACGCAGGCTGGGCGGACATGGTCGCGTAAGCGGCAAAATAAAGAGATTGTTTTGGAGCTGGAATAATGAAGATCACAAAAACAATGCTCACGACGCAGCTATATTCGATTTTGCAAGCGCAGTCCCCCGTTCGGCAGGGCGGTGGCGCCGTCGGGAAGCCTGGTACAAACATGTATTCGCCATACCCTGGAAACCTGAAAAACAACGGCATTTATCAGACGAATAAAGGGGTGTGTTTGGATTTGAACAAGGTCGGATATATTGGCTATGCAAATTTGCGCAGCAAAAGAGCGGGATATATCGAAAAATCGCGGGACGAGTTCTTGCAATGGCTTGTCTCGCTCGGGGGGCGAATTGAATGATCGAGCTACAATATCTTTCGACTGAATACAACAAACTTCTCGGCACGGATGATTTTCTCGTGTATCTGAACACGAACAAGGTGCCAGATGATGCGAACCCGAAGACGATTTGCTCCTTTGTCGGTACACGTCTTCCGTTCGCGATCGCGGGTGCTGACGCAGAGACGCTCAACATCACAATCACTTGCGATCTGATCGTCTCTGACACGGATACGCGGGACAAGCGTCTTGCGATGATCAAAGGAATACTCGGCTGGCTGGCCTTCCAGATCGTGACGCCTGAGGGAGAGGTTTACAACTGCGACTCATTTCTTGAACAGCAGCCTACGCTGAACCCGCGCGTAGATTCGGGAATCATGATCCAGCAGATCGTTGTAACGGGTACTTGTCTAGTTGTGAATAGCACAAGTGGTGCGCTCGTCTGCAACCGCATCATCACATTTATTGACAATGACGAGATTACGGTCGTATCGGCGACGCCTTCTATGCAAAAGGGGACAGACGATAATTTCAATCTTGCCGGCGATACGTCTTTGACTGAGCTGGACGAAATTTCCCGCGTGGTCACCGCGCAATTCACAATCTTGTATCGCGGAACAAGCACAGACAAGGCATTCATTAAGACCATTGAGGGTGAAACGGATGCCTTGAACAAAATTTACAGAGTTCGGCGCGTCTATCCCGATTTTGAGATGACACAGTTCATGAAGATGACGGCGGGAAGTATTATTCAACAAGCTGGCGCCTTTTTAATGTACACGGTCAACCTGCAAAAGGTAGAGGGATAAAATGGCTATATCAACATCGGGCGAGATTAATTTTAACATCATTTTCAACGGCGAAGGCGGCAATACTTCGTCCGGAGGCGGCAATCCGTCTGCGCCAGAGAACATCGGACAGCCGAAGGCAGAGAACCCCACACAGTCGGGCAGTAACACAGTTGCCGTTTCTGTCGGTGTCAATGTTGCGATGTCTTTGGGCAAACAGGCGGTCGACGCGGCTGTGTCAAATATCGGATTGGCGACGGGCAACAACTATGCGCAGGAACGGGCGCAAAGTATGATCTCTGCGATCGGCACGGGCTCGGGACTGATCGCTTCGTTCAATAATCCCGCAACGGCGGTGGCGGCCGTCGGCGCGCTTATGATCTCCACGGCGTCGCTGGTCTACGCCCGCGAGAAAAACCGAATGTGGGAGAATCGCAGGGCGGAGCAAAACGCCCTGATCTACGGCTTTTCCAGCAACGACGGGCGATAAAAAAAGGACGGTCATTCGCCGCCCTTTCTCTTTTCCAGCTCTTCTATTCGCCTTTCCAGCTCCGCGATCTTTTCACTCTTCGTCTGCCTTCGCGGCTGCTTTTTTCTCAAAAGTATAATACACGCGACATCTGCTGCCAGCAATAGCAGGGCAATGTAAAAGGCAATGTGGGGGATTGATGTCGCATCATATGTGTATGGGCCCCAAGCATAAATGCTAATGAATAAAAGAAACAGGTAGAAAAAAAATAATACGATATACGTTATGAGGCTAATAAATAACGTGTATTTATTACTTTTCTTCAAAACCGAGATGAGCAACAGAACGATTATAAAAGCGGCTATAATACAGATGCAAACAGAAAAGGCAAAAGCAGCTACAAACGCAGAGGAAAGATTATCGGTTAGCATAGTTAAATAATAATATACAGAAAATGTATGTATTTCGTTAACAACCGGAAGAACAATATAAGTGTAGGGCAGAAAAATCATAGTAATCAACAACGCGATCGCCCCGAACTTGAACCAAAGTTGATGCTTCAACACAAAAAGTTTTACTTTTTCCATAGAGCTCCTTATATGTTTCTTCCAATGGTTAAAGAGTGGTAGATTCCCTCTTTAACATGATCTATAAAATCTTGATCTAAATATCGATAATCGAGTAAACTTTTGGTTTCAGAAATCATTTGTTCCAATTCGAGGCGAGTAATTATGTTTACAAAAGTATCGATTTTGAAGTTTTCAATATTTGTGACAATAATGAGTGGCGCATCTTTTGGAGAGCTTTCATAATATTTCAGAGTATTTGCGGAGGTCAGTTTTCCTGTTTTGCCTTGAACAATAAACTTCTCTTGCCCTTTTTGAATATAAAACATAGTCTTTTGCTTTATGGGAATTATTTTATATCCTTTACGCGCGTATAGAAGCATCAAAAAGTTTTTAAAGGTGTGGGCGTCCATTTTGTCGATATCATAGATCGATGCCATAAATATTTCGCCATATTTTTGAACTTTTTCTTGTATTTGAAAAACATCGTGGTCAATAGCTTGTAAAACGGTTTGATAAGATGCAGGTGACGGCACAAAAATATTTTTTGAGTAGTCTTTCGGGTACTTAATGGTTTCGTTTTTTATGTATTGAGCGATTGCTTCTTCCAAACACATGGTTTTGCGGTTTTGCTCAATTCCTTCAAAGAATTTTTCAATTTGTGTATATATATCCCCAAGAGATATGATTAGTGGGTATAAATCACGATAGTATGGGCTTTTTAGATAAATGCCCTTAAATAATTTCAAAACAAAAATATCTTTGCATTGCCAATATGCGTTAGTATAAAATTTCAAGTGTTTCAATGAGTTAAAGCATTCCAAACAGATTTCTTCGGGGGATAGGTTAAGACTTTCCCACTCGATATTAGAGAAAGCAAGATATTTGTTAATAATCAGTTTTTCCATGGTTTAATGATACCATTAAAATATCGAAGTGTCAAGGATTAAAAAGCACGGAATCGCCCGTGCTTTTTTCATGCAAAAAAAGGAGTTAATTATGTTTCAACACCGATGCGAATTGTATCTCAACGGAAGTTGGCAGAGCTACGACATCTACAACCAGCTTCGCTTTGACGAGCGCAAAGACGGGCAGGTGCCGACGGCGATGTGTTACATCCGCACCGAGCACAAGACGCGCTTCGAGCCGATGCGCAAGGCGCGCGTCACAATGACAGACGTCGCGGGCGGCACGGCAAAGGTCAAATACTACTTTGCATATTTCAAAGGACAGCAACGGCAACGGGCGGGGTATTGGCTTCATGAGGTCGTACTCATTGACCCCGCCAAACGGGCGCAGGGCGAGCTCATAGACGGTCTGCGCGTCATTCAAGATACCGACAATTCGATCACATTGTACGACACTTTTGTGCGGCTGTGCAACACTACACCCTTGCGGCTGGTATCGCAGAGCAACCGCTACACGCCGACGACTGACGCGGCGATCGTCGCACGGATGCAGTCCATCCGCTCTCCCGAATACTCATGGTCATGCCGCACCCTCTTTTGGGAATGCTTGAAGGAGATCGGCATCGACATGGGCGCGTATTTTCCGACTGTTTCCTTCGGGGACGATGGGCAGTACATCATTTCCTTTTTCCAGACGGAGCAAAATGGGCAGGAGATCACGAACTTCGACTGCATCTCGCTCGCGAACGGGACGGACGAAAGTCAGGTCTGCTCGGAGATCGACACGGACATCAGCAACATCATCGCGACGAACCAGGGAACGGCGAGCACTGTCTTTCCGTCGCAGGTCGGCTGGGTGACGCCGAGAACGGAAGATGTTCGGCTGACAACGGACAACAGTGAAATACAAGTGCCAAGTACCATAAAAAAGGTTCTACATATTTGGCTTAACACAGAAGGGGTGGAAGTTCGTGGATCTTTGCCTGGCGGACCTGCAGCTTCAATGGATTATAAGTTATCAGAATTGCTTTTGGGCCGTACAAAAATTGACTTAATTGACTATTTCCCAGAATATAAAGAGTATTTGTCGTTAGAGAAAATTGCAAACGCTTTTTACGCTCAAGAAAATATAACTCCGTATAGGAATAATACGTCCTATTGGACAGAAGATACAAAAGCAATTAAAATAATCAATCAAGAAATGTCTGTAAATGATGGAAATTCTTTCAAACTATTGATCACTTCTGCTATTTTTAGTCAATTTGGCGGGGACGGAGAAAGTGCATACATTTATGTAGACGGTGAAAGAGGGGCTTTATACGAAGTTACAAATGCAGATGACCCACGCAATCTTCAATTCCGCGTGGAATACATCTCGCAGACTACATCAACAAAGTTGCGCGCCGTAAAACAGAGAAAATGCGGATATGAATATGTTACCCCTTATAACCAGCGCGCGGAGATCGTCGATGCAGAGATGCTCGGCGCGGAAATGGACAAGACCGTCAATCAGCTCGGCGTGGATTATTTGAAGGTCGTAAGCATTTACCGCTCGCTTGCAGATGTGTTGCCGATCGGAACTGTCTTCAAAGACGGAGACGAAAGCTATATGCTGGTATGCAACGAATACGAGGCGACAAACAGAACAAACATTCAAGTAACGCATACTTTTTCCAAAAATTGGGCGATGTTGTCATCGTGGCTCAAGCAGAATAAACAATATCGCAATACCCGCATCCCAACAGACATTCTCGCGCGCAATCTGCATTACCAGGATTACTTTGTCATTTCCGAAACCGACGCGGTTGGCGCGGGTTTAGGGGAAAAAGGGCTGCTGACCATAGAGGCCGTTTCGCGTGTGGGGGATGTTTTCAGCGGCGGAAGGCCGAACGAAAATACAGAGGTAAACAATTTTGCGATCTATTCCCCGTTTATTTCTTCGACAAATTTTCGGAATGGAGCCGTTGTCTCTTGCGATTCGTTTGGCGTCAAAAAGTCAATTGTCTTATCTGCAAAGATGGAAAACAATTTGACGGCGGGAAGGCGAGTGGATCCTGACAATGACTACTACTGCCAAGAAGTGCTATACACAGGGACAAGCGGAAAGTTTTTGCCCGGTGGAACGGCAAGATGTATCTTTGGATTATTAGACAGTGCACTTGACCCCAACGAATTGCCAAAATCACGCTTTGCGTCGGAGCTTAACCTGATTTCGGAGCCTGTGATCGACGCGCAGTTCTATATCGATAAATCATCGGCGGAGCAGCTCACTTTTACATATCAAGTGCACTTTGTCAGCGATATGCCTGACATCGTTATCGGTGGGCTGATCGCGGATAATAATCCGCTTGTGCAAGATAGGACCACGGAACTAAAATACCAGCTTTGGGGGTTGACCTCTCCACTGGATCATATGGCGGTTGTTGTCAATTCCGATAACGGAACAAAGATAGCAGACATTACGGGCGAGAACCGCTCAAGTTTTTTTGGAACATCTGCCGGGCAGAATAACACAGGCATAAGATTCTTATTCGCTGTTTTTTTGGAAGGGAAAATGCCTGGGGATTACGTTGGCTGGGCGATCACGGACGAAAACGGGCGGCTGTATATCGCGCGGAACAGTCATCCGAATGTCGATCAAAACCTTTATTTCAATCATCTGCACAAATACCATGAACAGGATTAAAAAGCTTCAAAAGGACAGCATCAAGCTGTCCTTTTTGTTTAGGAGGGAATCATGCAAGTAAAATTAACAAGTAACGGCGAAATATTGTTTCTGGACGGGGATCACCTGAACAGGAATTCGCTGAACAGAAAGACGCTGATTGTCACGCCTCAGACTGCGCTTGCAACCCGTGAAAGCATTTGGGTGCAGTTCGGGGATGATAAGGATTATGAGAATGCCAACGCGAACATTTTGGAGCCGATTCGACTTTCCGAGGTGGAGGGCAACTACAAGATTATTATCCCCGATGAGGTTATAAAAAAGCCAGGGACGTGGTACATGACGCTCGCGGTGCGTATGTACTCTACGAATGGCGCCGTATACACTGAGCAGTTGACGAGCGACAAGGTATCTTTCACTGTCAATGACAGTTTTCCTGTAAGCGACCGAGAGTATGCATCTAATGGCACTATCGAGGATATGTGGCAACAAATACTTTTTGCAGACCTGACGGCGAAGGAATCGGCTGAATCGGCTGCGGAATCAGCGGCACAGGCGCAGACAGCGCAGGCAGGAGCGGAAGCGGCGCGGGCAGCGGCCGTGGTTTCCGCAGAAAATGCGCAAGCAGCAAAAAATGAGGCTTTTATATCTGCCGCAGATGCGCAAAAACATCTTGAAGATGTATATGAAGCAAAAGATCAAGTCAGCGATTATAGAGATGAGGTTGAACAAGCAATAATATATATTCGAAATATGGGTCTTGAAATTGCCCAAGATGTGACGAATGTTGAAAACAGCGCATCTGCCGCCGCGTCCTCGGCATCTGCCGCCGCACAGAGTGCGGGACAGTCTGCGCAGTCTGCCCTGCAAGCGCAGGAATACGCACAGCAGGCGCAGGAATATGCGCAGAAACACTACGAGATTGTCGCGTCTTATGACGCTCTGCCTCAACCTGGCAACTCCGCATATATTTACCTTGTTCCTTCTTCTACCGCAAGCGGCGCAAACAACTACGAGGAGTATTTGTGGATAACGAACACGTCAAGCTATGAGTTTATCGGAATGACTTCCGATGTCGATTTATCCAACTATGCGCAGGTAAACGGAACTTACAGCGGGATGACGGTGGGAGCTGTAGCCGCAACACAACTTACAAATCAAGATATACATGATTTTCAAGGCTCTGAGTATTGGGGCAAAACATATTTCGGCGCGGGCGGCAACGCAGTACAAAACAAACCCGAAGGCGTTGACGGATTTTATCTTGAAGTTTTGCGTGGCGGAACATCTTCCACTATTCACCGACTCATTGCTACGGCAGATACCAGCGGTGAAAGTGTTTCGCCGAATATTTACATTGAACAGTATATCACGTCTTGGTCGTCTTGGGAAGAGGTTGCTACAAGCGACGGCACTTACAGCGGAATGACCGTTGGGAACGCTACAAACGCCTCATCCCTCGGCAGTATTCCCGCCGCGAACTACGCGCAGATTGACGGAAGTTATGCGGGGCTTACTTCTGGTCAAGCGGAAATGTTAACTGACCCGTTCACTATTGGAAGAGATACGCCCACAGCTACAAGCGGATATGTTAAGTTCGCAACCGTATCTCTTCCAATGGAATATCGTGCGGGCGTTGCGCGATTTGAAATTCTTGATAAAAACTATGTAAATACACAAACGCTCCCTTGCGGAATAGAACTTGCCATGAGAAACCTTGGTGCTCAAAGTTGTACAATTCATGCTAATCTTTTGTACGGAAGCAGCTATTACTTGTCAAAAATTTATGCGTGCGTAAAAACAGGAAGCTATCCTATAACAGCAGACCTTTACTATGACATGACATCTGACAACCCGCAGAACACTATGGCGTGCGTAAAGCCGTTGTTTACATATTTTCGTGCTTCAAATACATCGTTTACTTTTATAACTGATAATGAAATTGTTTCAAGTTTGCCCACAGATACTACAAACACGTTACTTTCTGATATTTATACACCTGTAACAGAAGCGTTTTCTGCAATAAATGACAGCGACGGCAATCAAATATCTACGGCCTACGCAAAGCAGACGGGAAACTACCCGAATTTGGGCGCAGGACATTTACAGCATCAAGGCATATCGTCTACTTCTACGTCTACAATAGGTTGGT
>ERZ1106932.406-NODE-406-length-11994-cov-6.904598_pt1 | contig 11994 bp, 9 predicted proteins | sample MGYA00403665_ERZ1106932 | MGnify/ENA primary metagenome ERZ1106932 (study PRJEB35170, sample SAMEA104062448) | human gut metagenome | biome: human gut; feature: human-associated habitat; material: faeces | place: Denmark | collected 2012-08-24 ... | reverse complement strand
GCAAATGTCCGTACACGACGGCGTTCACCCCGTTCTGCTCGAACATATCCGTAAAAAGGGAGTTTTCCCTGCGGACATTGAACGGCGGATAATGCACTACGGCCACGAGTTTGTCCCCCACTCCGCGCAGCTTTGCCGCGGTATAAAAAGAAAGGCGAAGCCGTTCCGCCTCTCTTTTAAATATTTTTTCGTCGGCCTCGCCGAAATCGGGCGAGCCGGGCACGCACCAGGCGCGCGAACCGCAGAACACGGTATCGCCGAATTTTACGGAATCGTTCTGGAGCGCGAACATGTTTTCGGGCAGCGCGGCGCGGATTCTGCCTATCCCGTGCCACCAGTAATCGTGATTGCCGCGGATCAGTATCTTTCTGCCTTTGAGCGGCGCGATCACGGCGAGGTCTTTCAATGCGTTTTCCAGCGTCATCGCCCAGCTGATGTCGCCGCCGATCAGCACGACGTCCTCTTCCTCAACCTTGTTTTTCCAATCCGCAACGATCTTATCGAGATAGCCGACCCAGTTCGCGCCGAATACGTCCATCGGCTTTTCCCCCGTGGTCGACATATGCAGATCGCTGATCGCCCAAATCCTCATCGCCGCTCCCGTTATATTTTTATCTATTTTAGCACACATCGGCTTGTTTTAGCAAGGGATTTGCCGCGCAAAATCTATCGTACCGATCCCAAAGAGCGCTTTTTCATCTTTTCAACTGTCCGATCAATGCGGAAACGGCGCGCTTTTCGTTTGCAGGCAGTTTTCTGTAAGCGGACAAAAGCTCAGCCTCTTCTCGCGAAAGAACGGCGTGCTCCTCTCCCTCGTCGAAAAACTGGGAAAGACTGACACCGTACGCTTCGCACAAAGCCGTGAGCGTCTTTACGGAAGGCTGCGTACCCCGCGAAAACATATTCATCAACGTAGATTGCGTAATGCCTGCCTCCATCGCGAGCGTGTAATACGACCAGCCCCGTTCTTTACGCATATCTTCTATCTTTTTTAAAATATCCATAATATTTTCCCGTATATAGTTTACTATACATTTGTTATAGAAATAAAACCCTAAAATATATTATTTGCTTTACATTTGTGGAGCAATATTGTATAATAATGTCAAATAACCATAGAAATACGGAGGAAAAAGAATGGAAAACGAAATTGTTGCTTTAAAATGCCCGAACTGCGGTTCGAACGACGTCATTGCGGAAAGCGAAACCGCTGCGGTCTGCAGGCGTTCTGTACAGTGCTTTTCGTTATTGCGCTTCTGTTCTGACGGCCCCGGCAGCAGAACTGCCGTAAAAAAGACCGCAAACGCGGTCTTTTTTTATTGAATATACGGCAAACGCGCCGTAAAGTATTTACGGCGCGTGAATTTACGTTACGGTTACTGCGGAAATACGGGGAGTTCGAAGAAGCCCGCGCATACTTCCTGCGTGTATTCCTGGCACGGCGGGATTGCCGAATAGCCGTAGGACGGAACGAGCAGTTCCACTTCCATAACGACTTTCAGAATGATCGTTACGCACGCGTCCACGGTGAACTGGTTGGTGCCCGTGTAGGCGCCCTTGGTCGATACGAGCGACACCACGGCCTCCACGCTGTACGGCATGATGCTCGGCGAAGGTATGTTCAGTATGACGTCTTCGGTAATGGTTACGTAAGAAGTCGCCGCGCCCTCCACGCCGTTGGCGTCCGTATAGGCTACGGACACGGGAATGGTGATATCCGCCTTCACCCTCGAAGTGCGTTCACGCTCCGTGAGGGGTTCTACGACGAGGTTCGATATCTCGCCGACGGAAGACGTGCTCTTCGCGCTGACGAAGGTGAGCGGGTATGTAGGCGAACCCGGATTCAGGTTGTCGATATTCAGTACCAATCCCATTTCCTGCGTCTGACGCATACACGCGTCGAAAACTTTTTTTGCCTGTATGCAGACCTTTTCGCAAAGTCCGTTCAGCGGGTTGCCGTTGATGGGCCCCGGACATTTATCCGATTTGAAATTGCAAAAAAACGACATTGTTTTCCTCCTTTTCGTTTCTTAATTCAATATATGCTTTCACCCCGCTTTTATGCTACTTCGCTTTAAAAATCAAAAGCGGCGCAAAGTCGCGCCGCTTTGAAAAAACAACTTATTTGATGTACTTGCCGAGCACGTTGGCGATATCGCCCACCGTTTTGATGTCCACCGTCTCCTCGTCGGGAATGGTGATGTTATACTCCTCTTCGAGCGTCATGAGCATTTCCACGATGTCGAGCGAGTCAGCGCCGAGGTCTTTAACGATTTCCTTTTCCTCCGAAACTTCTTCGACGGAAATGGAAAGCTGGTTTGCGATCATTTCTTTGATCTTATCTATATTGGCCATTTTTCTCTCCTCCTGTTTTATAAAATTTTAATATAATTACCCGTATATGTCAAGCGTTTTTCGCTTTTTTGTCCGCAGCGGGACTTTTCATGGAAAGCGCGATGCGGTTTCTCTTCTTATCCACGCCGATCACGCGCACCTTGACCACTTCTCCCACTTTGAGCACGTCGCTCGGGTGGCGTATGAACTTATCGGTTATCTCCGAAATGTGCACCAGCCCGTCCTGATGAACGCCGAGGTCGACGAACACGCCGAAATCCGCCACGTTCCGCACCGTTCCCGTGAGCACCATGCCGACTTTCAGATCGTCTATGCTCATGATGTCCTCGCGGAGCACGGGTTTGGGAAGCGCGTCGCGGATATCGCGGCCGGGTTTGAGCAATTCGGAAACGATGTCCTTCATGGTGGGAACGCCGATCCCGCAGGCCTCCGCCACGGCGTTTTCGCCCTTTGCTTTGATCTTGTTCGGCAAATCCTTGATTTTGCCCGCGCGCACGTCCTCGTCGGTATACCCGAAGAGCGAAAGGAGCTTTTCCGCGCTCTCGTACGATTCCGGGTGCACCGCGGTGTTGTCGAGAATGTTATCCCCGTCGGTAATGCGCAAAAATCCCGCGCACTGCTCAAAGGCCTTTTCGCCGAGCTTGCTCACCTTGAGTATCTCTTTGCGCGACCTGAAACGGCCGTTTTCGTCGCGGTATTTGACGATGTTTTTCGCCGTTGCGGCGTTTAGCCCCGCGACGTATTTCAAAAGCGAGGTGCTCGCCGTGTTGAGGTCTACGCCCACGCTGTTGACGCAGTCCTCCAAAACGCCCTCGAGCACGCTGTCCAGCCGCGCCTGCGGCATATCGTGCTGATACTGCCCCACGCCGATGGACTTGGGATCTATTTTGATAAGTTCCGCAAGCGGATCCTGCAGACGGCGGGCTATCGAAACGGCGCTGCGCTCCGCCACGTCGTAATCGGGGAATTCCTCCGCGCCGAGCTTGGATGCGGAATACACCGAGGCACCCGCCTCGCTGACGACGATATACGAAACTTTTTTATCTATTTCTTTCAGCGTTTCGGCTACGAATATTTCCGATTCCTTGGAAGCCGTGCCGTTGCCGATCGATATGACTTCTACGTTGAACTTGTCTATGATGGCTTTGAGCGCCTTTTTCGCATCTTCCACCTTGTTGTGCGGCGGCGTGGGATAGATGACCGTTTTATAGAGCACCGTTCCCTGCTGATTGACCACCGCCAGCTTGCATCCCGTTCTGTAAGCGGGGTCGTAGCCGAGCACGATCTTGTTTTTGAGCGGCGGCTGCATCAGCAGCGGGCGCAGGTTGACTTCGAACATCTTGATCGCCTGTTCTGAGGCCATATCCGTGAGATAAGCGCGAATTTCCCTTTCCATGGATGGAAAGATCAGCCTTTCGTAGCCGTCCGCCGCCGCTTCCTCCACGAGATAGGTTGTTACGGAACCGGGCTTTACGACGCTCGCTTCGCAGATGCGTATGCCGAAAGCCTTGTCGAATTCCACCTTGACTTTCAGACACTCCTCCGCCTCGCCGCGGTTGATCGCGAGCACCCTGTGGCTCTTGATTTCGGACACGGGTTCGCTGTAATCTTTATACATTTCGTACGTCTTGGCGTTTTCCTTGTCCTCGACGAGTTTTGTGGAAATTTCCGCCTGTTTCAAAAAAATCTTACGCAGTTTCTTTCTCAGCTCCGCGTTGTCGGAAATCCTTTCGGCAATGATGTCTTTTGCGCCGTCGAGCGCCTCTTTCACCGAATTTACGCCCTTTTCTTCGTTGACGTAGGGCTTTGCCAGATCTTCCGCCGTTCCCGAGGCGACGGTCTGCGCCTGCACGATATCCGCGAGCGGTTCCAGCCCCTTGGCGAGCGCTACGGTCGCGCGCGTCTTTTTCTTCTGTTTGTACGGGCGGTAGATGTCCTCCACTTCGGTCAGCGTGTTCGCCTCCGCGAGGGCGGTTTCGATCTCTTCCGTCATCTTGCCCTGTTCGGTGATGGAGGAACGCACTTCCTCCTTGCGCTTGTCGAGGTTCCTCAGATATGTCAGCCTGTCTGCAAATTCGCGCAGGATCTGATCGTCCAGATTACCGTGCATTTCCTTTCTGTAACGCGCGATGAACGGAATGGTGTTTCCGTCGTCGATCAGTTTGATGATGTTCGCCGTATATGTAGGGTTGATCTTGAATTCCTGCGTCAATCTTTCGGATATTTCCATAGTGATCTCTTTTTACTTTACTCCGTTTTTCCTGATATTCTCTTTATCTTCGGCGCTTACCCTGAAACTTTCCAGAATTTTTCTCTTCGTCTTATGAAGGACGTCCTCGTCCAGAGTACAGCGTTTCAGATACGCTTTCGTTTCCGCGTTCAGCTTGACGTAACACACGCTTAAAAGCCACGCGATCGCCATATTTACATAATATTCGCCTTTTTTTACGCGCTCGCACGCCGAAAATATCGTTTCGGCGTAGCGTTCCCGCACGTAATGATCGAGCAGCATGACCAGCCCGAAACGGCGGTGAAATTCTTTTTCGCTCCCGATCAGGCGTTCCACGACGGGCAGAAATTCTTCCTGCCGCTTATCCGCCCGGGCGCAGGCTGAGGCGACGCAGTCGCACACCGCCCAGTTGTCTATCATGTCCGCGAAACTCTCTATATCGCGGCAGAACTCTTCAAAGCCGCTCTTTCGGTAACACAGCGTGAAACCGTGCAGCATCTTTTCTTCAAAGGAAAGTTTTTCGTGCGCGAGAAACTCCTCTCCGCCCTCTTTTGCGATCCTCTTCGCAAGGCGGCGGAGCTCGGGTATCTTCACGCCGTAGATCTTATCTTTCGTAGGCGTCAGTTTTGCGGAAAATTCCTTCAATTTCTCACTCGACAGCGCCTCTATCTCCGCCATAATCTCTTCGTACGTCATATCAGCTCCGTATAGTATACGCCCGCGGCATGCGGCGCGAGAACGGCTTTATCCGTAAATTTCCCGCGCGAAAGAAGTTCGTAAACCGTTCCCTCAAAGCGCAGAACGTATTCGTCGTTCCCGCGGTTGACCGCGACCACAACGGCCTGCTCTCCCTTTCTCCGCTCGAACACGAGGGCGCGGCGGTCGCACCAAAGCTCGTTGTACTCCCCGCCGCCGAAAGGCGGCAGCTTTCTCAAACGGCCTAAAAAACGGTACCATTCCGTAAGCTCGGCGTCCTCTTTTCCCCAAGGGAAAGGCAGGCGGTTGAGAGGATCTTTATATCCCTGCATGCCCGCTTCGTCGCCGTAATAGACGCAGGGCACTCCCGGCACGGTATATTGAAGCAGAGAGGCGGTTTTGAGCCGCTCCTTTGCGCGCGCGTAATCGTCCCCTTGAAGTCTGAACCGCGCCCAGACGTTTTTATCGGAGGTTCTGGGCGCGTTGTCGGCAAGTTCGGTCAAAATCCGCTTCGTATCGTGCGTGCCGAGTATGTTCATGCACACGTCGAGGCTCTGTTTCGGATAATGGTCGAGCAGCGTTCTCACGCAGTTCGCAAAATACTGCGCGTCGCCCTCCTTCACGAAACGGATCGCCGCGGCTTTGAAGGGATAATTCATCACGCCGTCCAGCTCCGCTCCCTGAAAATATCTGCGCCGCACGTTATACGAAACCTTGTTGGACGCGTCCTCCCACACCTCGCCGATAAGCAGCGCGTTTTCGTTCGCGCGCTTGAGCGCGGCGCGGATTTTCCTTATAAAACCGTCGGGCAGCTCGTCCGCCACGTCCAGCCGCCAGCCGCCGAGCCCCATCGCGGTGTAACGGGCGATCACGCCCTTTTCCCCCGCAATGAATTCCGCATAGGAAGGCTCGTCCTCGTTGACGTCGGGCAGGGTGTCGAATCCCCACCAAGAGGCGTAGCTGTCGGGAAATGATATGAAGTTATACCACTTGAAATAAGGCGAACTTTCGCTCTGGTACGCGCCGAGCGAGGGATAGCTGCCGTATTTGTTGAAATACACGCTGTCCGACCCCGTGTGATTGAACACGCCGTCGAGGATCAGTTTTATGCCGAATTTTTCCGCCGCGGCGACGAGAGAGGCAAAATCCGCTTCCGTGCCGAGCATCCCGTCGAACTTATCGTAATCGCCCGTATCGTAGCGGTGATTGCTCGCAGCCTCGAATACGGGGTTCAAATAGACGGCCGTAACGCCGAGATCTGCAAGATAAGGCAGTTTTTCCTCTATCCCCTTGAAATTTCCGCCGAAAAAATCGTTGTTTTTTACTTTGCCGTTTTCGTCGGGAAGATATACGGGAAGTTCGTCCCAGCTTTCATGCAGAACTTTTCCCTCGCCGACAACGGCCTCGCCCGCCTTTCTGAAACGGTCGGGAAATATCTGATAAATCACCCCGTTTTTCACCCAGTCGGGCGTAGCGTACGGTTCGTAGACCGTGAGCTGCCAGAAACGAGGCTCGGAACGGAGTTTTGCTTTCAGGTCTTCTCCCGCGCCCAGACTGCTCTTGCCGTCCAGGCGGAAACAATACCAGTAAAGCCCCTGCTCTTTCGGCGTAAATTCGTAATAAAAACCGCCGTCGCAAGCGGTCATCGCACAGTAACAGCTGTCGCTCACGCCGTCCTTTTTCAAAACGATCTCGCAGGTCGCCGCGTCCGTAAACACCGTAAATCCGACGGGCCTTTTCGCCTCCGCGCCGCCGATAATGCTCTTGCAGCGCGGATCGAGCGGATTATAGTAATAATTCATAACTTACTTTATGCGCTTGAGGCCCCAGATCTTTTCGGCGTATTCGCGCACGCTTCTGTCCGCGGAGAAACGCCCCGCGGCGGCGATATTGTTCAAGGACATTTTCGCCCACTTCGCCTTGTCGAGATAGGTTTCCTCCGCCAGCTTGTGTATATCGCAGTAAGCGCCGAAATCCGCCATGCACATATACGGATCGGCAACGGGACTGCCCTTGACGAGATAAGAGGCTATGTCCGAAAAAGACTGCCCGCCGAAACCGCGGTTGAGCGCCGCGATAACTTTTTCCAGCCGTTCGTTCCTGCTGTAATATTCGGTGGCGTTGTAGCCGTGTTTCCAGATATTGTCCACCTCTTCCGCCGTAAGGCCGAAGATAAAGATGTTTTCTTTGCCGCAGGCCTCCTGCATTTCCACGTTCGCGCCGTCCAGCGTGCCTACGGTGAGCGCGCCGTTGATCATGAACTTCATGTTGCCCGTGCCGCTCGCCTCTTTGCCGGCGAGGGATATCTGTTCGGAGATCTCCGCTGCGGGCATCAGCTTTTCCGACATGGAAACGGAATAGTCCTCCATATAGACGACATTGAGCTTTTCCCTGATCTTCGGATGTTTTTTGATGTCTTCCGAAAGGAACCAGATGAGTTTTATGATCTGTTTAGCGAAGTAGTAACCCGGCGCCGCCTTCGCGCCGAAGATAAAGGTGCGGGGCTCGACGGGCGCTTCGGGATTTTCCAGCAGTTCGTTATAAAGCGAAATGATGTGCATCGCGTTGAGCAGCTGGCGCTTGTATTCGTGCAGGCGCTTGGCCTGCACGTCGAAGATTGTATCGGGATCGACCACATAGCCTTCGGTCTTTTTCGCGTAGGCGCAGAACTGCTCTTTCTTGACGCGCTTTATCTCGTTCAGGCGTTTCAGAACGCCTGCGTCGTTTTCGAACTTTTTGAAGTCCGCCAGCTTTTCGGCGTCCTTTACGTAGCCTTCGCCGATCGTATCGTTGAGCAGGGAACAAAGTTCTTTATTCGACTGGCACAGCCAGCGGCGGTAGGCAATGCCGTTGGTAACGTTTGTGAACTTATCGGGCCATACGTCGTAATAGTCCTTGAAAATGCTCTTTTTAATGATCTCCGAATGGAGCGCCGAAACGCCGTTCACTTTGTGAGAGGCGATCACGCTCAGATTCGCCATGCGCACCTGTCCGTGCGAAAAGACGGACATTCTGTCTATCTTGCCCCAGTCCCCGGGAAATCTGTTCCACATTTCCCCGCAGAAACGTTGATTTATTTCCTTTAAAATGGAATATATGCGCGGGAGTTTTCTCGAAACAAGGTCTTCGTTCCAGGTTTCGAGCGCTTCGCTCATGACGGTGTGGTTGGTGTATGCCACCGTGCGCGTTACGATATCCCATGCGCTTTCCCACGAATAACCGTGTTCGTCCATCAGCAGCCGCATGAGTTCGGGAATACAGAGCGCAGGGTGCGTATCGTTGATGTGGATCGCCGCCTTGTCGGGCAGCGTATCGAGCGAACCGTAACGGCGCAAATGGTCTTTGACGATATTCTGCAAAGACGCAGAAACGAGCAGATACTGCTGTTTGAGCCGCAGGGATTTCCCTTCGAAATGATTATCCGAAGGATACAGCACTTTGGATATGAGTTCGGCCTCGCTGTCGTCCTGCATGGCGCGCATGTAATCGCCCTGCGAAAAGGACTTCATATCGAAGTCATGTACGTTCTGCGTGCGCCACAGGCGGAGCACGGAAACCGCCTCAGAATCCTTGCCCGAAACCATCATGTCGTAGGCGACGGCCTCCACCTCTTTTGCGTCTACATGGTCGATGACCAGGCCATTATCCGTCCAGCGCTCCTTGACGTATCCGTCGAACTTGACTTTAAAGGTGAGATCCGTTCTCTGCGCCAGCCACGCCTCCCCGCCCGGGAGCCAGATATCGGGCAGTTCCATCTGCCAGCCGTCTACGATCTTCTGTTTGAAAAGACCGTATTCGTATAAGATAGAGTATCCCATAGCGGGATAGTTCTGCGAGGCCAGCCCGTCGAGAAAACAGGCGGCGAGCCTGCCGAGGCCGCCGTTGCCCAGCCCCGCGTTCGGCTCCATGTCGTAAAGTTCCTCCACCGTAACGGGCAGGTTTTTGAGCGCTCCCCTGAACGCGTCCTCCGCGTCCAGATTGTACAAATTGTTTTTGAGCGACTGCCCGAGCAGGAACTCCATGCAGAGATAATACACGCGTTTCCCGTCCTGCGCACGGTATTTTTTATAAAATTTATCTCTTTTCTCCAGCAAAATGTCGCGCACGGACATTATGACAGCTTTGTAGATCTGTTCCTTCGTCGCCTCCTTCGGCGAAACGCCGAAGTAGCGCGACAGTTTGCCTTTGATCATCGTCGTAGCATCTTTTTCGGTAAAATTTTGCATTTTTTCTCCTCAACTAAGTAAGCATTTGTAAAACACGTCTTGCGGGGCTCCCGCGCAGGATCACTTCGTTATCCCGTCGTACAATTTCCGGTATTCGCGCGCGGAATTGTTCCAGCTGAAATCGCTTTCCATCGCGCGGCGGACGATATCGCTCCAAACGTTTTTATCGCGGAAATCCCGCGCCGCCTCGCGCAGAACGTACAGCATGTCGTGCGCGTTGTAATCGCGGAAGGTATAGCCGTTGCCCTGCGGCCCGGCCTTGATACTGTCGTTCAGCCCGCCCGTTTCGCGCACCACCGCAACGGTGCCGTAGCGGGAAGCGATCATCTGCGAAAGCCCGCAGGGTTCCGTCTTGGAGGGCATCAAAAAGATATCGCTGCCCGCGTAGATCTTTCTCGAAAGGTCGGCGTTGAAAGCGATCACGGTAACGCACTTGCCCTGATAGCTCCGCGCGAGATTAGCAAAGTAGTTTTCATACGAGGCGTCGCCTTTGCCCAAGACGACGACCTGTACATCCTCGCTCAAAAACTGCTCGATAACGGCTTTTACGAGATCCAGGCCCTTGTGCGAAACGAGACGGGAAACGATCGCCACCACGGGAACGTCCGCACGGACGGGCAGAGAAAGCATTTTCTGCAGTTCGGCCTTGCAAACCGCCTTGCCCGACATGTCGCTTTCCGAATAATTCCTGAAGATGTACGGGTCGGTGGCGGGATTGTAGCTGTCCACGTCGATGCCGTTCAGTATGCCGCATAGCTTTTGTTCGTTGCGGCGGATTATGCCGTCCAGCCCGTGCGCGAAGAACGGATCTTTGATTTCGTTCGCATAAGTGGGGCTGACGGTGCTGACCGCATCCGCCATTTCGACGGCGCCCTTCATAAGGTTGATGCAGCCGTCGAATTCGATATAATTGAAGATGTTCGACGGGAAGCCGAACAGATCGCCCCGCGTTTCGTTGCCGAATTTACCCTGATATTCTATATTATGAATGGTGAACACCGTTTTGATTTTCTGGAAATCGACACTCCAATTATAGAGCGAACGGAGATAAATTATACTTGCAGCCGTCTGCCAGTCGTTGCAGTGCAGAACGTCGGGAAAGATATCGAGCGCGCCGATGGCGTCGAGGATCGCCTTGGAAAAGAACGCGAAACGCTCCCCGTCGTCGTAGAAACCGTAAATGTTCCCGCCGCGCTTGAAATAGTATTCGTTATCGAGGAAATAATAGGTAACGCCGTTTTCCACCAGTCTGAACACGCCGCAGTATAATCTGCGCCAGGCGAGCTGTACATAGAAATTCGTTACGTATTCCATCTTGTGGCGGTATTCGTGCCCTATGCAGGCGTAAAGCGGAAGGATCACGCCGACGTCGAGCATGGAATTTTTCGCAAGCGCCTGCGGCAAGGAACCGATGACGTCCGAAAGTCCGCCCGTAGCGACGTACGGCCGACATTCCGACGCGGCGATCAGTATCCTTTTTTTCTTGACGACCTCCACTTTCGGCATGGGCGCGGGTTGCACCGCCGCCTTTTCCGCCTTGACTTCGGCCGCCTTGGGCTTTGCCGCAGTCTTCTTCGCGGCGGGAGCTTTCGCCGCCGCCTTCTTCACCGTCTTTTTCCCCTCTTCTTTGGTAACAGCCGCGCTCTTCGCGCTCTTTTTCGTTTCTGCCATTTTCAAAACTCCTTTAAATCATACTGCCTTTCGGTATATAAAACGGGTGGTTTTCGCTGCCCGACAGCACGCGTCTGTCGCGCACCACCACGTCCTTATCGGTAATCATGCAATTCATGGTAACGTGTTCCCCCAGAACGGTGTTCTGCATGAGCACGCAGTTCTTCACCACCGAGCCGCACGCCACCTTGACGCCGCGGAACAGCACGGAATTTTCCACCGTGCCCTCGATCACGCAGCCGTCGGCTATCATGGAATTTTTCACCACCGCGCTCGCGCCGTATTTTGTGGGCACGCTGTCGCGTATCTTGGTGAACACGCTCCTGTCCCCGAACAGTTCGTGGCGGTTCTTTTCGTCGAGCAGGTCTAGGTTCTTTTCGTAATACGACTGCATGGACGTGATCGCCGCGAAATACCCCTTGTGTTCATATGCCATGATGCGCATGCTCTTCACGTTCGCCGTCAGAAGGTCGGTCGTGAAATGTCGGTAATTGGAGGCGAGCGAATCCATGATGAGATTCTGCAGCAGGGAACGCTTCATAACGTATATGTTGGCAAACACGTTGTTTTCCGCTTCGGCCTTGCTCTCGTATTTGAGCGCCGACACCCTGCCGTCGCTGCCCACCGAAAGCGTTACAGCGTTATCTTCTTCCATCGCGTTCTTTCTGTATACGAGCGTGATGTCCGCCTTGCTGATGCGGTGGTACTCTATCACGTCGTTATAATTAATTCGGCACACGTTGTCGCAGTCGGTCATGACGACGTAATCTTTCCCGAAAGCGATGAGGCGGGGTTTGCCGCAAAGGGAGAACAGTT
>ERZ1106932.404-NODE-404-length-12029-cov-6.835393_pt1 | contig 12029 bp, 8 predicted proteins | sample MGYA00403665_ERZ1106932 | MGnify/ENA primary metagenome ERZ1106932 (study PRJEB35170, sample SAMEA104062448) | human gut metagenome | biome: human gut; feature: human-associated habitat; material: faeces | place: Denmark | collected 2012-08-24 ... | reverse complement strand
CAAACACCGACCACATCGAACTGCGCGAGCCTATAACGCAAATATTAGCGTAAACTGCGGTACCGCAGAATTTAAGTTCGAACCCCGAGGCGCTGTTTATAAACGTGGTGCCCTCGTAATTTTCGTTATAATAATTCCTGCCGTACAAGTTAACGTAACGGTCGTCGAATAAATCTTCTATTTTCTGCGTTTCGGGAACTTTGTTGCCGCCGTCGGAGTTATTGTTGCACCCCGCAAACGTGCCGCAACCCGCAACAACCACAGCCGATAATGTTAATGCCAACATTTTTACCAAAAATTTGTTTTTCATTTTTTATTGTTTTCGGCTTCTTTCGCCGCCGCCAGCGCACAGAAACGTTTAATGGTGTTAATCTCTTTCACGTCGTAAGGCAAACCGTTAAAGCGGTAAATATCGTGCTGCCATTTAGTGAGGTCGAGCGTGGAACCCTCTTTCAGATAGTCCACAAAATAATGTCCCCACGGCTCGTAAGTCTGCGAATACCCCGCGATAAGTCCCCAGTGATAAGAACCTATTTTTTCAAGATAGAACAACGGGAACAGCTCTTTTACGTCGTTGCCGGCAATACGGTTAAGCCATTCGTTGTTTATAAGCGGGCGCCCGTATTTTTTAAGATTTTCTATGATGATAATCATATTTTCATACGAACCGTAATAGTGGAAGGTTATTACGTCCGAAAGATCTACCGCCATCTTTTCCATTTCGCGCTTGGGCATAAAATCTTCGGTATAGCTCCAGCAATCGGCGGTAAGCGGCTGAATGGGGTTATGCGAGCGAATGATTTCGAAAAACTTTTTCATCGCTTTCAAACTTAAATTATCGCGCCTGCCGTTGCCCGGTTCGTTCCATACGTCCCAAATTTGCAAACGCGGGTCTTGACTATATTTCGCCGCGAGTTCGTCTACCATTTCGTAATATTTCGGCTCGATTTCGGGGTCGTCGAGCAGGCAATACCCGGGACCTACAAGCCCCGCCGAGTGCGGACCCGCCTTTATTCCGCTGTGATAGCCCCAGTCCACGTTCTGTTTGCCGAACACTACGGGTTTGAATTTTTCTTTGGGTACAGTGCAGTCGTTGCCGAGCGTGAGCATTACTTTAAGCCCGTATTTGTCGGCGAGCGTAAAGTATTCTTCGAGGTTATTCATAAAAGAATCGTGCTGATAATACCAGCATTCAAACTGAATAATGGCGCGCACGGCGTTAAACCCGGTTTCTTTGGCAAGATTAAATTCGTATTCTATCTGCTTAAAAACCTCTTCGTGTTCGTATTCCTGCCACATGGCTATGCGGTTTACGCAGTTCGACGGATAACCGTTATACCCGCGAATCCAGGGTTGTTCGTTATACCATTGCCAGGCGCGTTCTTTACTCCACTGCCCTTTAACAAGTTTTTCTTCCATAAAAAATTCTCCTTTCGTAGGCAAAAGCCGTACGCCCTTATATTTTTCCGTATTTTTTATTTTTGCCAACGCGATTAAACGTTTGCGTTTGTTTTTGTGCGATTAAAAATTAAACGGGAATATCGAACCCGTAATACGCGCCCACAAGCTTATCTACAAATTCTATATAGGCGGCTTCCATCCCCGCAATAGAATACCCTGTGTTGCTGCTTAAACTGCGCAGATAGTCGTTGGTTCCGAGATAAATAACCACGGCGTCGGGCATATCGGAAAAATCGTATTCGGGACATTCGCCGTTTTCCACCGACAAATCGACCGCCATACTTTTGTAGTTGTTAATAACCGAGAACGGCTCGGTTGCGGGATTTCTGAATTTTAAAGTAATTCCACCCCTGCCGAACACGCCGAACGAAGCGCCCAGTTCTCTTGCGCAATAAGCCGCGTAAGATTGCAACGCGTTTTGCGTTTCGGCGGTGTGAATTTTGCTGTCGGCGGGCTTGTATTCCCTTAAAACGCCGCTTCCGCACGTTATTGAATCGCCGTAAAAGGCTATGTGCAGTTTCGGCTTCTCGGGCGCGCCCAAAAACGCGCCGTCGGAGGAAAGATTTTTTATAACGGCATAGTCGGCACTCGACATAGTGCGCTTTAATATTTTAAGCGTATGCTCGTCGCTAGGCAGCCCCTCGACCAAAGTTTTTTTAGCAAACATTCCGCGGGTTTCTTTAAACGTTAAAACGCGGGCGTTGCTGTCGGTTTCGCCGTCTACAAACACCGACCACATAGAATCGCGCGAACCTATAACGCAAATATCGGCGTAAACCGCGGTGCCGCGAAATTTAAATTCGAACCCCGAGGCACTGTTTATAAAGGTTGTTCCCTCAAGATTTTCGTTATAATAATTTCTGCCGTATAAATTAACGTAGCGGTCGTCGGATAAATCTTCTATTTTCTGCATTTCGGGAATTTTATTGCCGCCGTCGGAGTTATTGCACCCCGTAAACGCGCCGCATCCCGCAACAACAGCAGCCGATAATGTTAAAGCCGACATTTTTACCCAAAATTTGTTTTTCATTGTCCGAACGGTTATTTAAATCCGTTTATAAGCCGCAGTTTGGCTATGTCGGCTTTGGGCTTTCTGTCTTCGGTGAAAAGCCCGTTTTTTTCCTGCATTACGTCGGTAAACTGCGTAAGGCAATACCCTTGGCAATTAACGCTTTCTATCGCACGGGTAAGCTCGTACAGCCTGTTTATAAACTCTTCTTCGCTCTTCGCGGCGTTGCCGTAACCCCAGCCGTCGGAACTGTCTTTAATAAAAGAAACTCCGCCGTATTCGCTTATTATAATCGGCTGTCCGCCGTATTTATAACCGTTTGCGAAAGCCGCGCGCGAATGCCTGTCTTTTACAAAATCGCCGTTTAAAAACGCCTGCATATCGCCGTAAGCTTCAACTATTTCTTTGCCCGTCTGCGCGTAGTTATGCAGGGTTACAATGTCGCTTTCGGTGTGTTCCCAACCGTCGTTGGATATAACCGGGCGGGTTGAGTCGAGCGCTTTTGTAAGTCTGTAAAGCCCCGCGGTAAAATTCTGCATGGCTATATTTTCGCTGGTTTGCAATACGCCCCAGCTTTCGTTTACAGGCACGTATGCCATAAGCGACAAATAACCTTTGTGTTGAAGAACTATCTCGCTCCACTGCCTTGAAAGTTCAGCCGCCGCAGCCGACGTGAAATCGTATGCCGCGGGCATTTCCAGCCAGAAGAACAAGCCGACCATATCGCAGAAATAATAAAACCGCTCGTCTTCTATTTTTTGGTGAAGCCTTACGCCGTTGAAGCCCGCTTGCTTTATAAGCAGAACGTCGTTCAAAAGCTCTTCGTCGCTTTCGGCAGTCATTCCGCCTCGCGGGAAATACCCTTGGTCAAGCACCATTCTGAAATAATAACACGGCAGATAGTTGACCTCTATTCCGTCGTTTTTGGTTCTGTAATCTACAAGCGCGGTATACGACCCCGCTTTGTCAACCGCTTTGCCGTTCACTTTAAGCGTGAATTGCAAATCGAAAAACTGTTCGGGGCGACCTATGCTCCACGGCTTCATAACCAGAACTTTGTTAAAAAGCGTAAGGTCGACGGTGGCACGCCCGTAATCGGCAAAAATTTCGGTTTCTGTGCAAGATACTTTTTCACCCTGATAACTCGCCTCTATTTGCAGCGAAGCGCCTTTTACGAATTTGTTAAGGTAAAATTCGAAATTTGCGCGGCAGTTTTCATATTCGCAGGAAGAAATAACGTTTTTAAGGTAAACGTCGGCGGTTTCTTCCAGCCAGACGGTTTTCCATATGCCCGAAGTCGGGGTGTAAAAACAAGAAATATTTTTTTCTACATAGCGCTGTTTGCCGCGGGGCATAACCGGAGAAAACTCGTCTTCGCACTTTACGACCAAAAGGTTTTCGCCGCGTTTCAAATAATTAGTAATATCGAAAGAAAAACGCGCATATCCGCCGGTATGGCTGCCTATAAACACGCCGTTAAGCCACACTTTGGCAAGGTAATCGGCGCCGTCGAAATTTATTATAAGGCGTTTACCGCGTGCAAGAGAGTAATCGAACCTGCGCGAATACCACATATACGAGTGGTCGGTTTTGTCATCCACGCCGCTCGCTTCCGACTGATAGGCAAACGGCACGTTGATTTTTACCGACTTTTCAAAGCCCGAAAAATCGTTATAATATTTATGCTTTTCGCCAACGTTTTCGTCGTCGAACATAAAATTCCATTCGCCGTTTAAGCAAACGTAACTTTCGCGCACGAACCGCGGACGAGGATACCCTTTTTTATAACACGCTGCGTGTTGCATATTGTCACCTTGTGTTTTTAAAAGCCGAGCCGAAAGCTCCGATTACGAACTTATAGCCCGACTTTTAGAATTTTTTATATTAGCCTTTAACGGCGGAAATAGCCATGCCCTCTATGAAGTAGCGCTGGAAGATTATGTAAATTACGTAAAGCGGAACGCTTGCTATAACCGCGCCCGCAAACGATACGGGCAAATCTACTTTCGAATCGGAAAGCGATTTAAGCATAAGCTGCAAAGTCATAACCTTTTCTACGGTAAGATACAGCGACGGAGCGAAGAAGTCGTTCCAGTTGCCCACGAACATAAATATAACCTGAGCCGCCACGGCGGGCCCCATCATGGGAAGCATAAAGCTTACGTATTGCCTCAAATACCCTGCGCCGTCCACTTTTGCGGCTTCAAAAACGGCGTTCGGAATGGAACGCTGAAACTGCACGAAGAAGAACATCATCGAAACCCCGCCGAACAGCGACGGCAATATGAGCGGCCAAAGCGTATCGGTAAGGTTAAGCGAGTAGTAAGCGCGATAAAGCGGCAGAACCACGCATGCGTAAGGAATCATAAGCGCGCTTAACTGCACCATAAGGTGAACGTTTTTATGCTTAAGATCCATTTTAGAAAACGCGAAAGCCGACAAGCCCGACATAAACACGCAGAACGGAATGGTAGCCACTTCGATTGCCATTGTGTTTAAAAATCCGCGGAACATATCGATTTTTTCAAAAACCACGGCGTAGTTGTGCCATTGCGGGGCTTTGGCGAAAAACGTAAGAGTTAAAGTGTTTACAGCTTCTTCAACCGTTTTAAGGCTTGATAAAAACATCCATAGAAACGGAAAAACGCATGTAAAACAGATTAATATAAGAAAGATATAGCATAGGGTAATCCCGATAATTCTTCCTGCTTTCGGCGCGGCGGGAGACTTTTTATTATATGCCTTATTTTCGATATTCGCAGTCATAAAAACCCCCTCCTTATTCGGAATAAACCCATTTTTCGCTAATTTTAAACTGCAACAACGTTATAATCATAATGCTTATGGTGAGCACGACCGAGGCGGCGGAAGCTATTCCGTAGCGGCTGCGGCTTATGCCGTAGTTCCATATGAAATAAACTATGGTTTGTGCGCCGGGATGTCCGTTTGCAAAAACCTGCGAATCGACGTATGCCTGCAAATTTCCTATAAAGCCAGTGCAGAACAGATAGAACAAAGTAGGCGAAATAAGCGGAATGGCTATTTTGAAAAACTTGGTTACTTCGCCCGCACCGTCGATTTCGGCGGCTTCGTAATAATCGCGCCCTACGTTTGTAAGCGCGGCAAGGCACAATATCATAGAGCGCCCTATCGAGCCCCATGCCGACTTGATTATTATGGCGACCTTAATCCAGTGCGAATCTGTAAGCCATTGAATATTCCAGCCGGTAACCTGATTGATTATACCGTACTGGTTGTCGAATATGTAACGCCAAATTATGTTCATAGCCACTGCGGAAGAAACCACGGGGATATAAATGAGCATTCTTATAACGCGCGAACCGCGTATAAGTTTTTCGCGGCTTAACATAACCGCCACCACAAGCCCGATTATTATACCCAAAGGCACGCTTAACATAAATATAAGGTTGTTCAGCACCGCGTTTATAAACGCCTCGTTATAAACCGATTTTCCGAACAGTTTAACGTAATTGCCGAAACCGCACCACTTTTCGCCCATTATGCTTAAAAAGGACTCTGTTTCGATTCGGGCGTTATAGTCGGTAAAACTGTATAAAATAGCGAATATAAACGGAAGCACGGTAAAAACTATAAGCCCTAAATATTTTATGGATATAAACGCAAGAGCGATTAAATTTTCTTTGCGTTTAAGCGTGCTTTTCTTTTTTTTGGGCGGTTTACCCGAAAGAACCGCGATTGAAGTTTCCGTTTTGTTTACGTTCATCTGTTATGTGTCCTCCCGAATATCGCGCGCCGCTAAAAAGCGGCGCATTCGGATTGTTGATTGTGTTTTGTTAATGCTTTTCGTTTAGCCGATGAAATCTCTTCCCTCGTCGAGAAGCCCTTGCATAGTGGATTTATAAGCGGTGAGCGCTTCTTTTACGTTTACCCATTTGCCGCTCTTATCCGCCTGCCAGAACGAGCCGTAGTTGCCTTTCTGACCGGACATAAACTGGTTGAGTTCGGTTTGCCACAAACTATCGAACGTGAAGCTTGCCGCGCGGTATTTGCCGGTGATTTTATCGGTATAAGTAACGCCGTTCACGGTTTTCTGCGTGCCTGCGCCGTCTACTACGTCAATCCATACTCCGCGGTTTTCGGGGTAAGCTTTATCGCGGTTAGCCTGCGTTTTAGCCTGATTTTTAATAAGACTTTGAGAATCGGTTATGTATTCGTTGGCAAGGCTTTTAAGGTTAGGTATGCACTGTCCGCGTTTATATTGCGTTCTTTGAGCGGTTACGTCGGTAGAGAAATATTTAACTACTTCCAGAGCGGCGTCTTTATACGCGCAGTTGTTGGAAATTGAGTAAACCATGCTGCCCACGCAAGCGGTGGAAACCGAACCCTCGGCGTCGCCGCAAAGCACGGGAAGAATGTTCCAGTCGAACGAGCAGCTCTTCCAGTAGTCTTTGGTCTTCCAGGGACCTACCGCGCCGTAATAGAACAACGCTTTGCCCGAGGTGAACAAGGTTTCAGCCGAAGAAACGGCGCCCGCGGGAGGAAGTATGCCCTCTTTGTAAAGGTCTTGTATGAACTGAATAGCGCCCACGAAGTTATCGGAATCGATATTAGCTACCGCGCCGCTGTCGTCGGTGAAATAGTTGGCGTTGTTGGAATAAACCGTGCTTTCGATGTCGTACCCCGAAAGAACGTATTCGTCGGTGCCAAGAACGGTTTTAAGCTTTTTGCCAAGCTCTTTGAAATAACTGAAAGTCATAGGCTCGGTGGTGCTTAACACCGCGGCTTCGTCTATTTTATCGGCGTCGTTAGTGGTTTTCGCGTTGTAAGCGGCTATAGCGAGCTTCGTTTATAGCGAGCGCGTAAGGACCGTTATCTTTGGGCAAGCCGTAAAGCGCGGCTTTGTCGGTTTTGCCTATTTTGTTGATGGTGTGGTCGAAATAATATTCGTTGCAGGCGGATTCATACATATCGTCCATAACGCTTTCGTCTATATGGTCGCGAATGTTGGCGAGTTTGCCGCTGTATGCGTAAGACGAGAACATTATGTCGTTAAGCATAAATACGTCGGGCAGGTTTTTGCCCATTCCGTCGAGCGCCGCGTTGTAAGCGGTGCCGTCGCTCCACCATTTAAGTTCTATAACGATGTTTTCGTGAGTTTTATTGAATTCGTCAACGAACGCCTGATAGTTGGCTTTTTCGGTGTCTACGTCGCGACCTGCAAAAACAAGCTGAATGATTTCGCCGCTGTTGAGCGAGTTCCAGGCTTTGTCGTTGTCTACCTTATTGCCGCCTCCGCCGCAACCGGCAAAAGCCGAAAGCGATAAAACGAGAGCCGTAGCAAGGCTTGCTAATTTGAATTTCTTCATATTTTCACTCCTTTAATATTTCTTTATTTTTCATGTTGTTTTTCGTTTGTTTTGAAAAAGCAATCTTAAAATTACAGTTCTATATATTCGTAGTCCGAGAACAGATAGCTCGAATTCTTTTCGGCGTAAAGCGCGATGTAACCGCTTGTGTAGCACTCGGCGTCCACGCACGACAAGAACTCCTCGCCGTTTAAATAAATTGTAATTTTAGTGTTTTCGCAGCGAACCGTAACCCTTATCTGCGCGCCGTTATTGAACGACAGCCCACCCTGCGGTTTGTTGCCGCCAAGCTTGACGTCTTCCCTGCCGTAAGAACGTTTGAAAAGGCTTACGAGATATTTGCCTATGCTTAAATAATATCCGTCGTAGTTGGTCCCCAGCGAAGTGGTTTTATTGTCGGTGTGCGAGAAATCGTTCATTCTGAACAATATACCGCCCTGCGCTTCCTGCGAAATTATTTTTACGTTTACCGAAAATTCATAGTTTGAAACTCCGCGGCTGCCGGTAAGAACAAGCGTTCTGTCGTCGCTCGTGTTGGTCATAAGTCCTGCGGCCGAGAAAGAAGCTTTGGTGCCTACTTTCTGGCTGAACACGGAGGAGTCTTTATCGCGAAGCGAATCGGTTACCTGTCCGAGCGCGGTCGCGTTTTTGCTTGTGGATAAGTTTAAAACGTCAAGCGTGCCGTCGAACACCCTTATTTTTAGCGAATGCACGCCTTTTTCAACGTGGAACGAGCCCGCGTTTACGTTTACGTAAGATTGAGTGCCAAACTCGAGATCTTCGGGAATTTCGCTTTTTATTATGGTTTGATTATCGATAATAATTTCGAAAACGCAACCCTTGCTCGACTTGCCTACCGTAAGGCTTAACGAATAGTCGTCGGTTTCGGGAGCGTCCACAAGGTATTTTACCCAGTCTTCGGCGTTTAACACCAAAGCGTACGCTTCGTTCTGGGAAGAATATGCGGTGCTTTCTTTTTCGCCCTGACGAACGCCGTCGCGTTTTACTTTTGCGTTGGCGATGCTGTAACCGCGGTTTTCGCCTTTCAGATAAGAGGTCGCCGCGAAACTGCCGGTTAAATCTTTAACCGCTTCAAAATCGGAAGTGCCGAACGCGTCGTTTTTAAACTGCAACGACGTAGCCGTAGTTCCGCTTCCGACGCCGACAAGCCCGCCGTTCATTATTTTTTCGGAAGTTATTACAAGCATATTGTCGTAATAAATCTGGGCTTTGTGGCTGCCGTTTACTATTTTAACGGTGTGAACGGCGTTTTCGTTTGTGGAAACCGCAACTTTTGCCGAATCTATTTTTTGCGATTTTCCGTTTACTGTCTGCGAATAGGTAAGCGACGTTCCGTCAACCGCAACCTCGAAATAATTGCTTTCGTCTTTGACCCCCGCAACCGCCGTGCCTTTGCCGTTTGTAAGCGTAAAGTTTATTTCGACGGTGAACAGAGCCTCGGTTTGAGTCGCGCTTAATTTAAAATTCGCAGTTTCGCTTAAATTATCTCCTGTTGCGGAATAATCTGCGCCGGTGGGTTTAATTTTGGAATAGTTTCCGAGCCCGTCGGTAAGAACGTAAGAGCCGTTTGTGAAATAACGGGTTAAGTTATACTTTCTGGTGCTGGATATCACCGTATTGTCGTAATTAATACGGTTGGCGTTGTGATAAGCGGTGTAAACGCTGTCGAGGTCGGGACCTATAACGTTACTGCTATGCCCTAAACCGCGATAGTTGCTTACCTGTTTAACCGTGCTTTTGCTCGCATAGCCCAAAGGAGCTTCGTTGTCGAGTCCGGTTGAAATAAGAGTGGTGTTATACCATCTGGAAGAAAGTTCGGTAAACGGGAAATTGTTCTTAGAATAGGAATAAGCCACTTTATAACCTGCACTGTCAACGTGGTTTCCGGTGTAAGTAAGGTAGGTAAAGCCGTTGCGCTTAAAATACCCGGGTCCCTCCGTCCAACCGTTTAAGCTTGCGTTTTCTATTTTCTGCGCTTTGCCTAAATTCACCTGCGGATTGCCCGAAGCGTCTTCGGGGAAATCTATGGTGTAATAGGTAAGACAGGAAAGAGCGTCGTTCGCGCTTACGAAATAAAGTTGCCCGTCGTCGTGAAGATAAAACGAACCGTCGATGCCCATACCCAAATTATCGGAAATAAGGGTAAACGGACCGTTGGGCGTAGCGCTTCTGAAAAAGTAATGCCCTTGTCCGCGGCGGGATTCGCACATATAAAACCAGCCTTTGTAATAAACGATTTCGGGCGCGAACGCTATGTATGTTTCGGACGACTGCGAGGTACTGTTGGGGTCGTATGCCCAGCCGCTCCATTTCCAGTCGACCATATTGTCCGATTCCCAGCAAGGAATTTTGCCCGAATATTTTTTATTGCCGTTAAGCGAGGTATATAAGTAGTATTTGCCGTTAAACCTGAACACGTACGGGTCGCCTATATCGTAAATATCGCCGTCGCCGTCGTAAAGTTCAATATAGTTGTTATAACGCGCGTAGTCTTGGTCTATTGTGAAAACCTGCTCGCCGTTGTCGGTGGGAACGCGGGTAGACGGGTCGTATTGCCGTTTGGGCGTATTGTTGTTACCGACGCCGCAACCGAATAAAATCATGCTGCAGCAAAGCATAGCCGCAGCAAGCCCGACTATTCGTTTTTTATGAAATTTGTTTTTCATTTAGTTCCCCCGTTTATTGTTTAGTTGTATAAAATTTTTGCAAAAGTCGCCGTATAAGCCGATTAACCCAACTTTCGGCGACTTTGCCTTTTTTATTTAATTGTTATTGCTGTTCATCGGTTATAGCTTCGCCGTTCGCGTTGCAAAGTCCACAGTTAACAAGCTCGCCGCAGTCGGAGTTGCCCGCTTTATCGTCAATCTGTCCTACGATGGAAGCGGTTCGAACCGAGCCGCCTACCGAGGTTTTAATTCCGTAAAGGGTAAGCGTTTTTGCTTCTTTACCGTTGATAAGCGCAGTTTCGAGACAGTAACTGTTTTCCACTTTTACCCTGCTTGCGCCGGCGATGCCGCCCACCTGAGCCGAACCCGTAACGTTACCGAAGTTTTTGCAACCGGTTACGTAAGAGTTAGCCGCTTTTCTGGGAAGGCCCGCTATACCGCCTACCATAGCGCCTTTCGCGGTTATGGTGCCGTAGTTTTCGCACGAATCTATTACGATAGTGCTTGCGCTCAAACCGAGTATTCCGCCCGCAAACGCAAGACCGGAACCCAAGGTGCTGGTAATATCTGCATAGTTCTTGCAGTTTCTAATTGTAGTTGCGCCTTGTGCGTTTCCTACAACGCCCGCGACGTTCGCCACAGAGCCGCTTACGGAACCTTTCACGGTTACGTTTTCAACCGTGCAAGCGGTATCTTTCGTTATACTGATAAGTCCGCCTACAATCGTGGTCTTTTGAATTTTAACGCTTAAAGTAAGGTTTTTAACGGTAGCGCCTGCAGCGTATTCTATAAACGCGTCGGTAACGTTTTCAATAGCGAAATTCTTACCGTCGAATATACCCGAGAACACTTTATCGGAGGTTTTGCCGATAGAAGTCCAAGCCTTAAAGTTCATGTTGACATTTTTGGTAAGAGATATATATTTGCCGCTGTAATTGTTGCCGCCGTTTACGCTTGAAGCAAGGTAAGCGAGGTCGGCGCCGCTGCTTATAAGGTAAGGAGCCTCTTCGGTGCCCTCGCCCGAAAGCGATTCGCTTACGGTTTCGCCGTCCCAACCGAAGCTTGCGGTAAGGGTTATAGCGGTTACGTCGGCAGCGAAAACGGTGTTCTCGTCAACGAGTTTGCCGTCTGCGGTAAGCCAGCCGCCGAACGCTTCGCCTGCTACATCTATGGTAGCGGTGGGCAAGGTTCCTATAGCGGTGCCTGCGTCAATCGATTTAGTGGCTTCGCCGTTGATGGTTCCGCCCTCTGCGGTAAAGGTTATTACGGTTTGAAGCACCCATTTTGCGTTGAGTTCTACAACCGAAGCTTCGAAAGTGCTGTTTTCGGTTATTTTGTTGTCGTCAACGTCGTACCAACCGTCGAAACGGTAGCCCGCTTTTGCAGGAGGAACGGGAAGAGTGCCTATTTTTTCGCCTACAGTAAGTTCTTTGCTGTCAACCAAAGCACCGTCGGAATTGAATTTAATAGTGGATTTTTGCGCCTGTTGTTCCCAGTGCGCTTTAATTTCAACGTCGGCTTCGT
>ERZ1106932.401-NODE-401-length-12161-cov-6.150008_pt1 | contig 12161 bp, 9 predicted proteins | sample MGYA00403665_ERZ1106932 | MGnify/ENA primary metagenome ERZ1106932 (study PRJEB35170, sample SAMEA104062448) | human gut metagenome | biome: human gut; feature: human-associated habitat; material: faeces | place: Denmark | collected 2012-08-24 ... | reverse complement strand
GTCGCGCAAAGACATAACTTCGCTTATGGATATCCGCCCCGACTTTGCAAACGTTATGCGCGGCGGCGAGATTTTAACCGTTTCGCCCGAAGAAGTTAAAACGGGCGAGATAATTTTAGTTAAGGCGGGCGAAAAAATCCCCCTTGACGGAGTTATCGTTAAGGGTACGACTTCGCTCGATACCCGTGCGTTGACGGGTGAATCGGTTCCCGTTGACGTTAAAGAGGGTGAAGAGGTTATAAGCGGCTCGGTAAACGTTACCGGAACTATCGAAGTTAAGGTTTTGAAAGAGTTTCACGACTCGACCGTTTCCAAGATTTTGAACCTCGTAGAAAACGCTTCCGAAAACAAGTCCCGCGCGGAAAACTTCATAACCAAATTTTCTAAGGTTTATACCCCTGCGGTTGTGGCTTTTGCGCTTCTTTTAGCCGTCGTTCCGTCGATTATAACGAAAGACCCGTCCACCTGGATATACCGTGCGCTTTCGTTCTTAGTCGTGTCGTGTCCGTGCGCGCTCGTTATAAGCATACCTTTATCGTTCTTTGCGGGGATAGGCGGGGCGTCCAAAAACGGAATACTCGTAAAGGGCAGCAACTATCTTGAACAGTTTAACAAAGCGAACGTGTTTGTTTTCGATAAAACGGGCACGATAACTTCGGGCCGCCCCGCCGTTACCGGGGCGCGTTACGCGGGGGACGAGCTTTCGCTTCTCGCCGCGGCGGCCGCCGTGGAAAGCTACAGCGAGCACCCGCTCGCGGAAGCCGTAACGGAATACGCCGCGGCGCGGGGGATTGCCGTCGGAAAGGCGGAAAATTTTCTGTCGCACGCGGGCAAGGGCGTTTCGGGCGACGTGGACGGCAAAACCTATTATATAGGCAGCCGCAAATTCGTTTCGCAGTATGCGGACGATATCGCAGACTATGACGAAACGCTCGAAAGCTACGCTTCGCAGGGCGCCACGCCCGTCGTCATGGCGTGCGGCGGCAAAGTGGCCGCGCTCTTCGCCGTTGCGGATACCTTGAAGGAAAACAGCGCGGCTGCGGTGGAGAAACTCAAGGCCGCGGGCAAAAGGGTGATCATGCTCACGGGCGACAACCGCCTTACGGCGGAAGCCGTGGCCGCGCACGTGGGGATCGGCGAGGTTCGGGCGGAGGTCCTGCCCGAAGATAAGGCGGCCGCGGTTTCGGAACTGAAAAAATACGGCAGAGTGGTTTTTGTCGGGGACGGCGTGAACGACGCGCCCGCGCTGGCGGCGGCGGATATCGGCATAGCGCTGGGCGCGGGCACGGACGTCGCCATAGAGAGCGCGGACGTGGTGCTGATGAAGAGCGACCTCGCGGACGTCGTTACGGCCTTCCGACTGAGCCGCGCGGCGGTGCGAAACGTCAAGGAAAACCTGTTCTGGGCGTTTATCTATAATATAATAGGCATACCGTTCGCGGCGGGCGTTTTATATCCGTTTTTCAAGCTGACGCTCAATCCGATGATCGGTTCGCTCTGCATGAGCCTGTCGAGCGTCTGCGTGGTGCTGAACGCGCTGAGATTAAAATTTTTCAAACCGGAAAATAAAGGAGGTAAACAAGAAATGCTGTTCAACAAAAACAAGGGAAAAAGCGAAGTGAAGATCGAGGGCATGCGCTGCGAGCACTGCAGCGCGCACGCCGAAAAGGCGCTTAAAAGTCTGGGGTTGGACGCCGAAGTCAACCTGAAAAAGAAGACGGCCTACTTCACCCCGGACGAAAGCGTTTCCGACGAGGCGATCAAAAACGCGATCGCGGAAGCGGGATATGCGGTAACGGAAATAAAGAGGTAAAAAGGCGGCGCCTGCGGGCGCCGTTTTTTTATTTTAAAAACAACTTTTTTACAATTTGTATACAAAAGGCGGTGCGAGTTTATTACATCTGTCTGCTAAACTGAAAGTACAAAGAAAAGGAGAAGAAAAAAATGAAAAAAGTATTGGTACTTTTGGTGGCGGCGATGCTTGCCGTTACGGGCGCCGCGGCGACGGGCTGCGGCGGGGAAAAGGACATTCTCGTGGTCATGAGAGAAGCCGGCAGCGGCACGAGAGAAGCGTTTGAAAAGGTCGTCGCAAAGGACGGCGTTACGCTCGAGGACATCAGCAAAGACAAAACGGATAAATATTCCTTCGTAACGAAACGCGAGGAGCCGAATTCGACGGCGGGCGTGATCACGCTGGTTTCGTCGAACAAAAACGCGATCGGATACGTTTCCCTTTCCTCCGTCGGCGAAGACGTGAAGGCTTTGACGGTCGAAGGCGTGGAACCCACTACGGAAACGGTACAGGACGGCGATTATAAAATCCAGCGTCCGTTCCTGCTGCTGACGCGTGCGGACGGCACGATCACGCCCGCCGCGCAGGATTTCTACAACTTCTGCATGAGCGCGACGGCTCTCGAACATATCGATTCCGAAGGCCTGATCGAATATCCGGACAGAACGCCCGGCACGTACGTGGCGGCGGAATTCGATACGAAACAGACCATCAATATCAGCGGATCCACTTCTATGCGTGAAGTTATGACCAAACTCGTCGGCGCATACGGCAAGGTGCAGCCGAACGTGGAGGTGAAAGAAGCTTATCCCGGTTCGAGCGGCGGCAGGACGGCGGTGAAAGACGATACGACGGGCAATACGATCGGCCTTGCGAGCGCTTCGAGCCCGAGCGAGAACTATAAGGAAAACACGCTCTGTCTGGACGCGGTGGCGGTCGTCGTGAACCCCGCGAACAAACTTGAGGATATTTCGATCCTGCAGCTCTTCGACATCTACACGGGCGCCGTGAAGAAATTCAGCGAGATCGACGGCTGATCGTATATGAAAAACAATTCGGTCAAGGAAAACGCAAGCAAAGGCTTGTTCCTGATAACGGCGATTATATGCATAATTGCCGTTATCACCATATTCGTATTTCTCATTGCGGAGAGCATTCCCGCGTTCAGACAGATCGGATTTTTTGAATTCATCTTCGGAACGAAATGGAATCCCGATACTACGGACGGGCTGACGGGAGCGGTAAACGGAAATTACGGCGTGTTCAAGATGATCGTCGGCGCAATCGTCGGCACCTTGGGCGCCCTGCTCGTAGGCGGCGTGCTCGGTTTTTTCACGGCGGTGTTCATTTCCCGTTTCTGCCCGAAAAAAGTAAAGGGCGCGTTCTCGGCGGTCATCAACCTGCTCGCAGGCATTCCTTCCGTCGTATACGGTTTTTTCGGCATGTCGGTACTGCTGCCCCTGCTGGGGAATTTTTCCTCCAACGGGAGCGGAAGCGGATTTCTCGCCGTGTCGCTCGTGCTCGGCGTCATGATTCTCCCCACGGTGGTCGCGCTGTCTAAAACCAGTCTCGACGCCGTGCCCGACAGCTATTACGAGGGGGCGCGGGCGCTCGGCGCCACGCACGAACAGGCTGTGTTCAAAACCATAGTGCCCGCGGCGAAATCGGGCATCGTCGCCTCGCTCATTCTGGGCGTGGGACGCGCCGTCGGCGAAACCATGGCGGTGGTGATGGTCGCGGGAAACGCCGTCAATTATCCGTCGGAACTGTTCATGAGTTTCCGCACCCTCACGGCGAACATCGTCATGGAAATGGGCTATGCGGGCGAACTGCAGAGCGGCGCGCTCATCGCCACGGGTGTGGTTCTGCTCGCGTTTATCCTCATCATCAACCTGCTTTTCGGCCTCGTTACGGGCAGAAAAAGGGATAAAAGCGGAAAAAAGATTTCGGGCGGCGCGCTGGGCGCGGCCGCGTTCAGGCTGAAACTCGAAAAAATCGGCCGCGCGCTCTGCTGGATCTGCGGCTGTATCGCGGCGGCCGTTCTGCTCATCGTGGTCGGGTATGTCGTCGTGCGCGGCATAGGGCATATCAACTGGAATTTCCTGTTCGGAGAGTTCGACAGGACGGTTACGGACGCTGACGGAAAACTGGTTTATACCATCGCGTCGAGCATAGTTACAACGCTCATGGTTGTATTCCTGAGCTTGATTATCGCGGTGCCGCTCGGCATCGCCACGGCGGTATATCTCAACGAATATACCAAAAAGGGCAGCAGGCTCGTGCGCGTCATCCGTTCTTCCATCGATATTTTGAGCGGCATTCCCTCCATCGTATACGGTTTGTTCGGCATGGTAACGTTCGTCGTATGGTTCGGGCACACCGTGTCGATCGTGGCGGGAAGTCTGACCATCATGCTCATGCTCCTGCCTACGATAATCCGATCTACGGAGGAGAGCCTGAAATCCGTTTCGGACAGTCTGCGGGAGGGCTCGCTCGCCCTCGGCGCGGGCAAGGTCAGAACGATATTCAAGGTGGTTCTGCCCGGCGCCCTCCCGGGCATATTTTCCGCAATCATCCTTGCGATGAGCCGCGTGGTCAGCGAATCGGCGCCCTTTATGTACACGACGGGCAGCGTGGTGATGAACATGCCCACCGGGTTTATGAGCGGAGGCACGACGCTCGCGGTCGCGCTGTACACCTTTGCGGGCGAAGGGAAATACATGAACGAGGCATACGCCACGGCGTGCGTGCTCATCGTTCTGGTGCTGCTGCTCAACCTGGCGGCGGAGCTGATCGGCAAAAAATTGAGAAAGAAACTGCAAGGAGATACGAATGTTGTTCGGAAAAAGAAAACAAAACGCGCGGACGGCTGAGCCGCAGTCCTCTTACGGCGGCAGTATCAGCGTGAAGAACGCCGACCTCTTTTACGGGGATTTTCAGGCGCTGAAAAATATATCGATAGAAATACCCGAAAAGCAGATCACGGCCTTTATCGGGCCGTCGGGCTGTGGCAAGAGCACCTTTTTGAAATGCTTCAACCGCATGAACGACCTGGTGGAGGGGTGCAGGATTACGGGCGAGTTCAGGATAGGCGAAGTGGATATCTACGGCGGCGTGGATGTCAACGATCTCAGAAAAAACGTCGGCATGGTGTTCCAGAAACCCAACCCGTTCCCGATGAGCGTATACGACAATATCGCCTACGGCCCGCGCACGTTCGGCGTGAGAAAGCGCGCGGAACTCGATGAGATCGTCGAGCGTTCCCTCAGGCAGGCGGCGATGTGGGACGAACTCAAAGACCGTCTGAACAAGTCCGCGCTCGGCCTTTCGGGCGGACAGCAGCAGCGCCTTTGCATCGCGCGCGCCCTCGCCGTCGGGCCGAAGATAATTCTGATGGACGAACCGACGAGCGCGCTCGACCCTATTTCCACGGGCAAGATAGAAGAACTGTGCATGGAACTGAAAAAAGACGTTACCGTGGTGATCGTTACGCACAACATGCAGCAGGCGGTGCGCATCTCGGACAGGACGGCGTTCTTTCTTCTGGGAGATTTAATAGAATATGGTGAAACAGAACAGGTGTTTACGTCGCCCGCGCAAAAGCAGACGGAAAATTATATTACGGGCCGGTTCGGCTGAGGGAGGTATCGCCATGAGTGCGAGAAAATATTTAGAAGAGGGCCTTGCGGAAATGCGCAAGAGCCTGAAAGACATGTGCATGCTGGTAGAGAGCATGATAGACGACGCGGTGCGCGCCGTGGAGGAAAGCGACGCCGCGCTCGCTTCGGGCATACACGAGCGGGATAAAAAAGTGGACGAATACGAAATGGATATCGAGCGCATGTGCATGCGGCTGCTCTTAAAAGAACAGCCCGTCGCCGCCGATTTCCGCGCGGTTTCCACCACGCTCAAAGTCATAACCGATATAGAGCGGATCGGCGACCAGGCGGGGGATATAGGCGAACTCTTGTCCCAGCACGAGGACATTGCGTTCAGAATCGATACGCAGCGGTTGAAGACCATGGGGCTGATCGCCAAGGACATGGTGAAAAACAGCGTGGACAGCTTTATCTTTTCGGACGAAAAGCTTGCGGACGCCACCGCCAGGGTGGACGATAAATTAGACGCGTTGTTCGAGGACGTGAAAAAGGAACTGATCGAGGCCATGACCGAAGACGCGGGCGCCGCGGACGACGCGCTCGTTCTGATGATGATAGCCAAGTATTTCGAAAGGATCGGCGATCACGCCGTGAACGTGTGCGAATGGGCTAAGTACGAGGAAACGGGCGAGCACGTAAGGTTTCAATAAAAATATATTGCTGAAAACAGTTGACAAACGTTCTGCGTTCTGCTAAAATCTAAGAAATATATTTTAAATGCAGTGATGAAGAAAAAAGATCTTTGCGGCGGCTTTCAGAGAGCCTGCGGTCGGTGCGAGCAGGCAGGGCGGAAGATCCAACTCGCTTCTGAGCAGGCGCTTTGAACCTTTCGGGCAGTAGAGGCGTTCGGGCAGGCTCCGTTAAAAGCCAAAGGGTTGACCTTTACTGAGTGGGCCGTTTTCGGTCAAGTTGGGTGGTAACGCGCGATTATTATCTTCGTCCCAAATCGTTTTTTTGGGGCGGGGATTTTTTTTATATTTTCAAAGGAAAAGGAGTTTGCCATGAAAAGTTACGTACTGTCCGTGCTTGTGAAAAATCATTCGGGCGTGCTGCGCCGCGTGAGTTCTCTCTTTGCGCGCAGGGGATACAATATCGAAAGCCTTACCGTCGGCGTAACGGAAAATCCAAAGCTTTCGCGCATGACCGTGGTCGTTTCGGGCGACGAATATATCGTCGACCAGATCACCAAGCAGGTGAGCAAACTCGTGGAGATCCTCAACGTGGAGATCCTCGATCCCGAAACGTCGGTGTTCCGCGAACTCGTGCTGATCAAGGTGCGGACGACCCGTTCCACCCGCGCGGAGATTTTGGAAATTTCCAACATATTCCGCTCGCGCGTGGTGGACGTTGCGGAAAATTCCCTCGTGCTGGAAGCCACGGGGGACGCCAACAAGCTGAAAGCGCTGATCAGAATGCTCGAACCGTTTACCGTTCTGGAGATCGTGCGCACGGGTTTCGCCGCGGTTCGCCGCGGGGAAAAAAGCTTTTCGAGGGAGGCTGAAAATGAAGAAAATTAAGATTTTCGACACTACGCTGCGCGACGGCGAACAATCGCCCGGCTGCAGCATGAATATGAGCGAAAAGCTCAAGATGGCCGCCCAGCTGGACGCGCTGGGCGTGGACGTGATAGAGGCGGGATTCGCCATCGCCTCGCCCGGCGATTTCGCCGCGGTGAAGGGCATCGCGGGCGTCGTGAAAAACGCCGCGGTCGCCTCGCTGGCGCGCGCTCTCAAAAAGGATATAGACACCGCGTGGGAGGCCGTGAAAGAGGCTGTTCGCCCCCGTCTGCACGTATTTTTGGCGACGAGCGATCTGCACATGCAGTATAAGCTGAAGATGAGCCGCGAAGAGGTGCTTAAAAGCTGCCGCGAAATGGTTTCTTACGCCCGCAGTCTTTGCGAGGACGTGGAATTTTCCGCGGAGGACGCGTCGAGGAGCGATCTGCGGTTTTTGTGCGAAGTGGTGCAGACCGCGATAGAGGCGGGCGCCGCCACCATCAATTTGCCCGACACGGTGGGCTACGCCGTGCCGACCGAATACGGAAAGTTTATTGCGGACGTCATGGCGAACGTCAAAGACATAGATAAGGTAACCGTATCGGTGCACTGCCACAACGACCTGGGCATGGCCACGGCGAATTCGCTGATGGCGGTTTTAAACGGCGCCACGCAGATCGAGTGCACGGTGAACGGCATCGGCGAGCGGGCGGGAAACACCGCGCTCGAAGAAGTTGTCATGGCGCTCAAGACGAGAAAGGACGTGTTCGGCGCCGATACCGATATCGACACCACGCAGATATTCAAAACGAGCAAACTGCTCACCGCCATCACGGGCGTGAAGGTGCAGCCGAACAAGGCGGTCGTCGGGGAAAACGCCTTCGCGCACGAATCGGGCATACACCAGCACGGCGTGCTGGCGAAGCGCGAAACCTACGAGATCATGACGCCGGAATCCATCGGACTGTCGGAAAACAAAATGGTGCTCGGCAAGCACAGCGGCAAGCACGCCATAGAGGATAAGCTCAGACAGATGGGTTTTACCGTCGGCAAGGAGGAACTGCAGGAAATTTTCGAGGAGTTCAAGGTGCTCGCCGACAGGCAGAAGAGCGTTTCCGACCTCGATCTGGAGGCGTTGGTTCATAAAAAGATCATCAAGATTCACGAGAGCTTCAAGCTCGACCGTTTCGTCATCAACGTGGGCAACACCATTACGACGACGAGCGCCGTCCGCCTTATCGACGAGAGCGGAGAGGCGGTGGAGGCGGTAACTTCCTCGAAGTTCGGACCGATAGACGCGTCTTACAGCGCCATAAAACAGCTCGTGGGCGGCGAGGATTTCGAGCTTGTCGATTTCCTCATAGACGCGGTAACGGGCGGTACGGACGCGCAAGGGAAGGTTACGGTCAAGATAAAATCCGCAGGCAAGATATATAACGGGCACGCGGTGTGCACCGATATCGTGGAAGCGGCGGTGCGGGCATACGTCGCGGCGGTCAACAACATGATACACGATAAAAATCTCGTGGACGGTGGCGGCGCATGAAAAAGATCACCATACTCGATTCCACTTTGCGCGACGGCGCGCAGGCGGAGGGAATATCCTTTTCGGTGAGCGATAAAATAAATATCTGTCTGGCGCTCGACGAGCTGGGCGTTACCTTTATCGAAGCGGGCAACCCCTTTTCCAACCCGAAGGATATAGAATTTTTCAAAGCGGCGGCGGGGCTGAAACTGAAAAACGCCGTGCTCACCGCGTTCGGCTCCACGCGGCGCAAGAACGCGAAGTGCGCGGAGGACGCAAACCTGAACGCCCTCGCGGCGGCCGGCACCGAAGCCGTGAGCATTTTCGGAAAGTCCTGGGACTTCCATGTAACGGACATACTGAAGGCGACGAAAGAGGAAAACCTCGCCATGATCGGCGAGTCCGTGGCCTATCTCAAGGCTTTGGGCAAAACGGTCGTCTACGACGCGGAACATTTTTTCGACGGATATAAAAACAACAGGGAATACGCCCTGCAGACGGTGCGGGCGGCGGCGGCCGCGGGCGCGGACGTCGTGTCGCTCTGCGATACGAACGGCGGGTGTTTCCCGAGCGAGATCGCCGAGGCCGTCAGGGCGGTGAAAGCGGCGATATCCTGCCCCGTCGGCGTGCATGCGCACGACGATACGGGCTGCGGCGTGGCGAATTCCGTGGAAGCCGTTCTCGCGGGGGCGGAGCACGTGCAGGGCACGCTCGTCGGCTACGGCGAACGCTGCGGAAACGCCAACCTTTCCGCCATCATACCGGATCTGCAGCTGAAATGCGGCGTTGCCTGCGTGGCGGGCGACCTTAAAAATCTGACGGAGATCGCGCGGCGCGTGGCGGAAATTTCCAACGTGCGGCTGAACCGCGGCATGCCGTACGTCGGCAAATCGGCGTTTACCCACAAGGCGGGAATGCATATCGACGGCGTGAACAAATCGAGCCGCTCCTTCGAGCACGTTTCCCCCGAAGAAGTGGGCAACGAACGCCGCTTTCTGATGAGCGAGGTTGCGGGGCGCAGCACGGTGCTCGGCAAAATACAAAAAGTAGACCCGTCTGTGAAAAAAGATGACCCCGTTACGGCGAAAATTATCGAAAAGATCAAGGAAATGGAATACAAGGGCTATCAGTTCGAGGGCGCGGACGCCTCTTTCGAACTGCTGGTCAGAAAACAGCTGGGCGCGTACAAGCCTTACTTTTCCATCGAAAAGTTCAAGACCATCGGCGAACAGCGCGCGGGAGAGGATTTCGCGCCTGCTGCGGCGATCGTCAAGGTCTGCGTGAACGGCAGTTCGGAGATCACGGGCGCGGAGGGCAACGGCCCCGTGAACGCGCTGGACGTGGCGCTGAGAAAGGCGCTCGAAAGGTTTTATCCCTCGCTCAAAGAATTTGCGCTGACCGACTACAAGGTCAGAATTCTGGACAGCAGGGAAACGAGCTCTGCGGTAACGCGCGTGCTCGTGGAATGCAGCGACAAAAAGGACGTCTGGACGACGGTGGGCGTTTCGAGGGACATCATAGAAGCCAGTTTGACCGCCCTCGTGGACGCGCTCGAATACAAACTCATAAAAGACGAAGAAAACGCGGAATAAAAGGAGGATTTGAAAAATGGGAATGACAATGACGCAGAAAATTCTGGCGCGGCATGCGGGACTTTCCGAAGTGAAAGCGGGGCAGCTTATCGAAGCGGACGTCGACTTGGTGCTCGGCAACGACATCACCTCGCCCGTCGCGGTTACGGAATTTCAGAAATTCGGCACGGATAAGGTCTTCGATAAGGACAAGGTCGCGATCGTGCCCGATCACTTTACCCCGAACAAGGACATCAAGGCGGCGGAGCAATGCAAGTATATCCGCGAATTCGCCAAAAAAATGGATATCACCAACTATTTCGAGATAGGCGAGGTGGGCATAGAACACGCACTGATTCCCGAAAAGGGCTTGGTGGTCGCGGGCGATCTCGTGATCGGCGCGGACTCGCACACCTGCACCTACGGCGCGCTCGGCGCGTTCTCGACGGGCGTGGGCAGCACGGATATGGCGGCGGGCATGGCCACGGGCAAGGCGTGGTTCAAGGTTCCCGGAGCCATCCGTTTCAACCTGACGGGCGAACTGACGGGCTGGGTGAGCGGCAAGGACGTCATTCTGCACATCATCGGCATGATCGGCGTGGACGGCGCGCTCTATAAGAGCATGGAATTCGGCGGGCCGGGGATGAAATCGCTCTCGATGGACGATCGGCTCTGCATGGCGAACATGGCGATCGAGGCGGGCGCGAAAAACGGCATCTTCGAAGTGGACGAAAAGACGATAGAATATATCAAGGAACATTCAAACAGGGAATTCGCGGCGTATCGGGCGGACGAGGACGCGGTGTACGACGCGGTGTACGAAATAAACCTTTCCGAAGTGAAGGAAACGGTCGCTTTCCCGCACCTGCCCGACAATACCCGCACGATAGACGAAGTGGGCGACGTGCCCGTAGACCAGGTGGTCATCGGCTCGTGCACGAACGGGCGCATTTCCGATCTCCGCGTGGCGGCGTCCATTCTGAAAGGGCGGCACGTGAAAAAGGGCGTGCGCACCATCATCATACCCGGCACGCAGAAAATTTACAAGCAGGCGGTGAAGGAAGGGCTCGTCGATATCTTTATCGACGCGGGCGCCATCTTTTCGTTCCCGACCTGCGGGCCGTGTCTGGGCGGGCATCTCGGCATTCTCGCCAAGGGCGAACGCGCCGTATCCACGACCAACAGAAATTTCGTCGGCCGCATGGGACACGTCGAATCGGAAGTATATCTCGCCAGCCCCGCGGTGGCGGCGGCGAGCGCGGTTACGGGCAGGATTTCTTCGCCCGAAGAACTTTAAGGAGGTTTCGCAATGAAAGCACAAGGCAAAGTATTCCGTTATAAAGACAACGTCGATACCGACGTCATCATACCCGCGAGGTATCTGAATACCTCCGTTCCGTCCGAACTCGCCAAGCATTGCATGGAGGATATCGACAAGGATTTCGTCAATAACGTGAAGGCGGGCGATATCATCGTCGCGGACAAGAACTTCGGCTGCGGCTCTTCGAGAGAACACGCGCCCATCGCCATCAAGGCTTCGGGAATAAGCTGCGTTATCGCCTCCACGTTCGCGCGCATCTTCTACCGCAACTCCATCAACATCGGGCTGCCCATCCTCGAATGCCCCGAAGCGGTCAAGAACATCAAGGCGGGCGACGTCGTCTCCTGCGACCTCGCAAAGGGCGAGATCGTCAACGAGACCACGGGGCAGAAATTCCGGGCGGAACCCTTCCCCGAATTTATCCAGAACATCATCGATGCGGGCGGGCTGATCGCCTCCATCAAGGCGAAAAACTGAAAAAATGCGCATCTTTGACCGCCGTCCGCGGCAAAAAAGAGGCAGCCGCTGCGTCGTGCTGCTGCTTCCCCTTTTTCTGGTCTTTGCGCTCTTTCTCGCGCTGACGATCGTGCGCTTTCCCTCGTACGACCAAAGCGCGAAGGTGACAAGCATCGTGCTCACGGCGCTCGCGGGCGCCGCCTTCGCCGCGTCCGCCCTGCTCCTCTTTTTCCGCACCCGACGTTTTTATCGGCTGGGCAAAGACGCGGCTTTCCCCTGCGCCGCGATACGCGCCGAACAGACGCGAAACGGCAGGGTGTACCTGCTCGCGTTTTACAAGT
>ERZ1106932.399-NODE-399-length-12231-cov-159.013469_pt1 | contig 12231 bp, 9 predicted proteins | sample MGYA00403665_ERZ1106932 | MGnify/ENA primary metagenome ERZ1106932 (study PRJEB35170, sample SAMEA104062448) | human gut metagenome | biome: human gut; feature: human-associated habitat; material: faeces | place: Denmark | collected 2012-08-24 ... | reverse complement strand
AGCCTTTTCTCTGCCCCTCGCCACCACCGGCATAGCCGGTGGGTTTCTTTTTAGATTGAAAAGAGAGCCTTCCCGATTAAAGAAGGCTCTCTTGATTCATTTTATCCGATTACTGTTTTTTATTGCCCTGCGTTTTTTTCTTTGCGGGAGCCTTTTTTTCGGCTTCCGCTTCGGCAGCCTTCTCTTCGATGGCTTCCTTTTCAGCCTCGGCCGTCGTTTCGGCGGGCTGTTCTTCCGTAGGCATCACGGCCGCTGCAGGAATTTCAGGAGCGGCGTCCGCTTCCGGCTGATTGATCGCGTTCTCCGCAGGGATCTCCGCGGCGGCTTCGGCAGCGGCTTTCGCCTCGGCCTTTTCCTTTCTCGCGGCGGCGCGCGCTTCGCGGCGCATTGCGGCCTTTTCTTCCTTGGTAACGACCCTGTTCTTCTCGATGATCGCCTGCATCTCCTGAGGCGTCAGAGGCACGAAGTTGGAAGAAACTTCGTTTTCAGGCGTGATTTCATAGCCGTCGTCTCTCGCGAGGATGGACATCTCCGTCGTGGCATCGAACAGGTGGATGTGGTTCGCATCGAAAGCAAGTTCGATGACCTCGCCGCGGTTGACGGTGCTTCTCGAATCGATCTTGGCGATCATGCTGGACGCGGAATCGCCGATGACGTTGCCGACTTCTTCGCCCTCTTTATAGTCGAGTTTGCAGTAGATCTGCGTCTCTGCGCCGAGTTTTTCGACAACTTCGACGAGAACTTTGACCACGGTATCGGGAGAGGCGTTGATGAACGCTTCCTCTTCGTGGATATCTTCGGGACGGACGCCCAAAGTCACGGGCTTTTCCGTGTTGAGATAGTCTTCGATATTTCTGATCCTTGCAACGACGGACTTGGGAAGAAGGATCTTATTGTTATTGATGAATTCGCAATAAACTTTGCCCTTGTCGTCCTTGGTGAGGGTCGCTTTGAAGAAGTTCATCTGAGGGGTGCCGATGAAGCCCGCAACGAACTGGTTGATCGGATAATCGTACAGGTTCTGCGGCGTATCCACCTGCTGCATGAAGCCGTCTTTCATGACGACGATGCGCGTTCCCATCGTCATCGCCTCGATCTGGTCGTGCGTGACGTAAATGAACGTGGTCGCAAGCCTTGCGTGCAGTTTGGAGATCTCCGTCCTCATCTGTGCGCGGAGTTTCGCGTCGAGGTTGGACAGAGGTTCGTCCAAAAGGAACACTTTCGGTTCACGGACGATCGCACGGCCGAGCGCGACACGCTGGCGCTGACCACCGGAAAGAGCCTTCGGTTTACGGGTAAGATAATCGGTGATGCCGAGGATGGCCGCCGCCTCTTTGACGCGTTCGTCGATGATCTGTTTGGGCACTTTGCGCAATTTCAGACCGAACGCCATGTTGTCGTAAACGGTCATGTGCGGATACAGAGCGTAGTTCTGGAACACCATCGCGATGTCCCTGTCCTTCGGCACGACGTCGTTGACGAGTTTGCCGTCGATATACAGTTCGCCCTTGGAGATCTCTTCAAGCCCCGCGATCATACGGAGCGTGGTCGATTTTCCGCAGCCGGACGGACCGACGAATACGATAAATTCTTTGTCCTTGATGTCAAGGTTGAAATCCGTAACCGCGGTAACGCCGGACGGATAAACCTTATAGATCCCTTTTAACAAAAGGCTTGCCATGAAGTTAGATTCCTCCCTACAATAAATCTTACAAATATTTTACAACATTACAAAAAAAAACGCAATGGGCAATTATTACAAATAATTTTCCCGATTCTGTTAATAGTGCCCAAGTAGGCGCGCGCTCGCTTTTTTCGCCCCCGTTTTATGGAAAATTTTTCACATTCGGGTTGTCTTTTCTGTGCCATTCTGCTATAATGGATATACATCAGGCGCAAAAGACGGCGCCGCAAAAAAAACGATAACGGGGTCTGAAAATGGACATCAATAAATATTCTCCCAAATTCAGGGTAAAAAATACGCACCTTCTCAAGCTTGCGGATATTTCCGCGGAAGAAATTTTTGAATTTCTGTATGCGGCGAAGGTCATGAAAAAGAAATACAAGGTGGGCGAGATCAACAGCATCCTCAAAAACAAGACGATCGGCCTGCTGTTCGGAAACGTATCCACCAGAACGCGCGTTTCCTTTCAAATGGGTATCCGCCAGATGGGCGGGCACTATGTGTTTTTGCCCAAAGACGAAACGCAGCTTTCCCGCGGCGAGAGCATCAAAGACACGGCGGTCATGTTGGGAAGATACGGCATTTCCGCGCTCGTTCTGCGCGCGTTCAGCGATGCGGAGGTGAGCGAGTTCGCCAAACACAGCGGCATCCCCGTGATCAACGGGATTTCGGAATCCGCGCATCCCCTGCAGGTCCTTTCCGACCTGTTTACCGTGTGGGAAGTGAAAAAAGGGCTTGAAAATCTGAAGATCGCGTACATCGGCGACGGAAACAACGTGGCGAATTCGCTGATCATCGGGTGCTCGAAATGCGACATGAACGTGGCGATCGCAAGCCCGCACGGGTACCGCCCCGCAAAAGAGGTCGTGGAGCGCGGCATGCAGTACAGCGACGTGCTCATCACCGACGATATCTATGAAGCGGTCAAAGACGCCGACGTCGTTTATACGGACGTATTCATCTCCATGAACGACGAGGACGACGAAAAAAAGAAAGCAAAACTTGCCAAATACCGCGTGACGGAAGAGGTCATGCAGCACGCGAAACCGGACGCCGTGTTCATGCACTGCATGCCCGTGCGGAGGGGCGAAGAAGTAGCCGCCGAAGTTGCGGACGGGCCGCAGTCCATCATGTATCTGCAGGCGGAAAACAGGCTGCACCTGAACAAAGCGGTGCTCGCACTGCTGACAAAAAACAAGTAAACAGACACAAAGGAGAGGGCCAAAACGCAAAACCGCGCGGGGTATAACTGAAATTCGCATCAATCATTTCGCGACCATATTTCAAAAAAACCGTCCCTTCGCGCGTCTTTTCGGTTGCCTTTCTCTGTTTCTTATGATATAATACGGAAAAATCGAATGACAAGCTGCCACCGGGTAGCCAGATGCGAACAAGCATCCGTTTACACATCGTTAGGTCTTTGCAGATGTGTACGCGGATGCTTTTTTTCGGAGAAATTTATTTTTATGCTGAAAGAAAAAATCAATTATTTTTCAAAAACGGAAAAAATCTTATGGATATCGTCCGTTGCGATCATTCTGGCCGTATTTCTCATTTTCGACAGGGAAAGGTATCTGACGCTCGCGGCCTCGCTGATCGGCGTAACTTCGCTCATTTTCAATGCAAAGGGAAATCCCGTCGGGCAGATCCTGATGATCGCGTTCAGTTTACTGTACGGGATCATCTCTTTCACCTTCGCCTATTACGGAGAAATGATCACCTACCTCGGCATGACCTTGCCCATGGCCGTCGTCGCGCTGATCGCCTGGCTGAAAAACCCGTATAACGGGAACAGATCGGAGGTAAAAGTCAACCGTATCGGCAAAAAGGAAACCGCCCTCATGTGGCTTTTGGCCGCCGCCGTGACCGTTGCCTTTTATTTTATCCTCGACGCGTTCCGCACCGCCAACATGATCCCGAGCACCATTTCGGTGACGACGAGTTTCGTTGCCGTGTATCTCACTTTCCGCCGCAGCCCCTATTATGCGCTGGGTTACGCCGCGAACGACGTCGTTCTGATCGTGCTGTGGGTCATGGCGTCCGTCGAAGACGTCACGTATATTTCCGTTGCCGTCTGTTTTGCGGCCTTTCTCGTGAACGACCTTTACGGGTTTTTGAACTGGCGCAAAATGGAACGCAGGCAAAACGGGCAAAAGGGAGGCGCCGGCAACGGACAGGCATACGCCCGCGAAGAAAAATAAATCCCGCACACGACCAAAAGGTGCGCAAAAGCCCCGGAATGCCGTACATTCCGGGGCTTTTTATTTAACTTTTGTGTCAGAAGTTCTTTCCGCAGCAGTTTTTGTACTTTTTGCCGCTGCCGCAGGGGCAGGGATCGTTTCTTCCCGGCGTCTTCTGCGACCTGACGGCCGGCGTGCGCGCGCCCTCGGCCGAACGGTTCGTGGTAAGTTCCGCATGGCTTTCGCTGATGAGTTTTGTGGATTCGGCGGCAGGTTGCGGCGCGGGACGGTTGACCTCGATGCGCACTTTTAAGAGCATCGCGATCGTGTTTTCCTGGATGCGCTCAACCATTTCGTCAAACATTTCGAAGCCTTCCTGCTTATACGAAATGACGGGGTCCACGTTCCCGTAAGCGCGCAGGCCGATACCCTTGCGCAACTGATCCATCGCGTCGATATGATCGATCCAGTTGCGGTCTACGTTCATCAGAAGGAAACGGCGCTCCACGTCCGAATAGTCGATGCCGAACTCCTCTTTGACCTGAGCGATCTTTTCTTCGTACGCCTTTTCCGTCGCCTTTACGATGCGGTCGAGCGCGTAGTCGGTATCCCATTTATTGAGTTTGTCCTGCGTGATGAAGTTGCTTCCTTCGGGCAGCAGGCGGTTTTCGAGCGCCCTGTTGAGAACGGCGGCATCCCACTTTTCGGGCATTTCATCCGTATTGACGGCGCCTTTGACCACTTTATGCACGAAATCGGGGATGAATTTGACCACCTGCTCGTGCACGTCTTCGCCTTTGAGCACCTTCATGCGCTCCGCGTAAATGATCTCGCGCTGTTTGTTCATGACGTCGTCGTATTGCAGGATATTTTTACGGATACCGAAGTTCCTGCCCTCGATGGCGCGCTGCGCGTTTTCGATCCCGCGCGAGAGCATTTTCGATTGCAGGCAGGTATCCTCGTCCTTGCTGAATACGTTGTAGATCTTTTTCATCGTCTCGCCGCCGAAACGCTTGATCAGATCGTCTTCGAGGGAGATATAGAACACGGAAACGCCGGGGTCGCCCTGACGGCCGCTGCGGCCGCGCAACTGGTTGTCGATACGGCGGGATTCGTGCCGCTCGGTACCGAGAATGCACAGGCCGCCCGCCTTTACGACTTCCACTTTTTCCGCATCCGTTTCCGCTTTGTACTGATCGTACAGTTCGCGGTAATGCTTGCGCATTTCCTCCGCCTCGCCTTCAAGTTCCGCGTAAGAAGTGGCAAGTTCGATCATTTCATGTTCGACGCCCTCTTCCCTGAGCCGTTTTTTGGCGAGATATTCGGGGTTGCCGCCGAGCAGGATATCCGTGCCGCGGCCCGCCATGTTCGTGGCGATGGTGACCGCGCCGAGCCGCCCTGCCTGCGCGATGATCTCTGCCTCGCGCTCGTGGTTTTTAGCGTTGAGAATATTGTGCTTGACGCCGTTTTTGCGCAATACCTTTGCGATCTCTTCCGATTTTTCGACGGTGGCGGTACCGATCAGGATCGGCTGGCCCGTCGCATGCACGTCCATGATCTCTTTGAGCAGGGCGCGCTTTTTGCCGTCTTCGGTGGGATAGACCTTATCGGGCATATCCTTGCGGATCACGGGTTTGTTGGTGGGGATTTCCAGAACGTCGAGCGAATAGATCGCGCGGAATTCCCCCTCTTCCGTCTTTGCGGTACCCGTCATGCCCGAAAGTTTTTTATACAGACGGAAAAAGTTCTGGAAGGTGATGGTGGCGTACGTCTTGTTTTCGTTTCTGACCTTGACGCCCTCTTTCGCTTCGATCGCCTGATGCAGCCCGTCCGAATAGCGGCGCCCGATCATCAGACGGCCGGTAAATTCGTCGACGATGATGACTTCCCCGTCGTTGACGATATAATCTTCGTCGCGGTGGAAAAGTTTGTGCGCTTTGAGCGCCTGTTGGATATGGTGGTTCAAAGAGGCGTTGTCGATATCGCCGAGGTTATCGATATTGAAGAACCGCTCCGCTTTGGCGGCGCCCTTTTCGGTGATCTGTACGCTTCTGTCCTTGCGGTCGATCACGTAATCCCAGTCGCCGTATTTGCTCCCCTTTGCGATGTCGTCGTAATCGCCGTATTTGGATTCGGCCTCCTCCTCTTCCGGCTCTTCCTCCGCTTTCTTCTTTTTCTTTTTGCCCTTGTCGTCTTCGCCCTTTACGCCGTCGTCTTCAAAGCCGCCGTTGAGGGTGCGCACGAATCTGTCCACGCGCTCGTACAGTTCGCTGGATTTGTCTCCTTTGCCCGAAATGATGAGCGGCGTTCTCGCCTCGTCGATGAGAATGGAGTCCACCTCGTCGACAATGGCAAAATCCAGATCCCTCTGCATCATTTTGGAAAGGTCCGTCTTCAGATTGTCGCGCAGATAATCGAAGCCGAGTTCGTTGTTGGTCGCATACGTGATATCGCAGTTGTACGCCTTCTTTTTCTCCGCGTCGTCCATACCGGGGACGACCACGCCCACCGTCAGGCCGAGAAATTTATGGACCTTCCCCATCCATTCCGCGTCGCGCTTTGCAAGGTAATCGTTGACGGTGACGATATGCACGCCCTTGCCGGCGAGCGCGTTCAGATAGGCGGGAAGCGTTGCCACGAGCGTTTTTCCTTCGCCCGTCTTCATTTCTGCGATACGCCCCTGATGGAGCGCGATACCGCCGACGATCTGCACGTGATAATGTTTGAGTTTCAAAACCCTGTTCGCCGCTTCGCGCACGACGGCGAACGCATCGTAGAGGATATCGTCGAGCGTTTCTCCGTTTTTGAGGCGGTCTTTGAGCACGTCCGTCTGCGCGCGCAGATCGGCATCGCTCATCGCCGCGTATTTGGGTTCGAGGGCTTCGACTTTATTCGCCATCTTGTCGAGTTTTTTCAGGCTTTTTCTTCCGTCGCTGCCCATCATAAAATTGATCAATCCCATAACCGTACCCCTATATCCGCGCGCAGAACAGGCGCGGATCCATGATAAATTGCGTATCTTATCTTATTTTACAATATTTTCCGCAAAATGTAAAAGACTTTTTAAGTATATTTGACAAATTCGGAATTATTTAACCGTATTTTTACCCGCAAAAGAGACGCTTGCCGCGGTGAGAAGATAAATTTTCCGTGCGCCCGCGCTTTTTAGCGCCGCCGCGACCGCGCTGCCCGTCGCGGCGGTGGTGAGTACGTCGTCCACGATCAGGATATTTTTGCCCGCGCACTTTTTGCGTTCATGCACGCGGAAGGCACCTTTCAGATTTTCCGTCCTTTCGCGGAAGGAAAGGCTTTTCTGCGCAGGCGTTTCCTTTGCCTTGACGAGAACACCCTCCTCAAAGGAAAGCCCCGCGCGCGAACACACCCTTTCGGCAAGAAGGGCGGACTGATTGTAACCGCGCCGCTTTTCGCCGCCTGCCGTCATGGGGACGCATACGGCAAAATCCGCATCGGCGAAATCGGAAAGCGCGTGCAGATACATGTTTTCGGCAAACGCATCGGCAAGGTATTTAGCGCCCGTTTTGAACTTTCGTATCAGGCGCACGATCGCTCCTTCATACAAAAACGCGGAACGCGCAGCGTCGAAAGCGGGCATATGCGCCTTGCACTCCAGGCAGACGGGATAATCTTCCCCGATCGCCCTGCCGCATTTGTTGCAGATAAATCCCAGGTTGAAAGGGAGATCTTCTAAGCATTTCTCGCAGAAATGCCCGTCGGAAAAGAGATCTTTTCCGCAACAGGCGCAGGTGAGTCCGTCTTCCGCAAACAGCGCCCGCACAGCGCCGCCGATCTTTGCAAAAACTTCTTTTCCCGTCATCTCTTCCCCTTCTTCGCCTCCGCCGCAAAACGCAGGGCGCGCGATTCGAGGGCGCGCACGAAGGCATCCTTCCCGTCGCAGTACCCTTCGATGTCGTAAGGGAATTTTAAGGCGAGAGAAATTTTGAGTTTCCCGTAAGCGGCCGCCTCTTCGGGAAAAGCGCGCAGGTAATCGCGCACGGCGAGGTGGCGCTCGATCTCGCGACGGCTGTCCGCCCCGAATATATGTATCTGATGGGTGCGCTCGTCGCCGCCCTTTCTGTAATAACGGCGGCCGGCGATGCCGAATTCCCCCATGCATTCGTACCCCAACCCTTCAAAATCGCGATCGAATGCGTCGACTTTTCCGATCTCTTTTACGACGGGCATGATGTCGATGATCGGCTTGGCGCACAGCCCTTTCACGGCCGTACTGCCGATATGATGCACCGCAAGGCATTCTCCGCCCAGAACATTCCGGATCTTTTCCGCTTCTTTTTCGAACGCGCTTTCCCATAAAGGGTCGTAAGGCACAACGACGACGTGCTGCATAAAATTCCTCCTTATCGCCGCAAAGAAAAGGGCGGCAAAAAGCCGCCCCGATTTCGTTAAAGATATTTTTTCAGCGTCTCCGCCATATCCGTCTTTTCCCAGGGGAATCCTTCCCTGCCGAAGTGGCCGTATGCGGCCGTCTTTTTGAAGATGGGCCTTCTCAGCCCTAATTTTTCAATGATCGCCGCGGGGCGGAGATCGAAATTTTCTTTGATCGCGCGCACGATCTCCTCGTCGGAGATCCTGCCGGTGCCGTACGTATTCACATATATAGAGACGGGATTCGCCACGCCGATGGCATAGGCAAGTTCGATCTCGCACTCGTCCGCGAGCCCCGCCCTTACGATGTTTTTGCAGATGTAGCGCGCCATATATGCGGCGCTCCTGTCCACCTTGGTGCAGTCTTTTCCGGAAAAACTGCCGCCGCCGTGCGCGCACCTGCCGCCGTACGTGTCCACGATGATCTTGCGTCCCGTCAGGCCGCTGTCTCCCTCGGGGCCGCCCACTTCGAACCTGCCCGTAGGATTGATGAAATACTTCGTATCCTTATCCAGAAGCCGCGCGTCCACCACCGCGTCGATGACGTGTTTTTTGATATCCGCGCGCAGTTTTTCCTGCGAGACGAATTCGTCATGCTGGGCGGAAACGACGACCGTATCCACGCGGACGGGTTTCCCGTTCTCGTATTCTACGGTGACCTGCGTCTTCCCGTCCGGACGAAGATAGGGCAAAAGCCCGCTCTTTCTCACCTCGGCAAGGCGCGCTGCAAGTTTTTGCGAGAGGACGACGGTGAGCGGAAGAAGTTCCTCCGTCTCGTTGACCGCATAACCGAACATCATGCCCTGATCCCCGGCGCCGATCGTATCGAGGTCGCCGCCGCCTGCCTTTTTTTCGGCGGAGGCATCGACGCCCAGCGCGATATCGGGGCTCTGCCCGTGAATGGCGGTGATCACGGCCAGGGAATTGTAGGAAAATCCCGAACCGTGCGTATACCCGATCTCTCTGACCGTGTTTTTGACGATTTTATTGATATCCACGTAGCAATTCGTGGAAAGTTCCCCCATCACGAGCACCATGCCCGTCGTCGCGCAGCATTCGATCGCGGCGCGCGCCGCGGGGTCCTGCTCCAGTACGGCGTCGAGAACGGCGTCCGCGATCTGATCGCATACTTTATCGGGATGACCTTCGGTCACGCTTTCGCTCGTGAAAAATTTTTTCATGGGACAAACCTCTTCGGTAAATTTCTGACGCACATATTATATAATTTTGCCTGCGCGTTGTCAATGCTTTACAAATGCGAATTAAATATGTTAAAATCTCTTCATGAGCAAAAATTGCGCCCTTTGCCCCGTATCTTGCGGGCAGGACAGAACGAAGCGCGCCGGATATTGCGGCGCGGACAATAAAATTTCCATCGCGAAATACGGGCTTCACCCTTACGAAGAACCGTGCATCTCGTATAAAAACGGATCGGGAACAGTCTTTTTTTCCGGCTGCAGCCTTCGGTGCGCATTCTGCCAGAACTACGAGATCTCCCGCGCGCGCGTCGGAGAAGCGGCGGACGAAAAGAGGCTTGCCGCAATTTTTGCCGAACTTGAGGAAGCGGGCGCGGAAAACATCAATCTGGTAACGGGGGCGCATTACGTGCCGCAGATCGCGGCGGCGTTTGAGATCTACCGCCCGAAGATCCCCGTCGTTTACAACACGCATGCCTACGAGAAATTAGATGCGCTCGCGCTGATCGATCGATATATCGACATATATCTGCCCGATCTGAAATACTTTTCGCCGAAAATTTCCGCGCGGTACACGGGCAGAAGCGACTATTTCGAGTACGCCTCGGCGGCCGTCGCCTTTATGGCGAAAAGAAAAGCGGATATCCGCGGGGGCAAAATGTATGCCGGCTGCATCGTGCGGCACCTCGTGCTGCCGCTGTGCACGGACGACAGCGTGAAGATCATCGAATGGTTTTCCGCGCTGCGTTCCCCCGCCTACTTTTCTTTGATGGGGCAATACACGCCGCACGGGGAGATCGGCGATCTGCCCGAACTGAAGCGGCGCATCACGCCGCGCGAGTACGCGAAGGCAAAGAACGCGCTCGTGCGATGCGGCGTGGAGAACACCTTCGTGCAGGAACTTGCCGCGGCGGACGAAAAATATATTCCCGACTTTTCGGAAAAAAACGGACTTTTCTGACAGCCTTCAACTTTGATAAAAAAATTTCTTTTTCAGGCGGACGAGTTTTTTGACGAGCCGCGCCACTTTTGCGGGCGGCGCGGCCTGCAATTCCGCCTCGAGATCTTCGATCTCTTGCATTAAAACGCGCTTCATACAAAAAGTATTGCGCGGCGGGTGAAAAATATGCTGCTGAACGCGGAAAACGTGACCTTCGGGTACGACGACAAAATTATATTGGACAAGGTTTCCTTTACCGTGAACGAAGGAGAGCGGATCGGCTTTATCGGCGCGAACGGAGAGGGCAAGACCACGCTTTTGCGCATTCTGACGGGGCAACTGATCCCCGACGCGGGCGCCGTCTATAAAAAGAGCGGATTGAAATGGGGTTACCTTGAACAGAACGGCGGTTTCGAGAGCGATGGCACCGTGTACGGCGAAATGCGGGCGGTGTTTTCGGATGTGTTCGGCGCCATGGACAAACTGAGAGAAACGGAAAAGGCACTCTCCCTCGCCCCGTTCGGCTCGGACGAATACAGGCGCCTTGCCGCCGCCTACGAGGGACTGGAAAAGAGGATCGCCGCGGCGGACGGCTACAATGCCGACGTCAAGATCAGGACGGTGCTCGGCGGCATGGGGTTTGAAAAGGCTTACGACCAGAAGATTTCCACCATGAGCGGCGGAGAAAAGACGCGGCTGAAACTGTGCCGCCTGCTTTTAGAAGAACCCGAGATCCTGTTTTTGGACGAGCCGACCAACCATTTGGACGTAAAGACCCTCTTCTGGCTGGAAGATTACCTTTCTTCATATAAGGGGGCCATTTTTGCGGTCTCGCACGACCGTTATTTCCTTGACAGAACCGCGAACAAGATCTTCGAACTGGAAAACAGGCGCATCTTTTCCTATCGGGGCAATTATTCCAAATATAAGATCCTGAAGGCGGAGCGCATCGCTTACGAAGAAAAGGAATACGAAAAACAGCAGGAAGAGATCGCGTCGCTCAAAGAGTATATCGCAAAAAATATCGTGCGCGCCACGACGGCCAAGAGCGCACAGTCGAGGGTGAAGAAACTGGAAAATATGGAAATGCTCGAAAAGCCCCTTCCCCCTCCCGCGCCTCCGCGCTTTTCCTTCGCGTTCACGGAAAACTGCTCAGAGGTCGCGCTGACGGCGACCGATCTTTCCCTTGCCGTCGGGGACAAAAAACTGTTCGGCGGCGCCGCGTTCGAAATAAGGCGGGGCGAAAAAGTTGCCGTGATCGGCGAAAACGGGACGGGCAAATCCACGCTGATCCGCACCGTCGTCGAGGGGAACGACCCCGCGATCAGGCGGGGAAGATACGTGAAGATCGGCTATTACGATCAGGAAAACGCGCGCATCGACCCGAACGAAACGGTGCTCGGCGCGCTTTGGCATAAACACACGTATATGAGCCAGACGCAGGCGAGAAGCCTTCTCGCGCAGGCAAAACTTTCGGAAGAGGACGTGGATAAAAGGGTATCCGCCCTTTCGGGAGGAGAGCGGGCAAAACTTTCGCTCGTTCTGCTCGAAGCGGAAAAAGCGAACTTTCTCATCCTCGACGAGCCGACAAACCACCTTGACCTTGCTGCAAGGGAGAGCCTCGAATCTGCGCTGAAAAATTTTGAGGGGACCCTGCTGTTCGTTTCGCACGACCGCTATTTTATACAGAATCTCGCGGACAAGATCATCGAGATCGAGGGCGGCAAAGTGACCGAATTCAAGGGTACGTATGACGAATTTACCGACCGGAAGCGGGCGGACGATGCGCGGCGGGCGCAGATCTTGCAGGCGGAACAGCCGGAAAAA
>ERZ1106932.398-NODE-398-length-12258-cov-129.358109_pt1 | contig 12258 bp, 15 predicted proteins | sample MGYA00403665_ERZ1106932 | MGnify/ENA primary metagenome ERZ1106932 (study PRJEB35170, sample SAMEA104062448) | human gut metagenome | biome: human gut; feature: human-associated habitat; material: faeces | place: Denmark | collected 2012-08-24 ... | reverse complement strand
CAACTACGCTTACACCAAGATCCAACAAAGCCCGAGGCTGAGCTCGCAGCGCCAAGGGCTGTCTGTACGTCGAAAAAGTCGCACCTTCCGCGCAGCGCAAGGGAAAGGGCGAAGAAAAAACGTCCGACCCCGTTTGAAAGTGGGAAAAACGCGGTAAATAAAGAGTGGGACTATGCCCCGTTTCGGGCAATCAAGGAGAAATTACGGTTATGGAATTCAGAGGAACGACCATCTGTGCGGTGAAAAAGGACGGCGTCACGGCGATCGCGGGCGACGGACAGGTGACGATGGGCGAAAGCATCGTCTTTAAGAACACCGCGGTGAAAGTGAGAAGGATCTACGGCGGCAAGGTCATTTTGGGGTTTGCCGGCTCGGTGACGGACGCCTTTTCGCTGACGGAAAAATTCGAGGGAATGCTCAATAAATTTTCGGGCAACCTGATGCGTTCGGCGGTGGAACTGGCGGAACTGTGGCGCAGCGACAAGATCGGGCGCAAACTCGACGCGATGATGATCGTCGCCGACAGGGACACCCTGCTCATTCTCTCGGGCACGGGGGAGGTCATCGACCCCGACGGCGGGGTATGCGCCATCGGCAGCGGCGGCAATTACGCCCTCGCGGCGGCGCGCGCGCTGTTGCAGAACACGGACATGGGTGCGGAAGAAGTGGCGAGAAAGTCGCTGAAAATCGCCAGCGAGATCTGCGTGTTCACCAACGATCATATCGTCTGCGAGACGGTGTAAAGGAGGCAAAAAATGGATTTGACGCCCAAACAGATCGTCTTTGAATTGGATCGGCATATCATCGGGCAGAGCGAAGCCAAAAAAGCGGTCGCCATCGCCCTTCGCAACCGTTACAGAAGAAGTAAACTATCCCCCGAACTGCGCGAGGAGATCACGCCCAAGAACATCATTATGAAGGGACCCACGGGCGTGGGTAAGACGGAGATCGCCCGTCGTCTGGCGCGGCTGGTGCACGCACCGTTCATCAAAGTCGAAGCCACGAAATATACCGAAGTGGGATACGTCGGCAAGGAAGTGGAAAGTATGGTGCGCGACCTGGTGGAGTGCGCCATTCGCCTCGTGAAAGAGGAGAAGATGGAAGAAGTCGCCCAGCGGGCGGGCGCTACGGCGCGGCAGAAACTCATCGACGCGCTCGTCGCCGCCAAGAAAGCCGACAAGGGCGAGACGGCGGAATCGGTGTTCCGCAAGAATATCGAGGACGGCTTGGATAAGGGACTGTACGAAGATTTCGTGCTGGAAATGGACGTGGCGGAAGAGGGTAAGGCGTTGGAACTCATTCCCGGCGGCGCGGCGATCAATCTCGGATCGCTCTTCGGCGAGAGCCTGCCCAAGAAAAAGAAGAAGAGAAAGATCTCCGTGCGCGAGGCGCGCAAGGTCATCGTGGCGGAAGAGAGCGATAAACTCATCGACAACGACGCCGTGACTACCGAAGCGCTCGCGCGCGCGGAAGAACAGGGCATCATCTTTATCGACGAGATCGACAAAATTGCAGGCAAAGCGAATCAGGGCGGCGCGGACGTCTCGCGCGAAGGGGTGCAGAGGGATATCCTGCCCATCGTCGAGGGCTGTACGGTAATGACCAAATACGGCGCCGTAAAAACCGATTTTATTCTCTTTATTGCGGCGGGCGCGTTCCATATTTCCAAAGTAGAGGACCTCATCCCCGAACTGCAGGGGCGCTTCCCCATCAATGTGGAACTGGAAAGCCTTTCCAAAGAGGATTTTATCAAAATTCTTACGCAGCCGCAGAACGCGATCACGACGCAGTACGGCAAACTTCTCGGCGTGGACAATATCGATCTGAAGTTCACCGACGACGCGATCGAACAGATCGCTTCGGTTTCCGCGGAAATGAACGCGACGAGCGAGGATATCGGCGCGCGCAGGCTGCATACGGTCATGGAATATCTGCTGGAAGACATTTCGTTCAATGCGGGAGGGGATTATCCCACCGTAGAGGTGAAGATCGACAAAAAGTACGTCGACGAGCACCTCGAAAAGATGATGAAAAACAGAGATCTGAAAAAGTACGTTTTGTGACGGAGCACGATAAGATCGCCGTCACGGCGTTCGGCCGTGTTTTTGCGCGAAAAACGTGTGAACAAAGGAGCAATTTATGATCAACATACCCAAGGGCACGAAAGACGTGCTCCCTTCCGAAGCCTATAAATGGCACTTTGTCGAAAATACGGCCAGAAGGATCGCTGCGCTTTACAACCTGAAAGAGATACGCACCCCCGTTTTCGAGCATACGGAACTGTTCCTGCGCGGCGTGGGCGACACGACGGATATCGTCAACAAGGAGATGTATACATTCAACGATAAAGGCGGCAGAAGCATCACGCTCAAGCCGGAAGGCACGGCGGGCGCCGTGCGCGCCTTTATCGAAAACGGCCTTGCAAGCGGCGTTCTGCCCCTTAAAATGTACTATATAACGCCCGTTTTCCGCTATGAGCGGCCGCAGGCGGGCAGGCTTCGCGAGCACCACCAGTTCGGCGTCGAAATTTTCGGTGGCAAGGGCGCGGAGACGGATGCGGAAGTCATTCTGCTTGCGCGCGACTATATTGCGTCCTTGGGCGTGCAGGGGACGGAATTGCAGATCAACAGCATCGGCTGCAAACACTGCCGCCCGAAATACAACGAGGCGCTCAGGGAATATCTTCGCCCGCATCTTGGCGAAATGTGCGAGACGTGCCGTTCCCGTTTCGATAAAAATCCTCTGCGCATCCTCGACTGCAAGGAAGAAGCCTGCCGTAAAATTAACGAAGGCGCGCCCGATCCTGCGGATTATCTGTGCGAAGAGTGCGCGGAGCACTTCCGCAACCTGAAGGGAATTCTGGATGCCTGCGGCGTCGCGTATCGGCAGAATCCGCGCCTCGTGCGCGGGCTGGACTATTATTCCAAGACCGTTTTCGAATTTGTGTCCACGCAGATCGGCGCGCAGGGTACCGTGCTCGCCGGCGGCAGGTACGACACGCTGATCGAAAATCTCGGCGGCCCTTCGGTGCCCGCGGTCGGGTTCGGCAGCGGCATCGAGCGCATGCTGCTCGTTTTGGAAAACACGGGCGCGAAGATCCCCGAAGAGCCGCCTCTGAAAGTGTATGCGGCGGGGCTGGACGATGCGGGCAGGCGGGCGGCATATGCCCTCGCGGCCGATCTGCGCGCGGCGGGCATTTCCGCAGACTTCGACCACGCTTCCCGTTCGGTCAAGGCGCAATTCAAATACGCCGGCAAGATCGGCGCGGAATATGTCGCGGTCATCGGGTCGGATGAACTTGCGCGCGGAGAATACACGGTGAAAAACATGGCCGATTCTTCCAGTGTTTCCGTCAGGGCGGAAGATATCGTCGCATATTTTTCGGAGAAGGCATGAAAGAGATCGCCACGGTCGTAAAGACGGCGGGAAAGATCGCCGTGCTGGAAATCGTCAAACGCCCCGAATGCGACGGCTGCAAGATCTGCGCCTTCCGGAACGGAAAGAGCAGAGTAAAGGTCAAGGCGTACAATTCTGCGGGCGCTCGGGCGGGTGATAACGTCGTCGTGCGCGCGGAGAAGGATCACCGTGCGCTGGCGTCCTTCATCGTCTATATCGTGCCCGTGCTTTTGGCTTGTGCGGGCGTGCTTGCAGGCGTATTCCTTTTCGAAAAGGAAGTTTATACCGCACTGCTGTGCCTGGCGGGGCTCGCGGTCGGGTTTCTCGCTGTGTTTGCGGCGGATAAAATTTTGTCAAAGCGGCGCGGATTCGGTATGGAAGTGGTGGAAATTCTGCAAAATAATGCGGAGGGCGCCATTTTGGACGAAGAGACGGGATCGGACGGGGCCGGACAGGCGCCCGATCATAATTTAAATCAACAACAGGAGGAAAAACAGAATGGTAAAGGAATTTGATACCGCGGCGTTTCGCGCCGCCATGCAGGAAAAAAAGGCGTTGGTCGTAGATTTTTGGGCGACTTGGTGCGGCCCCTGCCGCATGCTTGCGCCGGTCATGGAAGAACTGTCCGGAGAGTACGAGGGGAAGGCAGACTTCGTGAAAATCGACGTGGACGAAAATCCCGACCTCGCGCGGGAATATTCGATCATGAGCATCCCCTGCGTCATGGTCTTTAAGGACGGCGCGCTCGCGGGCAAAAACGTAGGGTTCGTTCCCAAAGCGGCCATGAAAGAATTTATCGATAAAAATCTGTAATCAGAACCCCGTCGCGGACAAAGGCCGCGGCGGGATTTTTATGTCCTGTACGCAAAATGCATGCTGTGGGACGCTTGTATTTTTTTCTTTCTTCTGCTATACTTGGTAACGAACGGGGGAAAGCGTTTTGCGGCGCGGCGTACGCCCTTATCCCGCACGGCTTTCTGCCCTTGTCAATCGGACGCTTCCCGCATGCGGCGGGCAAAGGGGTAAAAATGTTCCAGGATCATACAACGGAAAGACAGACCGTGGCCCAAAAGCGCCTTAGCGGGCATCGTGATCTCATTGTCGGGGTCTTTACGGCAGTCCTCTGTGCGGCGGCCGTCGTTGCGGCCTGCCTGAACGCAGGCGGGGGAGCGGCCGGCATCATTCTCAGTTTGGCTGCGGCTGCGATCGCCGCACTCTGCAGTGCATATTGCTTCTGCCGCTTTGCAGCCGTAAAAAAGTTGCCGCAGGTACTCGTTTATGCAGAGGGCGGAACTCTGTTTTGTTATGAGTATAAAAAGAAGGCGTACCGCGGCATCGCTCTGCAAGACGTTTTGTTTGCCGAAGCCGGCAATGCCGCCGATGCCCGCGCGGGGATTTTGCGCATCCGGACCGCATCGGGCGTTTTTGAGATCCCGGAGGTCGACGGGGTATCCGCGGCGCAGCAGGCCATCCTTCTTCTGAAAGAGAAAGCCGACAGGGGAGAGGGGAAAGAAGCGCCCGCAGCCGAACGGTAAAAATACGGGCACGGCCCGTTGCCGCTCGCATCGGAAGCATGGTGCGTGAAGCGGGGATTTTGCCGATTCAAATTATAGAGAGGGAAAAAGCCGATGCGTAAAAAAGAGAAGGAAGAGGTCATCGTGAAGAGGTATGGCAGGGGGATCCTGATCGGTTATGCAGCATTATGCCTTGCCGCGGCTGTTTTGGGTGCGGTGATGCTTTGGATGAGTGAATGGTCGTTCGATTCATGGTATTATGTCTGTTGCGTCGCTGTGGGCGCGGGCGGATTTTTATGGACGGTCGCGCGGATTGTCCGGCACAGCCGTACACCGAAAAATCTCGTCGTTTTGCGCGGCAGCGTGCTGTGCGCGTTCACGGACGCGGGCCGGCAGGAATTCCGGCCGGAAGAGATCCAGTTTGTCGACGAAGATCCGATCCGCAAACGTTCCCGCACATATGATAAGGGCGAACTCGACATCAGCCTGAAAGACGGGCGGCATATTGAAATCAAGTATGTGGACGGGCTGACGATGGCAAAAGAACGGCTTTTGGAACTGAAAACGCTGGCGCAGGCCGGCTTGGAGACAAACGCGCTGTCCGGGGAAGAAATGACGGAAGTGGCGAAAGGATAAACGGGGCGAACGCCGCTTGCAAATTTTTGCGAGTGGCGCGTATTTTCTTGAAAAATCAGAAAAATTGCGGTATAATAGACAAAAAAGAATATTTACGCACGGAGATGGAACCATGATAGACATGACCACGATCAAAAAAGCAGACCCCGAAGTATACGAGGCGATGAAACTCGAACTCGACCGTCAGAGAGATAATCTCGAACTTATCGCGAGCGAAAATCTCGTTTCTCCCGCGGTGATGGCGGCGGTCGGGTCGCACCTTACGAACAAGTATGCGGAGGGCCTGCCCGGCAAACGTTATTACGGCGGCTGCCAGTACGTCGACATCGTAGAAACGCTCGCGATCGAACGCTGCAAGCAACTTTTCGGGTGCGATCACGCAAACGTACAGCCGCACAGCGGCGCGCAGGCGAACATAGCCGTTTATTTTGCTTTGCTCGAACCGGGCGACACCATACTCGGCATGAATCTGTCGCACGGCGGCCATCTCACGCACGGTTCCCCCGTCAACATCTCGGGCAAATATTTCAATTTCGTGCGTTACGGCGTCACCAAAGAGGACGAGAGGATCGATTACGACGAACTTGAAAAGACGGCGATGGAAACGAAACCCCGCATGATCGTCGCGGGCGCGAGCGCGTATCCCCGCATCATCGACTTCCCCCGCCTGCGCCAGATCGCGGACAAGGTCGGCGCTTATCTGATGGTCGATATCGCCCATATCGCGGGCCTCGTTGCGGCGGGCGTACATCCTTCCCCCGTGCCGTATGCGGATATCGTGACCACCACCACGCACAAAACGCTGCGCGGGCCGCGCGGCGGCGTCATCATGTGCAAGGAACAGTATGCCAAGGCCATCGACAAGGCGGTCTTCCCCGGCATGCAGGGCGGACCTCTCATGCACGTGATCGCGGGCAAGGCGGTCGCGTTCAAAGAGGCGCTCTCTCCCGAATATAAAAAATATCAGCAGCAGGTCGTCAAAAATGCGGCGGCCATGGCAGACGAGTTCATCAAAAACGGCGTGCGCCTCGTTTCGGGCGGTACGGACAACCATCTGATGCTCGTCGATCTGCGCCCGAAAAACATGACGGGAAAAGAATTGGAAAAAATGCTCGACGAAGTGAACATCACCGTCAATAAAAATACGATCCCGTTTGAAGAGACGAGTTCCTTTGTAACGAGCGGCATCCGCGTCGGCACGCCCAGCATCACAACGCGCGGATTCAACGAAGAGGATTCCCGCCTGATCGCCCGCCTGATCGCCAAGATCATCGACGAAAAGGAAAGTGCGTACGACTATGTGCGCGCAGAAGTGAAAAAACTGTGCGAAAAACATCCCCTGTACGAAAGCGATATTCTTTGATCTTTCCAGGGACAGCCGCCTTGCGACGGCTGTCCCGCATTTTCGGGATTTCAGCGCCGCTCTTCAATGATCGCGGAAAATTTTTGAAGAGTTCACGATTTCTTGACAATTGACAATTTCAGTGCTATAATCATAACATAAAATATCAAAACGATTCTTTGGGGCGGGGTGAAATTCCCCACCGGCAGTCAAAGTCTGCGACGGGCTTTTTGAATAAAGGGCCTTTGAACGGGTGAAATTCCCGTACCGACGGTACAGTCCGGATGAGAAAAGAATGTTTTTTGAATTTTTTGCCGCCCTGTGTTGCGGCGCGAACTCAAAAAACCGCCCCGTTCTTCGGAACGGGGCATTTTTCACCCCCTTGGAAAATATTTTTTCGAGGTGTTTTATGAAGGAACAGGCATGCAAAAGCGCATCCGCGCGATCGGATGCGGAACGGAAAGATCTGATCGGCAAGTGCGGGCCCGATGCGCAGGGACCTGCGGAAGGGGAACTGAACCCCGCAGAGCAAAGCGTCGGGCAAAGCGCGGAGAAGATCCCTGCGAAAAAAAAGCGGGGCAAAGCGTATTTTTCCGCCTCGCTGATCGCCAAACTGGCGATGTTTGCCGCCCTGGCGTACGTTGTGACTTTTCTGGAATTTCCCGTTTTTCCGGCGGCGCCCTTTTTGCAGTTGGATTTTTCCGGCGTTTTCGTGCTCCTTGCCGGTTTTATGTACGGCCCCGTCGCGGCGCTCGTCGTCAGCGGCGTCAAAGAGTGCCTCAGCCTGATCGATACGTCTACGGGCGGCGTGGGGGAGATCGCAAATTTTCTGATCACGTTTTCTTTTGTCATCGTGCCTACGGCGGTGTACCGCCGCAAAAAGGGGATCAAAACGGTGGCGGTAACGCTCGCCGTCGGGTGTATCCTGCAGATCGGCGCGGGGCTTCTGACCAACCGTTTTATCAATTTTCCCCTCTACATGGGTGCGGGCGCGGCGGCACAGTTTGCGGTTTTGTGGTGGTATATCATTCTCTTCAACCTCATCAAAGGCGTGGCGGTCAGCCTCGTCACGGTGCTGCTGTATAAGAGAATTTCATGGCTTTTGAACAAGTTTTAATTGCAATCTCAACGGAAATATAATATAATAGAGTTGCCGCCGGATTTGGCGGCGGCTCTGTTTTTTTTCGGAGCGTTTGCACTGTATGATTACGAAAAGCGAATCGGAAACGCTCGGCTTTGCCGAACAATATGCGAAAACCCTGCAAAAGGGAGACGTCGTGCTTTTGTACGGCGATCTCGGCGCGGGGAAAACGGCGTTTGTCAAGGGCGTCGCGCGCGGCCTCGGCATCGACGACGAGATTACAAGCCCGACGTATGCCTATATGAACGATTACGGCGGGATCCTGTACCATTTCGACTGCTACCGCCTTTCCTGCGGCGCGCAGGCAGAGGCGCTGGGGCTGACCGACTATTTTTATGCGGGCGGCATCTGTATGGTGGAGTGGCCGCAGAACATTGCGGACGTTCTCCCCGACGGCTGTAAGATCGTGCGCATCGCGAAACTCGGAGAAAACGAGAGGGAGATTGTGACAGAATGAATTTTCTTGCCATCGACACGAGCGCGGACTATCTGACCGTCGTCGCAAAAAAAGGGGAACGGGAAAAGATCCTTTTTGAATCGGACTGCGCCATGCGCCATTCTTCCCGTCTGATGGGGGCGATCGAAGAGACGCTCGGAGAGATCGGCCTGACTCCTTCGGAATGCGATTTTTTCTGCGCGGTCACGGGCCCCGGTTCCTTTACGGGCATCCGCATCGGCATTTCCGCGGTCAAGGGGTTCTGTTCCGCGCTTGCAAAGCCGGCGCTGGGCGTCACCTCTTTCGACACGCTCGCATATAATACCACTGAAAGCGCGCTCGCGGCGATCCCCGCGGGCCGCGGGCTGTTTTACCTTGCGGCGTTCGGCGCGGATAAAAAGATCCTGCTCCCTCCAGAAATCGCGGACGAACGCCGCCTTTCGGCCCTTGCCGGAAAGTATACCCTCGTCGGGTATTCCCCTCTGCCCCTTCCTTATGAGAAAGCGGACCCTGCCGCAGGGCTTTTGCATGCGGTCTGCTCCCGCGCGAGGGCGGGAACATTCGGCGGCCTCTGCCCGCTGTACGTGCGCAAAAGCCAGGCGGAAGAAGAGCGGGAAAAGAGGGGAAATATATGAACTTCCGCAAGTGGGTTTACGAAGATATTTATTCGGTCGCGGAACTGGAAAAGCAGTGTTTTTCCGATCCGTGGACCTTTCAGATGCTTGCCGACACTTTTTTCAGCGAAAACACGGTCACGATCGTCGCGGAAGAGGCGGGGGAAACGGCGGGATATGCCTTTCTGATCGCGGCAGGAGAAGATGCGGATCTTGCGAACGTAGCCGTAGCGGAAAAATTCCGCCGCCGCGGCATTGCGGAAGAAATGCTCTCGCGCCTGGAAAAGCGCGCGGCGTTGCTCGGGGTAAAGCGCGTTTTTCTGGAAGTGCGCGTGTCCAACGCCCCCGCGATGTCGCTGTATCTGAAAGCGGGTTATGCGGGCAGGTATGTTCGCCCCAAATATTACGGAGACGGCGAGGACGCCCTCGTCATGCTCAAAAATCTTTGAATGCCGCTGCGGGCGGCTCTGCGAGGTGGAAGTTTTGTCCGAGTGCGGGCTCTCCCTCATTTCAGAGGGAAAGGGGCGCGATCTCGTGTTTTTGCACGGGTATCAGTCCTCCAAGGAGAGTTTCTACTGGCAGATAAAATATTTTTCCGCATATTTCCGCGTGACGGCCTTCGACATGTGGGGGTTCGGCAAGAGTCCTCCGCTGACGGAACCGTGGGATACGTCCGGATATGCGGAGCACGTCGTCGCGTTTCTGCGCGAACGGAGGATAGAAAAGGCAGACGTGATCGCGCATTCCTTCGGCGGCAGGGTGGCGCTGCGCATTTTGTCCGGATATCCCGATCTGTTCGGCAGGGCGGTCTTAACGGGATGCGCCGGGGTGCCGCCCAAACGCGGATTTTCCTATCGCTTCAAAGTGCGGGCATACCGCGCCGCAAAAAAGATCGCGCCGCGCTGGGCGGAAAAAAAGTTCGGCTCCCCCGAATACCGTACTCTTTCTCCCGTCATGCGCGAAAGTTATAAAAAGATCGTCAACGAAGACGTGATCCCCTGTCTGGGCAGGATCCGCGCGCCCGTCTTGTACGTTTTCGGCGAAAAGGATACCGCGACCCCGCTTTGGATGGGGCAGGTGCTCCGCGACCATACGCGCGGTTCGGAACTGGTCGTCCTGCGCGGGGGATCGCATTTTTGTTTTTGCGAACAGCCGGATGCGTTCAATGCCGTCGCGCACGAATTTCTGCGCTGAATCAATATAAAATCAACGAAAAGAGGAAAACAGCCGATGTTTACACTTCCCCGCATTGCGGAATATATCGTCCTATCTTTGGCGCTGGCGGCGCTGATGCCGCTGTGCTCCTTCAAAATGCTGGGCGCGCTGCAACAGGCGGGCTATGACGGAAAAATTTTTTCCGCCTGGGCGAAAAGGAAGGGGAACATGGTGTATTCCCGCCTCACGCTGCTCGCGTTTCTGATCGCCCTCTCCGGCGCCGTGCTGGCGGTGTGTTTTACCTTTACGGGCAGATGGGCGGCGTACATATCGCTGATCCCGATCCCGCTGTTTGTCGGCGTTTACTGTTATGCGGACAAACGCGCTCTGAAAGTCCCTTTGTCCGGCACGCGCAGGGCGCAGCGCATCTACGCGCTGGAAACAATCGCCGTGTTTATCGCCGCGGCGATCCTTGTCCTTTGCGGAAACGCGGCCGCCTACTATGCGGACGTTGCGCTGGTTACGGCGCTGCGCTATCTGCCGCTCGCGTTGCTCCCCGTTCTTCTCCCCCTTCTTCTGCGCGCGGCCAATAGATTAGACCGACCCTTTTCCGAGCGGAAAAATGCAAAGTTTGTCGCATCCGCGCGCGCAAAACTTTCCGCTTCCCGCTGCGTAAAGATCGGCATTACGGGCAGTTTCGGCAAGACGAGCGTAAAGAACGTGCTCGCGGATATTCTGTCCGTGCGCTGGAAGGTCCTCAAAACGCCCGCGTCCTTCAATACTCCGCTCGGGATCGCGCGCACCGTAGCGGAAAACGATCTGAACGATTACGATTTTTTTATCGCGGAAATGGGCGCGCGGCATGCCGGCGATATCCGCGAACTGTGCGATCTCGTCCGTCCCGATCACTGTATCCTGACGGGGATCTGTCCGCAGCATCTTGAAACATTCGGCAGTATCGGGGCGATCGTCGCCGAGAAGGGAGAGATCCTTTCCGGCACGAAAGAGGGCGGTTTTGCCGTGATCGGCAAAGACGAATTTACCGCCTCGCTCGACGCTTCCCGCCTCGTGCGGGTAGACGTGGGGGAACGGTGCGAGGTTTCCGTTTCCGACGTCTTTGCGGATGCGGACGGGGTATCGTTCAAACTTGCGCTCGGCGCGCAAAGATGTCTTCGGCGGACGCCTGCTCTGCGGGCGCGGCGAAATCTTCCGCCCTGCTGTATTCGGGATTGATAAGTTTCTGATAGTTTTCCGAAATGCGGGAATTAAAGCGGAGCGCCTTCTGCTCCTCCGTCATCTCCTGCGTATTCTCAACGCCGCCGGCGATCCTGCCGTATGCACGCAGATCCCTTTCAGACGTTCTTTCTCTTTCCAATACAGGGGTTGCCGTTGCCATCTTTCTTGTTCTCCTTAATTATATTCTTCCACCCTTTCCGCTATGCGCAGCTTTGCGCTTTTTGACCGCGGATTTTTTTCAAGCTCCTCTTGCGTGGCTGTAAGAGGCTTTTTTGTGATGATTTCAAGTTCCTTTTTCTTGCCGCATACGCATACGGGCAAGCTCTTATCGCAAATGCAGTCTGTTTCCAATTCCCTGAACACGTTTTTTACGATCCTGTCTTCCAAAGAATGGAAAGTGAGGATGCATATCCTTCCGCCCTTTTTCAGTTTGCGGGAAAGCCCCCGTACCGCATCTTCCAAACCGTGCAGCTCATCGTTCACCTCTATGCGGATCGCTTGAAATGTTTTTCTGGAAAAGGGAGCGCCGTGGCGGAATTTTGCGGGGATACTTTTTTCTATTATGGAAACGAGCTGTGCGCTCTCGGTTATCCTGCCCTTTTTCCGCTCGGCTGCGATATTTTTAGCGATATTTTTTGCGAACGGCTCTTCGCCGTAATCGCGGATGATCTGAAACAGCGCCTCTTCGGAATAACCGTTGACGACCGACTCTGCCGTCAGCTCGCCCTGCGGATCCATGCGCATATCGAGCGGCGCATTCTTCATATAGCTGAACCCGCGGCTCGTTT
>ERZ1106932.396-NODE-396-length-12321-cov-6.250122_pt1 | contig 12321 bp, 10 predicted proteins | sample MGYA00403665_ERZ1106932 | MGnify/ENA primary metagenome ERZ1106932 (study PRJEB35170, sample SAMEA104062448) | human gut metagenome | biome: human gut; feature: human-associated habitat; material: faeces | place: Denmark | collected 2012-08-24 ... | reverse complement strand
TTCAGCTTATCCCTCTGCTGTCCGGGCTGTAAGTCGTTCGTCCCGTTCGAGCCGCTATCCAGATCCGGAGTAAATTCGTCGAATTTGTAATCTGCCTTACAGGCGACAAATCCAAACATGCAAAGGCACAACAGAGTTATCAGACAGGTCAAAACTAACTTTTTCATATCCGCCCTCCTTATTTACCTAAAACCATAATATCGGAAATCGCGTGGATTCCTTCGATATTCGGAATATTGATCGTAATTTCTTTGACCATCAACGGCTCGAACTGAATTGCGAAACTGCCGCCCGGAATGAGAAGCCCTTCATAAGTGAAGTATCTGTCCCAGTCGAAAAGCAACTGCCCCGTAACCGCCGTTCCTTCAACCTTCTTTTCTTCGTCTTTGAATTTTAATTCAACGGAAGAAATCGCGCCGATCGTTTTATCGTAGTCGCTGCTGTTGTAGATGAACAGCGCGGTTACTTCGCGGTAAGTATCGAAAGTCAGCGTGATCTTCGCGGAACCGTCGGCCATTTCGAATTCCTTGGCTATGCCGTCGTCATGAAATTTCACGATACCGTCATTGATATACGAAACGTCGCTGTTCTCTGCTACGTTGGTCGAGGTTACTTTCGCTTCCGGCGCGATATTGGAATATTCCCCTGCCGTCTGAGGCATCAATGAATACGAAGGTCCGTTGACATAGGGAATTATAAGCCCGTCGTTATTCGTCGTCCACAGGAGTTCGTCAAACGCGATCGCCCTCGCGGAGTTACCGTTGACACGGTTGGTGTGCGCATGATATACTACAAACGTTTTTCCGTTAGCGGTCACTACGCTGTGATGTCCCGTACCCGAAGCCCATGACCAGTTGCTCCCCGCATACAAGAGGAAACCGCCTTCATCGCGGGTTAGTTTCGTGAAAGGCCCTATCGGACTGTCGCTCACAGCAACGCGCACCTGATAAGTTTTCTGCGTATAAGTATTCACCGAAAACATCAGATAATATTTTTCATTATCGGGGTTATACAGCACAAACGGCCCTTCATTTACTTTTCCTTCGTTTAAAGAAGACACCGTAGGTCCGCCGACCGTCAGGCACTGCGCTTCCGTCAGCTTTTTCACCGTTTTATAATAACCGTTTTCATCGAGAACAGGCGTCCAGTCATCGTTTACCGCAAGAACGTAAATACTTGAAGTATTGCTTCCGACATAACCGTCAAAGCTGCCCAGATCGTGAACGAAATACAGGTATTTATCCCCTGTTTTCGGATCAATGAAAGGGCTTGCGTCAATGACTTTCATATAGCCGTCGCTATTCTTTTCGTATAAAGGGTCTTCGGGATTCATATTTGCGAAATCAAGCATCGGTTCGTAAATATACAAATCCAATTTGCTGTTGTAAACGGGATCTTCCCCTTTATACTGCGCGTACTGCACGAACGGTCCCTGAGGATTTTCGCTGACCGCGCAGTCGAGATAGAATTTCCACTCCGTTCCGATATATGTTGCATTATAGAACAGGAAATAAAGTTTAAGTTCGGGGTCATAAATAGTTTCCGGCGCCCAGTATTTTGCCGTTGCGAAAGAAACGTACGATTTCCCGTCTTCTTCGTCGTAATAAGCCGTCGGATTATAGGCAACGCCCATACATTCCCAGTCGTTGAGGTCTTTGCTGCGGAAACACTGAAATCCGCTCGCGCCGATATCATCGCTCGTAAGATACATATAATAATATCCCGCTTCTTCGCCTTCAGTCACATAAATGACGGAAGGATCCGCCCCCATCGTGACGAGGTCGTTTCGATAAGCGACATTTTTATCGTAACTTTCCGACTTTTCATAATAATCGTAGTATTCTAGTTCGACATTTTCCGCTTTCTTGGTGCATCCCGAAGCGAATACGATGCCAAACAGCGTAAACACGCTTAAAACAACCGATAATATTTTTTTCATAAAATATACTCCCTTATTTTAATCCCGATGCAGCAATGCCTTCGATAAAGTATTTTTGAGCAATCAGGTAAATGAGCACGGTAGGAATCAATGCGACGAGCGTCGCCGCAAGGATCGCAGGCCAGTCGCCACCGAATTTTGCGACAAAAGAATTAAGCGCGATTTGAAGCGTCTGATTCTTTGTGCGCAGATAAAGCAACGGCCCGAAATAGTCATTGTAACCGCCGACGAAACCGAGTACGCCCTGCGCAATGAGGGCGGGCTTCGCAAGCGGCATCATGATCTTGAAAAACATCCCTATATACCCTACGCCGTCCAGTCTTGCGGCTTCCAGCGTTTCCGTAGGTATCCCTGCGAAAAACTGCCTCAGATAAAATACGCACGCGGCCGCGCCGAACATACCCGGTATCATCAGCGGAAGAGGCGTATTTACCCAGTGCAGGGTACTGTAAATGGTGTACGAAGGAACGAGCGCCACGATTGACGGAATCATCATCGTAGAGATTAAAATTCCAAACAAAGCGTTTTTCCCTCTGAATTTCAGTTTAGCGAAAGCATACGCCGCAAGCGCCGAGGTCAAAAGGCCTATAATGGTTGGCGGAAGGATAATCCAAAGCGTGTTGCCGAACCCCGCGAGAATGGAAGTATAAGCGTTTGCAATGGGTTTTTGGAAAACAGCCTTATAACCTTCCAGGGAAAACCCCTCGGACGGCCACCATGTGAAAACCGGATTCATCGCCTCCGCTTTCGTCTTGAAACTCGAAATAATTACGATATAAAAAGGAATGAGTATCCAAAGGAGAAACAGCGTAAGAACCAGATAGACGAAAAAAGTTTTTATCCCTTTGCCGTTTCCTTTTTTATTCCCTTGCTTCGCCGCGGCTGCGGCTGCGTTTTCATTATTCATCATAGCTCACCCACTTTTTCGAACCCCAGAAGTTGATTGCGACGATTACGGCAATAAACACGGCAAGTATCCAGCCGACAGCGCTCGCCTGTCCGATATCCGAACCGCCGCCTTCGTTGAAAAGCCGTCTGTACAAATAAAATACAATTGTAAGCCCTCTGTATTCCGGTCCGCCGTCGGCAGCCATAACCTGAAATCTTGCAAATTCCTGCAATGCCCCGATGATCCCTATAATCAGCAGATAAAAGACCGTCGGCGAGATCGCGGGAAGCGTGATTTTGAAAAATTGCACGAGCGATCCCGCACCGTCTATTTCGGCGGCTTCGTAGCAGTTTTTATTGACATTCGTCAAAGATGCCGAAAGCAAAATGATATTGAATCCCGTTCCTCCCCAAATGAGGATGACGAACATCATCGGCATAAAATATTTAGCGTCGCCGAGCCAGTTAATGTTTTCCTTGATGATCCCGATTTGCCTAAGAATCGTGTTGAGCACGCCGTAATTGTAATTGAATATCCATTGCCACATGAAAGTTATAGCGACCATGGAACAGACGTAAGGTATAAAAAACACCGACTGGTAAAGTTTTTTCCCTTTCGTGCACTTTGAAAGCACTACGCTGATCACAACGGAAATGACCAACGCGATGACTATGGCCAAAATGACATAGAGAGTATTGATCACGGAAGTCCAGAAAAGATCGTCTGTCAAAATCGATTTAAAATTAGCAAAACCGACCCATTCCGCCGTGTTAAGTCTCAGTCCCTTGAACGTATTCAGCGAAATATAAAGAGAAAAAAGCAACGGAATCAAACTGAAAATGGCGAAACCGAGAATAGGAATACTGCTCAGTCCCCATCCTATCAATTCTTCTTTGTTGGTTGACCGCCGTTTTTTGCGGGCGCGCAGAGGTGCGCGCCCGCCGGCAGCCGAGTTATCCGCCGAAGCGGCAATCATGTTCTCTTTCACCATTTTAACTCCGATTACGGTTGATAATTCGTATATTTATATAATGCTTGCTGCGTCGATTCGCCATAAATCGAAAACAGTTCGTCTACAGTATTTTTACCTTCTCTGACCTGATAGTTCAGGAAGTTCGCCCATTCGTCGATCCATAGGCTGTCTTTGAGATACCACCAGTCGCCGGGCGTTTCATATTCCGCGGCTTCTACGAATACGATCGAGTTAGCGGGATCCTTGCCGCTCTGCAAAAACACTTCGGAATTCGCGATATCTTTCTGGTTAGGAATGCAAAAACCGGCTTCGGACTGAGAAGTCTGACCTTCTTCGCCAGCGACGAATTTCAAAAATTCCCACGCCGCATTCTTTCTTTTACTGCCCTGCGCGATCGCAAGCCCCACAGAACCGCTATGTCCGGCTTTCACGCCGTGCACGGTTACCTCGCCCTCGTCGTTATATTCTTTGTAAACGGGAAGCGGCGCGACGTCCCACGTACCCGCCGTCATATTCTCGCGCAGGCCCGTGACTTCCCAACGCCCGTCCACGAACATGCCGAATTTACCGGTCGCAAAGAAATCTTCCGCCTGGGAACTGCCCAGCGATGTAGCGCCCATCGAAACGGCATACCCCTTCTGCTCAGAGCCGTCCGTTCTCGTTCCGACATTTTTTCCTTCAGGCGTGGTCAACGCACAAAATTCAAGAAATGCGTCTTTCATGGACGGAAGCTGATTGCAGTTCGCTTTCCAGTTTCCCGCACTCTGCTTGTCCGTATAAGAAATGATCTCGCCTGCTTTGTAAACGTTTTCCCCGACCTGCAATTCTCCTTCGTAATCGTCTTTCACGATATAATTATAAGTATCGTCGTTCAAGGTGAATTTGTAATAACCTTTATTATTTTCGTCAACCGTATATTCCACGCAGTCGCCGCCCACAGACCAGCCGTAAGAAAACCACCATTCGGTGAAAAAGCCGTAATCGCAGCCGGGTATATTTTTCTGCATGAGCTGCGCAAGTTCAATGACTTCTTCCCAGTTCATCGCAATGCGATTGTTGAAGTAACGCTTACCGTTCAGCGTGAAATAACCTTTATAGGGATATTTCGCGGTCGGATGTTCTTCATTATACGCTGCGACTTCTTCCTCCGTCATGGAAATAATTTCGATGTCGAGCTGATCCATATAAGTTTTGTTATAATAGATGACCGTGGGACCGATATCTTTCGGCAGAGCCCAAAGCGTGTCGTTTTCGTTTGAAGTCGTCGTTTCGGGGTTATATCTGTATCTTGCGATACCTTGTTCCCAAACGTTTCCTCCGAGGAATTCTTCCAAACCAGGGTATTTATAACCGCCGTCCGTTTCTTTCGCATCAAGCGGTTCGAGATAGCCCGCTTCCGCCCAGGATTTTACAAATTTATCTTCCACATAAACGATATCGGGCGGATTGTTGTCGCTCAAAGCCATACCTGCGCTTTCGGTATAATTCGTCGTCGGGACGGAAGTATATTCGACTTTTATGTTGAGTTCCTTACCTATAGTCCCGTTGAAAGCGTTGACAATATCGCCGAACACCTTCGTTTCCGCATCGTCGCCGTATCCCCAAAACTGAAGAACGGTACCGTCCGCCGACGGTCTGTAATTCCCGTTTTCGTCTCTGTCGCCGTCAGTACCGCGCCCGTCGCTGCAACCGATGAACATGGACATACAAAGAGCGATCACAACAAAAACAGTAATCAATTTTTTTAGCATATTTTTTGCCTCCTTTAAAATGTTGATTATTACCTCGGGAATTTCCCGAATAATTCAATAAAACCAAACTTCTTTTACATCCCCTCTTCATTTCAGCGGAATGTAACTTCACCGAGCAACAAGTTCCACTTCGAGCACGCGTCTGCGGCTGACGCCTTCATAAATCCCCTCCATCCTCTGCACGAGCAGTTCCACGGCAATTTTCGCCAAAACGTCTTTATCGGCAGAGATCGTGGCGTAACTGCCGGGCAATTTAAATTCCTGCCGAATGTTATCGTATCCGATCACTTTTATCTGAGACTTGTTTTTTTCTTCCAATACGTACTGCGCTTCCGTTGCAATGTAGTCGTTAAAACAGACGATGCCGTCGCAATCGGGACGCATTTTTAATATTTTGTCTATGGCCTCCGAATAAGTCTGTCCGTCCATCAGCAGCTTGTCATATGCTACATTATTTTCTTTAACACAGCGCAAAAAACCTTCGTAACGCTCGCATGCACAGGAAACCGTCAAATTATCCGCTACAAATTCAAGATTTTTACAACCGGATTTAATTAAGTATTCGGTTGCAAGATACCCGCCCCGCACGTCGTCCGTATAAACGTAATCGATCCGGGGCTGTTCACAATGACGTCCGATGACGGTCATCGGAAAACGGCTCATCAAAAGCTTTTCCCCGAATTTTTCACCCGGTTCCAAAAAACTTATGATTCCGTCCACGTTTTTCGAAAGAAGTTTTTCAAACGTCTTAGAACGAAGCTTATCGTTAGGATTGATGATAGTAAGAAAATCGTATCCGTGTAACGAAAGATATTTCGTCAGATAATATGTCATTATATTGTAATAAGGATTAAACAAATTATCGAATATAATCGCAACGGTAAAACTCTTTCCTTTTTTCAACGAAGAAGCCGCAAAATTCGGAACGTATCCTAATTCTTTCGCGGTTTCCATTACACGGCGTTTCGTTTCGGGCGCGATATCGCTTTTATCTCTTAATGCCCTTGAAACAGAATTCACCGTCAATCCCGTTACCTGCGCGATATCTTTTAGTGTGCATCTTTTTACCATATCTCTACTTACTCTTTGCATATTAAATGCGTTTTCAGCTTTTCAACGAAAAGCTGAAAGGGGCGCCCCTTTCGGATAATTATATGACAGGACTCTCCATTTCCCGCACTTTTTCTTATAAAGGTACATTAACGATAATCTTGAAATCATATCGAAAAACAACATTATCGTTAATGTAATTTTATTATAACACTAAAAAATCTTTTGTCAATACCTTTTTGAAAATTTTTATAATATTTTAAAAAAATTTTTCACCCCGGATGTTTAAAGTATCGCAGATTAACGCGAATTACAAAAAGACTCCGCAGAATGATCTGCGGAGTCTTTTTCACTTAAAATCTTTGGTCGCCTTTCCGTTAGAGCAGGATTTATTTCAATCTGCCTATCATTACGTTTTCCCCATGAACGTCTTTTTCTCCATTCATTTCGAAACCGAATTTACGGTAAAGATTCAATGCGGCGTCATTTCCGTCATATACGCTCAAAAAAACTTTTTTTCTGTGCGGATATTCTATTTTTAAGCGGAGTAAAAGCGCGTTTACAGCAGCTTTTCCGTATCCTTTTCCCTGAAATCTCCGGTCTATCAGCAGCCGATCGAGCCATAAACGTCCAAAGGGCAAATAACATCTGAAAAGGCCGTACATGGCGAATCCGATCATGGTTTCACCCTCGTAAATGCCCACGGGGCGCCATCTTCCGCACATATCGGCTTCGCGCAGACATTCTTTTACGCTTTCTATGTATCCTTTCTGCGCAGAAAAAATTTCCAGCTTTTCGGCAACGGTTCTGTTTTTTTCCGTAATAGGGATTATACTCAATTCCATATGATAATGAAATGATAACGTAAATCGGAAATAATGTCAACGCTTTTAAAAAGGTTTTTCAAATGCCCGTCTATAATGATTGCAAAAATTTAAAATTTTTTATATAATAAAATAACGTCGGTAACAATAAAAATTTTCCGTCGGGGAAGATTTGAAAATAAAATCTATAAGCCTTCTCCTATATTTCGATTATACACGCTCAGTTCCACGCCGAAATATTCCATGACTTCCCGTACTTCCTTAAAAATCTCGTACGATCCCGAATATTTCGAAAACCGATCGCCCGCTCCCTTATATTCCTGTTTACAGACGGGCAGAAGCGTGATCGTATCGAACAGACAATGCAGCGCGTCGAGAAGCGTTTCCCTGCTTCTCAGCAAAAAATCATAGCGGTTTTCCAGATAACTGAGATCGGCCTTCAGGCATTTTGTATTTACATCTTCCATCTTTTTGTCCTCAGACCGCATTGTCGGATATATTTTCGAATTCAAACATTTCCGTGTTGAAAAAATCGGTCAGCCGCACGTTCAGCCCCCTGCAAATATTCAATACAGTGCTAAGTTTAACGTCCTTTACCTTGTACGCGCATATAACCGATATCGTCGAACACGGCACTCCGCTGCAGGCAAACAGTCCATACTGCGTCATGTTGCGGTCTTCCAGCAGTTGCGTAATGCGTAATCCCAATATCTGAACGAGTTCCACAGGCCCTTATCCTCCGTTTGAAATTTCCACCAAATTATAATTCATTTCGACAGCAAATTGTTTTAACGCATTGAATTTAATTTAGAAATATCAAAAATTTTCCGTCGACATTTATGCTTTTTATTGAAGTCTAAATATAATATATATGTGTTTTTCGATATTTTTCCACAAATCGTCAAAACTTGACGTAAGTTTTTTTATTTTTTAAAAACTGTCAAAATTTGACGGTTTTCGTCAGTATTTGAAGATTATAATGTTAAACAGAAGGAGGATTGGCATAAAATGGAAAAATTAATGAAAGACGCTGTTTTATACAAAACGAATCCGCAATACGCTTACGAGTATGCTGCAGTCATGCTCGCTTATCTTTACTGGAAAGATTACGATTTCACGGAAAACGACAATATGGCAAACATATATTTCTATCTGTATCTTTGCCCTGAAAACTTCAATAATACCCTTGTGAAATCCTACACCGACCTGAAACTGAGCGAAAGAACGCTCATACGGTACAGAAAAAGATTCGTAAACAGCTTTAAAGCGCAGCAGAAAAAACTGCGCAAACTGGTAAAATCGGACGATGCGGAACTGCTCGATCACATTCTGAAAAACATCGAAGAAAACAAAATCGCCGACGATTTTAATTGACGCGCTTTCCCGTCGTTTGATAAAACCAGCGGATTATGAAAAACACCCCTGTAAAAGGGGTGTTTTTTATTGTTTAAACGCTCTGCGACAGCTTTGCATCGTGATCGGACATGCTCCACCCTGCAAGCGACGGATTGCGGTTGAGTCTGTCCATATGCCAGGAAAGATGCGCCGCGTTTTCCACGCCGTCCGCAAGATATTGGCAGCCGAGCCTGATGTCCGATCTGCCGACATACGACCACACCGAGAAATCGAGTATCCCTAAAAGTTTATTCGCATAAACCCTTTGCAATTCCGCGCCCCCGGCGAGCGAATTACCCGCATCGCCGCCGACATATTCGGTACCGTTCCAGAAATAGATCGGGCGGACGTCGCCGCCTTTTTTACCGAGGTAAAACGCGAGATTCACGTATTGCATGCCGCTCGCAGAGGTTTCCAAAATTCCCTTATCCTTTGCCGCCTGTATCAGTTTTTCCCGCGTGCTCGACGACGCCACGAATTCTTTCAGGTCGTTTTCGCTCTTGTAATTGAATACGTCGATAAATCCTTTGACGTAAAAACCTTCCAGCTGGCTTTCGAAACCGCTGTTCGCATCCACTACGACGAGATTTTCGAGATAAACCTTTTTCGCCGCGCCCGAAACCTGAACGGCCATATCGTTCATATATCTGAAACCCGTATTCTTGACATAACAGGGATCGGCGGGCCAAATTCCCTTCCAACAGGCCTCTATGCTGCAGTAATAGAAACGGGAACCCGTAAAGTCGAGCCTGTAATTGGATTTATCCGCGCCCGCGACGGGCGTGGTCCCCTTCAGCGTGACGTTATAGGCGCGGCCGACCGAAGTGGTGAGATCCCCGGCCGAAGCGGGTTTCAATTTTCCGTCCAGCACCGCCTGATTGCGCGCGCCGAAGTTCACTTGATAACCGTTTCCGTAAATCAGCGCCTTGGTCACTTCGTTTTCGTAAGCAGACAAAACCAAAGCTTCGTCCGCCTCTTCGTATTCCTGCGGCGCGTACAGGTTCGACTGCAGTACGACGTATCGATATTTTGTATATCCTTCGGCATCGACCACGTTGACGAGCGTCTGTCCGTCAACATCTTCCGCGACGTTGAAATTATAATGCCGCGAAACGCCGCCCACTGCGCCGTCGCCGACCTCCACTCTCAGAAATCCGCCCGGAGCGGAAGCGTCCACTGGCTGCCAGCCGGGGCGTTCGTCGAAATTACCGAAGTTATCGGAAAGGATATCGCTTTCTTTCAGTCCGTTCACGCCGCCGAAATAAACGCGCATATAACCGCTTTCCGTAAAGGGATCCGTCCAAGTTACGCCGTCAGGCGCGGGACTCCCGTCCGAGGCCGTAAGTCTGCCGTCCGTTTGTATCGTATATTCCCTGCCGCCGTAATACACCTTGTGCCCCGATTGTTTCGCGAGCACCCGTCCTTCGCCCTCGCCTGACACATACGAGAGCGACCATTCGGCAAGTTCCGCCGTGCCGTCAATCCTGATCGGCACGAGGAAATAATTTTTAAGCCCGCTGTTTTCGCCGTAAGACGCGCCGTAGTACGTGTGTTTTGCAAACAGACGTACCTGCTGATAGCCGCGGTATACGTCGCCGTTCATGGTAGTATCGCTTAAATCGTAACCGACGAAATCGACAGATTTGATATCCGAACGGCTGATTTCCATAGAAAGAATCATTTCCGCGTGCGTAAAATTCACGGTCTGCGTGAACGCGCCGACGACTTTCGGCATGAGCGTGACGAGCATCGCGTCGGCGTCGTAAGCCGTTTCCCATGTTTCGGGCACGTCTGCGACAAAGAGCCCCGACATCGTATCGTCGAAATTTCCTATCACGTTCTGAGGCAGGACGATGCGGAGATAGACCGCTCCCGTCATGCTTTGAGGTAATTTCAAAACGAGCGTTTCGCCCGAAGCCGAACTCGCCGACACGCTGGCGACGTCGCGCACCGTTACCTCTTTGCCCTGTGTGTCGATATAGGATATTTTCAAGCCGAAATCGGAAAGTTCGTCGACGTGCGCGATCTCGATCTCTTCCGAAGTTTCCGCTTTGCCCTTTGATGAAAACAACACCTTGCCGCCCGCCGAAAGTCCGTTCACAACGATCGTTCCTCCGCTTCGGAATTCGCCGTTTTGCCCGCCGAAAGACCAAAGCACGGCATCGTCAGTTATCTTGATACCGTCCTTTCGCCCCAGCGTTACGGAGAACGCGACGGAATCGGAAAACGCGGAATATACCGTTCCGCCGACGAGCGTCGTATTCCCGATCGCGGGCACGGTTGTCGTTACGGCGATCTTATCGGCAAGCGCGTTCACATTTACGGCGATATCGATAAACGCGCCGCCCACGCCGATTCGGATTGTCGCGGGCGCGCCGTACGTTCCGTTTATGCCCTTTATGCTCAGGACAAGATTTTCGTCCACGGAAAACACAAAGGCGTTTTCATCGCCGCTTATGACTTTGAACGCTATCTTTTCCGCGCTCGGCACAAAATCGGCAGGTTCAAAAACCTCGCCCAGAGTAAAGCGCAGAAAATAACCGATATCGGAGATCGTAAAGCTTTCCCCCTCCGAAACAGCTTTACCGCCGTACAGCAATTCAAAACTTTCCGCCGCGCCGAACGTGCTCGTAACCGAAGCGCTCGCGCTGCCGCGCAACTCTCCCCCGAAACGAACTTCGGCGCTCACGCGCACCGTGCCCGCCTTTTTGAAAACGAGCCTGCCGTCGGCGCCGATCTCCGCCGTGTTTACGTCGTCCGTCTTATAGACGAGTTCCTTTCCCGCCAGAGCGTCGGCAGGCCGCACCTCCGCCGTTACGGTAAATTCCGAAAGACTGCTCACCGTTCCTTCCGCAATATCGAGCGCAACGGACGTTACTTCTCGGTCGACGTATATCCGTACCGTCTTTTCCCAGACTGCGGCAGAACGCTGCAAGCCCTTTTCCGCATGTATCAAAACGGAAGCGAAACCGCCTTTCAAAGGAATGACACGATTGCCCTCCAGACGGACGACGTCCGCTCCCTCCGTCACCGAATAGGTCTGTTCGGTGAAGCCCGAAGGTGGCTTAGCCAAAATAACGCCGCTTTGCATCTGCGCTTCATCGCGGAATTCGAGGACGCTCACCGCGTCTTCGGGTGTGGTATCGTCCACTTCGATCTCGGTATCGCCCTCGATGAAGTTGTCGTAATACGTGATCATAACGCTGTTCGCCGCCTCTCCGTAGTCCGCCGTAACGGTGACGATGACGGAATCGGCCTTTTTGAAAGTAACCACGCCCGCGGAGTCCACGGTAGCCGCGTTTTCGTCGGACGAGGCGTATTTCAGATTTGCCGTATGGTCCGAAGGCGATACCGCGACGCTATCCGAAAGCGCGTAAACTTTATTGAGGGTAACGATCGAATTTTCGGCGAAATCGATGGTCTGCGCCTTCCGTTTCACCGTTATGCGGACTGTTCGACAGTCTTGAAAGTCCCGAATACGACGGCTCCGCTAATATTCT
>ERZ1106932.393-NODE-393-length-12369-cov-6.501868_pt1 | contig 12369 bp, 22 predicted proteins | sample MGYA00403665_ERZ1106932 | MGnify/ENA primary metagenome ERZ1106932 (study PRJEB35170, sample SAMEA104062448) | human gut metagenome | biome: human gut; feature: human-associated habitat; material: faeces | place: Denmark | collected 2012-08-24 ... | reverse complement strand
TACGGCTACGATCGGGTGAATTGGGTATTGGCGAACACGGTTTTGGAAAGTATGCACGACGGGCGTTACAGCGAAGTCAATAAGACTTGGTCGCGCGGGTTCTCTATCCCGAAAGAAACGTTGGTGCGGAATAGTGAGTTTGCCGTGCATTCGCATCCGGGGCTCGTGGATCTGGTAATCCGTCAGGCGCGGCAAGAATGGCAAAAACTCGGTCTGTTTGACAAAGCACAGTGCTATGACGAGTCGCCGGATTATACCCATAAGGTAGTGGCGATCCGTCCGGATGCGTTAAAAGATGAATACAAAACCCCGAAAAGTCAGTTATTCTATGCCAAATTCGGCAACGGCTGCCGCGCGGAGTCGCTGGGCAGAAAAGTATTTGGCCAGCATCTGGATAACGGCGAAGAGGGATGTTATCTACGAACCGAAATCTTGGGCGTAGTAAAATTGGAGCTTTTGCCGGATTGGGCAAAGGAAAAGCTCTCCGAATTGACGGACGCGGCTAACCTCGCGCAGGAAATCAAGACCACGGCAGACGCCGAGAACCCGGGCATAGCCCAAAAATGAAACGCAAAAAAGAGCAGAAGATGGAAGATAGAAAATGGGTATATCCGTGGTCGTTGGCGCAAGCGAGGCGGCTGCACGAGAAAGACGCTTGGATAGAAAGCTATAAGGAGAACTGTATCTGTGCGCGGGCGATAGAACTCGCGCTCCGGAACGGGTACAAGGATAATCGGTTAAACGAAACCTGCGCGAAAGAGGTGATCGGGGAATACGGCTACGATCGGGTGAATTGGGTATTGGCGAACACGGTGCAGGAAAATATCCATGACGGGCGTTACAGCGCGGAAAATAAGGCCTGGGCGCGCGGTTTTTTTATCCCGAAAGAACCCGAGTTTCAAAATTCTACGTTTGCCGTCAATGCCCATCCCGTGCTGATAGACGGGTTCGTGGACCGGGCGCGGCAAGAATGGCAGAAACTCAGGTTGTTCGATAAAAGTCAGTGCTACAACGAAAAGCTGGACTATACAAACAAAGTGGTCGTGCTGCGGCCGGAGATATTGAAAGACGAATACAAAAATCCAAAGGATCAGTTATTCTACGCGCAAGGCGGCAACGGCTGCCGTCCGCAGGCCCGTGGCCAAAAAGTATTCGGTCGACCGCTAAACGGCGACGAATCGGAAACGTACTATTGCCGCAGTGATATTCTCGGGGTATTGAAATTAGAGCTGGTGCCGGATTGGGCGCAGGAAAAACTCGCTGAATGGACAAGCGTGAAGGAACAAGCCGAGGCACCCGAAGCCCCTGGCATGGGAGAACAAACATGAAAATCAAAATTTATCAGATCGATACAGATCGGGATATAAACAGAGTCAAATTCATGGGGCTTGAAGAACTATCCAAATACCAGGGCAGGAACGAGATCGACGCTTCGCTGTACAATGAGATGTTTTCGGGCGAGGTGGACTGCAAGGATTTGGAAGAGGTGTATGAAATGTTTAATCTCGAGCCGCATCCGCTGCATCGTGGTCATTCGTTTTCGATGTCGGACGTGGTATTGACGGACACGGGCGCGTTCTATTGCGACCGGGTAGGCTTTGAAAGGGTAGGGTTTGAGGCAAGCAAAGCGCAGAAACCGGCCAATCTTCTGAAAGTGGTATATATCGAGCCTAAGAAAGCGGCGTATATAGCGGAAGTGGCGGATACGCTTCGAGACCTGCAGAGAGCGGTAGGGGGACGTATAAAGCTAATCGATAACGGCGACGGAACAGGGATTGTGTGTAGCCAGGAGGCAAAATTGCAGGGCATGAAAGGCAACCGCAGACTCGGGAACGGCAAGTCGGTCATTGCGGGACCGTTCTTTGTCGTAGGGCTGGGCGAGGAGGATTTCAGAACTTTGACGGACGAGGAAATACAGAAATATATAGATCGGTTTTCTATGCCGGAAGAAATCAGTAACGAGGAGGTGGAAGCGGATATGGGCTATACCTTCATCCCGTTGGATTAAATGAACCAAGATACCGAGAACGACCAGAAGTTGACCTGTTTGAAGAAGAAGGTCTATATCTGCGCGCCGCTAGGCGGGCAGGTGAAAGAGAATCTCCAAAACGCAATTCGTTACACGGAATATGCCTTGAAAACGGGCGCGGTGCCGATCACGACGCATTTTTATGCGCTATGCCTCAACGATCATAACCCGGTTGAGCGGAGGATGGGCATGGAGGCAGGACAAAGTTTGCTCTGGTTTTGCGACGAGATGTGGATATTCGGCGGTACGATCAGCGCGGGAATGAAGGAAGAGATTCTGTTCTGCAAAAACCTGCGTATCCCGATGAGAACGATCGGGGAGAAAGAACTAAAAAGAGTATTGGGAGGAGAACTACATGAACAACAAGAAAAAATACGGGAAATGGCTGATAGTCGGGGCGGTACTGCTGCTGACGACGCTGATCTGCTTAACGACGAGTACCACCTTAGCCTTAGCTGAAGGCGACGTCGCGGGCGCGGTGGAAGAGACCTGGCAGGCGGCGCGGGAACAGATCAAACAGGTCGTGAATAACGTGGTGTTTCCGGTGGTGGATATGATTCTTGCGGTAATGTTCTTCGTGAAATTATCCACGGCGTATTTTGATTATCGGAAGCACGGTCAATTCGAATTCACCGCGCCGTGTATCCTGTTTGCGTGCCTGGTATTTACGCTCACCGCACCCCTGTATATCTGGAAAATCATCGGATAGGAGGAAAACGGAAACCATGAATTTTTTCGAGAAAGAACTGCGCGGTATGTTCCAGCAGCGAAAATTGCTCAAGACTCCCGTGTTCTGCGGCAAGGCAATGCTTGCCGAGCTCGACGACGAACTGCGGATAAGGTTCGAGTTTGTAATTAGCAATACAATAGACAAATACACGGGAATCGAAGCAAAAATCATCAACCGCACGGGCGGAATGGTAGATAGGAACGTATTCCGTTTCGCGGATATCATCGGCATGAAAGAAACGCCCCTGTGCGGGAAGCGTGAACCGTATATCTGGGTGGAACCTGACAAAACGGCAAGCTGGTACACGCCGGTAAACGACGCGGAAAAACAACGGATTGCCGATGCGGTGATGGCGTATGTGGAATTATACCAAACCCCACAGCAGGACCCGGAGATGAAGATGTAACAAAGAATAAGCCGAGCGTAGGCACGGGAGGAATAAAATGTTTGATTGGCTGAAAGAGCTGATGCAAGGGATTGGGGAGTCGATCGCGCAGGCGTTTGCGGGGCTGGGGGAACAGATCTCGGGAAGTATCTGGAAAACCATGCTCGGCTGGATCTATGAAACGGTGTACGGCGCGGCCGCGGACTTTTTCACGAAAATGGGGAACATGGGCGCGGAGATCTTTGATCTAAAATGGGTGGAAGCGACGATCCGGTTGTTCACGTTGTTCGGCTGGGGCTTATTCGTGGCGGGCGTAATCGTCGCCGTGTTCGATCTCGCCATTGAATACCAGAACGGCCGCGCGAGCGTCAAAAGCACGATGCTGAATATCTTAAAAGGTTTTTTCGCGTGCTCGCTCATCGGCGTGGTGCCGGTAGAGCTGTATAAGTTCTGTATCTCTCTGCAAAACACGTTCGCAGGGGAATTGGCGCGCTTGTTTTCGGACGGAAAGGTCGTGGATATTTCAGAGCAGAGTATGCAGATACTGCTTGAAAAGTTCTCCCCGAGCGCAATGGCGACGAGCGGGTTATTCAATATCCTGATATTAATCGCGTTCGTGTACTGCGTAGTGAAAGTGTTTTTCCAAAACATCAAACGCGGCGGGATCCTGCTCGTGCAGATGTCGGTCGGGGCGTTGTATATGTTCTCCGTGCCGCGCGGGTATGCGGACGGGTTCGTGCAATGGATGAAACAGGTGGCGGCGATCTGTTTGACGGCGTTCATGCAGACCACGCTGTTATTCTTAGGGCTGATGACGTTCCCGGGCAATATGCTTTTGGGGCTTGGAATCATGCTTGCGGCGAACGAAGTGCCGCGGATCGCGCAGCAGTTCGGCTTGGATTCGAGTGTAAAAGTGAACATGATGAGCGTGATGCACGCGACCACGACGGCGGTGAATCTGACCCGCACCGTGACGCGGGCAGGAAAATAAGGATTTTTGAGTTAGCTAAAACGAAATCAAGAATTTTAGATAAAATCCCGTTACAAGTCTTGACAAAATCGCTAAAATAGTATATACTGATATTAGATAAAACAGGAGGTATGAGTATGACTACGGTAACGGCGACGGAAATCCAGAACAACTTCGGGAAATATCTGCAATCGGTGCAAGAAGGGAATGAAGTGGTTATCTTAAAAAACGGAAAAGAGGTGGCCAGGCTGATCTCGCACGATAAAAGCGTGTCGTTTTTGACGGACTCGTTGGTGGGGGTGCTGAAAGGTGCTTACGAGGAGAAAGAAATCCGGGCGGAGAGAATGAAAAAGTATGAAAATCTTGATTGATACGAACGTGATTCTCGACGTTTTGACGAACCGGAAAGAGTTCGCGGAATCGGCGATAAAAGTATTTAAGCTCTGCGAGGTGAAAAAGATAACCGGATATATTTCCGCGTTATCGATCCCAAACATCGTATATATTATGCGAAAAGAATTAAAGGGCGAGCGGATCAAAGAAATCCTCGAAAAACTGTGTTTGCTTTTTACGATCGCCGATTTGAAAGCAGAGGATTTGAAAAAGGCAACGGAGCTGAACTTTGGGGACTATGAAGACGCCATACAGAGCAGCCAGGCCTTGCGGATCAAAGCAGAGTATCTCGTAACGCGGAATCTCAAAGATTTTGTTACCAGCCCGGTCATGGCGATTGAGCCTGCGGAACTATTAGAGCGGGTATAAAGCCCGTACAGATAAAAACAAAATATAAAAAATCAAGGAAAAAACCGTTCGGGAAACTGAGCGGTTTTTTCCTATAGAAACGGAAGCAGAAGCAAAGATAGAGGAGATACAATGACAGAAAATAAAGAATTGGAACGCAACGATCTCGTGATCGACCGTGAGATGGAGGTGGATGATGACAATCCCCATCAGATTAATTTTTATATAGAAACCTGGTTCGACGTGGACAGGAAATTCGATCTGAACATCAACGCCGAGGACGGGACGTGGCTGAATATGTACGGCAAGTACGACCCGTATGCGGATGAATTACAAATCGAATGCGAGATCAGCCGCGAAGAGAGCGGCGGCACGTATTTCGACTATACCCCGACGGAGAACGAAACGAAGCTAATCAAAGATATGCTGGCCGAGAAATTACAATACGAGCACCATCAGACGCCGGAAGAGTTTTGCGAACAATACGCCGACGAGGAACAAACGCTGGGAGGATGAATGAAACAGGGAAGATCAGGCAGGAAGGCGGTCGCTGTTCTTGCCGTTTTTAATGTAGTCCTGCTTTGCGTCAGTATATTCTGCATGATCCGTACCCATCGGAACAATCAAAAGATAAACCAAGCGGAAAGAGCGTTCCAATACTCGGAAACCTCAGATAAGGTCGTGCTGACGCTCGCAAACGGCCGGGAAGCGGAGATAGTATTCGGGAAAACGGCGGTACGGATAATAGAATCATATCGGTATACCGAATCGATAAGCGAAATACTTTTATTTGTGCGGGAATACGGTTCAAAGCACGGATATACGTTGCAAAGAAACAATACGGAGCTTCTGGGCGAGTTTAGATTGCATACGCTTTTATATCGTGTAGGCTATAAACGGGCACAGACTGGTGACTTGGATTGGGACTATGAAGCCGATCCGAGGTGGTATGTGAATGCAGCGAGCCGAATGCTCGGCGCATGCGGCATATAAAAAACGAGGTGAAAAGAGAAATGAAACAATATTTGTATCCAAAGAATTTGAAATCCAAAGCGAATCTATGGCTTTGGGGGATGCGGGATTTTATCCTCGTCTGCGCGTCGGCATTGCTGTCGATCTTCGCGCTGGTGGAGCTGGGCTGGCTGATCCCGGCAGCGCTGACGCTGTGTTTCGCGTTTTTGACCGTCCGTAAGGATGAGATGACGGTCTTGGAGTACTTGAAATACGCGATCCGATATTTTTTGACGGATCAGCAGTATTACGAGTGGAAGTAGCGTTTTTTTCTCGCATAAAAGAAGCATTCACTTGACTTTTTCGGAGCTTGCCGATATAATAAAGACAAAAGAAAACAAAGCGGAAGGCGGGAAGAAAGATGGAAACAGGGGAACAAAAAAGTGATAGGCTTCTAAGCTTAGAGGAAGAACGGGAACGCGCGTATGAATACGGGCTGCCGGAATACCTACAGCATGACCTGGACGCGTATAAAGAGGGCTTGAAGACGGGCTCGACGTTGATGGATTGTTTATGGGGCGAATTATACGGAAGCATCAATATCGCGGAGATCAACGAGGGCGCGATCACGCCGGAACACGCGGAGTATTTACGGCAAAAATATCTTTGGAGGTAACGGCGGGATGAGCAAAGTATCGTTTATATCTTTCTGCGTGGAATACTATGCGGAGCATATCCATAAACCGAGCGATGAGGTGTATGAACTTTTCAAACGCGAAAAGCTGCTGGAGCTTTTGGATTCGGATTACGAGGATCTGCATGGAATGAGTATGGAATATTTAATGCAGATGTTTGACGAATACCTGGGAGAGAAAAGGAAATGATTGTCTATCACGGAACGACGCTGGAAATAAAAACGCCGAAAATCATCAAAAGCGAGCTGGGCCGGGATTTCGGGTTTGCGTTCTATACGACGGATATCCAAGCGCAGGCGGAGCGTTGGGCGATCCGCCGCTCGAAAATCCTGTCTAAGAAACAGAATATAAAAGTCCCCGCAGTAGTCAACGTCTATGAATGGACGATGTGTGAAGGGTTAAAAGAGCACCACTTTGAAGGCGCGTCGCTGGATTGGCTGGAACTGGTAGTAAAATGCCGGGGCGATGCGGGGTTCGTGCATGGATATGATATCGTGAGCGGAAAGATTGCCAACGACAATGTGGGAGAAACGGTATCCTATGTCATGCAAGGGATCATGCGGAAAGAGGACGCGGTGGAGCGGCTGAAATTTGAACAAATCAATAACCAGATCGCGTTTTGCAGTACAGAAGCCTTGAAACAGTTGAAGTTTAAGGAAAGTTATATCGTGGAGGTAAAGTGAGATGTCGCATGCAACGGTTCGGGCCACGATTTTGCCCGAAATCATCCGTTTGATCTGTGCCGAGCAAAAGGTATCGGAAAGGGAGGCGTTGGATTTGTTTTACGGCTCTGCGACCGGGGCAAGTTTTGCCGACGACGACACGGGGTTATACGGACAATCTGCGCTGTATATCTACGGCTTATTTACGGAAGAAATGCAAGAGCGGAAGCAAGAATTATAAACTATACAAAACAAAAAATGAAACCGGCATCGCAAAACGCGGTGCCGTTTTCGTTGGGAGAAAACAGCATGAATAGAGCAAGCAAACGACAGAACAAGAAAAGCGCCGCGTCGGTGCAGGCATTGATCGGGATCAAGGTGTTCACGGACTACGGGCTTTTGACGAACAGCGGGGAGCTGTTGTTTTATCTCGTCACGCCGACGAATTTGTCGGTATTGTCCTCTTCGAGCATCGAGAGCAAGATCCGGCAATTGACGCTGGCGCTGTCGGCTATCCCGGAGTTGGAGATCGCGTGCACAGACTCCGCAGAGTGTTTGGATGGCAATAAGTCGTATCTTTCGGAGCGTATGAACGCGGAAGCAAACGGGAAGGTAAAAAGTCTGTTAAAACAGGACATAGGCTTTTTAGACGAGATTCAGTTAGAGCTTTCAACGGCGCGGCAGTTCCTGTTCGTGTTCCGCTGCCGGGGTCTGAACCCGTCGCAGGTATTCGCCCAGGCGAATAATATCCAAAAAATACTCTCGGAGCATGGCTTTGACGGCAGGCGCATGAAAAAGGAAGAGATCAAGCGCATGATCGCGTTATATTTCGACGCGTCGCTGTTCGGGGAACAGATCCCGGACGTGGATGGTGGTCAGTATTTTGATATAAATACACAGGAAACATCAAAAGAAGAATAACAAAAAGAAGATAGGACATATCCAAAAGATTTACTCAAGGTCAATAATTTACAAAGACAAACAGTGAAGCATTGACTTTTCCTATTATTTTTGCTATACTGATATCTCCTTACTAACAACATCGATAAAATCGAAGATAAGCTGTGGGCTGAACAAGCCGATGAAATAAGAATGGGTGAATACGTTGCCGATCACGCAAAACTTGAAGGTAAGCTCCTGTTTGCGGAGTGGAACGTGGAAGAAATCAATGATAAGCTGTACGGCATAATTGATTGCTACCTTACGGAAATGCCTTCCGAGGAAGAAATGGAACGCCTCAAGTCCGCAATCACAGGTCAAAACAGCGATGGCTTTGGTGAGAGCTTTGAGCAAAGAGAAATCCGTATAGAGGAAGGCGATTTGTACGTTTCCTTTTGGAACAGCAGAGGTCATTATTTTCTCTATACCGAGAGCGAAATGAACGATTATCTCGCACAGACGAACGGAATGAAATTCGGAGGTTAATATCGCCAACCTCGGTATTTTTTCAGGCGGAATAGACCTCGGACTTGACGACCTCAACAGCCTTATACAACAGCAACAGACGGTGGGCGAATCCCCGCACCGCCATAGAGGAAGAAATGCTCTCCGAGGGCTACTCGCAGCATAAGGAGGAAGAAGCGCAGGGAATCTATTTGCTTGCGCTTTTTGACAAAAGCGACAGGAAAACTTTGTGGAAAGGCTTGTCGGTTGCTTTGATACCGAACAGACGGATACAGAGCTTATAACCGCCGTAAACGATGAATTGGGAACGGCAATCACCCCCTCGGATTTCACCGTAGCGGTACAGGAAATCCGAGATAAATACGCAGAACAGGAGGACAATACAACGCAATGAAAATAGGACAGTATTATGTTGATGCCATTCCCGACAATGGCATAGAACGAGAGGACGAACATGGTAATGAAGTTATTTGCAACGGTTACTATTGTAGGTTGTTTGACGATCCCGCATACGGTAATCAGATAGATGATTTCTGCCTCGCCGTAGGATATGAAATCAAAGACGATACGCAAGAAGCTCTCGAAGATGGAATACGGCAATATTTAGGCGTTCCGCACGCTATGTCGGATGTAAGGAAAGACGAATTGCTCCGCAATTTCGTGGGATGGTTTCTCGAGCATCAAACGAGCGAGGAGGGCTTATTCCGTGACCTTCACGTGGAAATCGGAATGACAAAAAAGGAACTGCACGATTACGGCATTGATATCGACAAGCAGTTTGAACAGGCAGAAAAAGAACACGAAAAAGAGGTCGACGAAGCCACCGATATGATTACCGCCGAGGACATCGTCGAGCAGGCAGTTTATATGGCAAACGCCCCCGAATGCTGTATCGAAAACACAGACCTTGGCAATGCATACCGATTTGCTATGCACATGGACGGCACGAGCGAAAACGAACAAGAATGGCTTGGAGATACAGGCGAAATCAAAATGAAAATGTAAAGGAGAAAGCCCTATGAAAAAGGCACAGATCACGGTATCCTATGACGAAGAAAAGCTCTCGGCAATCACGATGTACCTTGAAGAAAAAGGCGTGAGCGTGGAGAGCGAGCTCGAGAAAGCAATCGACGGCATATACAACAAAAGCGTACCCGTCGGGGTGCGAGAATTCATCAGCAGGCGCAACGGCGGCTCTGCTCCCAAGACGAAGAAAAACAAGCCTGTTTCCTCTTCTGCAGTGGGCGTGAGCAAACAGGAGGACGGATGATGAAGCTGTCAAAAATCGAACAGGAAACCATCATCCTCTTTAACGAGGGTGAAGCCGGTGCGGAGGTCTATACGCACAATAAAAGCCTCAAGCGCAGGCTCGAAAATGCAGCCAAGAAAAATCCTACGCTCTATCGCTTGAAAGATAAAAACGCACACGGCGGCGTATCCTATACCTTCCCCAAGAAATATCTTAAAATCGTATTCCGTGATGAAACGAGCGAAAAGCAACAGCAACATTGCAAAGCGCAATTGGAAAGACTGAATACGAGCTGTGAATGAGCAAAAATCAAGGTGTAAACGAAGGTAAGGTAAACACCCGACCAAAGAAAGAACTGTCAAAAAAAGCCCATTTAAATGGGCTTTTTTTAGCCCCAAAACGGCACAAAACCGCCCTGTGCAGAGGAAGTACCCACAAGAGCGAGAAAACCGCAAAAGGAGGGCCAAATTCGGACGGTGCGGAAAGCTCGGATGGAGAGGAAGGTCTTGTATTTTCGCAGGGTCGAAAAATAGCAGGAGAAAGCGTCGGGGTTGCAAAGCCCCCCGAACGCAGGGCACAGCAGCCGGCAATGCCGGCTGCATAAGGGCTTTAAGGGAAATTTAGGAACCAAAACGAACAGGGGTTGTAAAATGGGCATACGGCTTGAGGTTGGGGTTGAAGTTTACGGAACCCGCGGTGGTTCAAGGAAAACGCGTGGGTTGCGGCGGGGATTATCTAATGAGAAGAACAAGGAGAAGAAATGGAAAGAAAAGTCTGGGCGTACCGTCATAGCCAGGAGATGGACGGGCAAAGAAAACAAAAAGAAGAAGTCAGTATTATCGATAGCAAAACCGAAAACGGCGTTACCACGTATCTTGTCAGAACGCAGGACGGTATCGAATGCACGGCTATCTATAATATCTTTACCGATTGTTTTTTTGCCGACGACGTTTACGGGATCGTGAACGCTCCCGCACCGAGTGAAAGCCAAGATATGATGATTCATTGAAGGAGGAACGCATGGTAAAACGAGAAGTGCCGTGGTCGGAAAAGCGTAAGTTTGCGCTTTGGACCACGGAAGGGACGCTGGAAAAAACAAAGGCCTGGTACAAAAAAGACAACTGTTTTTCCCGCAGCGAGTTCATAGAAAAGGCGATCGACTTTTACGTGGGGTATCTGTCCTCAGAAGAGAATGAATCGTATCTGCCGAACATCGTCATCTCGACTTTGAAAGGGCTCATAGCGGAGAGCGACAATAAGCAAAACCGGATGCTGTTCAAGCTCGCGGTGGAGATGTCAATGATGATGAACCTGATGGCAGCGACGCAGGACATCGACAAGATAGCCTTGGAACGACTGCGCGGGGAATGCGTGAAAGAGGTCGCAAGACTGAACGGCGCGTTCTCGTTCGAGGATGCGCTGGATTGGCAGAAAGGATAATCCATGGCACGACTTGTCACGAAATTCAAGTACCTGCGGCCGAGCGCCAGGCACAATGTCGGCGGGTACGCGAGGTATATCGCCACGCGGGAAGGCGTGGAAAAAATCGACGATACCTATAAACTCGGCTTTGTGTCGGGAAAACAAAAACAGCTCATCGCAAAAATCCTGAAAGACTTTCCGGACGCGAAAGATATGCATGAATACGAGGACTACCTGAAAACGCCGAACGTTGGGAATGCGTCGGAGTTTATCAGCCGCGCTTTAGAGGATAACGCTGCGTCGGTCATGGACAGAAAAACATACGCGGACTATATCGCGCTGCGCCCTCGCGCGGAATGGTTCGGAAAGCATGGTCTGTTCACGGACGAGGGCGTGGAGGTTCAGCTGAATCGAGTATCGGAAGAACTCAACACCCACGAAGGCAACGTCTGGATAATCATCCTTTCTTTAAGGCGGGAGGATGCGGAACGGCTCGGGTATAATAGCGGAGCAAGGTGGCGGGATATGCTGCGGTCGCAGGCGCAAACGCTCTCAGAGAATTTGAAAATCCCTATGAAACAGTTCAGATGGTACGCAGCATTCCATAACGAAGGCCATCATCCGCACGTGCATATCATCGCGTATTCGGCAAGCGGCAACGAAGGGTATCTGACAAAATCTGGCGTGGAAAATCTTCGTTCCGAGTTCGGCAGAACCATTTTCGCACAGGATCTCTTATGTGTGTATGAAAAGCAAACAGAGTACCGCAACGAGCTGAGAGAAAAGAGCCGGGACCTGCTCCTGGAACTCATGGCTCGAATCCAATCGGAAGGCTATGAAAACGAAAGGATGGAAGAAAAACTTTTATTGCTTGCCAGGCGTCTGTCGAGGACGAAAGGCAAGAAACAATACGGGTATTTAAAATCGGACGTCAAAGCCCTGGTGTGCTCTATCGTGGACGAGATCGCAAAGGACGAGCGCATAGAAAAACTATATGCGCTTTGGTATGAGCAGCGGGAAGAGGTGATAAAGACCTACACGCAGGCATTGCCTGAACGGATCCCGCTGTCTAAGAATGACGAGTTCAAACAAATCCGCAACGCGGTCGTCCGGACCGCGTTGGAGATTCTG
>ERZ1106932.387-NODE-387-length-12567-cov-5.652653_pt1 | contig 12567 bp, 9 predicted proteins | sample MGYA00403665_ERZ1106932 | MGnify/ENA primary metagenome ERZ1106932 (study PRJEB35170, sample SAMEA104062448) | human gut metagenome | biome: human gut; feature: human-associated habitat; material: faeces | place: Denmark | collected 2012-08-24 ... | reverse complement strand
CAATCAATCAATTACGTTGAGTGTCACGATAATGCAACTATCTTTCGGCGGGCGGCGCGTCCGTCCGTTACGACGTCGGTTCCGAGGGCCTGCGTTTTTCCGCGGAGATCAGCTGGGATCTGGTGGACGCTTACGACAGCCTTTACGAGGACGTAACGTTCGGCGTCAAGCTGGTGCGCGCCTCCGATAATGCGGAAGCCTGGATAGAGGCCGTCAACTATACCGAAGATTTCGACCGCGGGATATATGCCTTTAACGGCGTGGTCGCCAATATAAAGCAGGAAAATTACGGCGTGGAATATTCCGCAAGCATCTATTTCCGCTTTACGGCGGAGGGACAGACGGTAACGTTGCTTTCGGAGGTAAAAGCGAAAACGAGCATTTCCGCCGCGGCCGACGGACTGCTGGCGCAGATCGAGGCCGGATTAAAGAGCGAAGCGGGCGAGGACTGCCCGTATGAGATTTCCGTAAACGGAAAGACGGGATACAGCGACTATACGCAGTATGAAGCGGACGTTATCGCGAAATACGCTACAAAGGCGCAGTAAAAGCTCGAAAAAGAGCGGGAAGATCTTCCCGCTCTTTTTTATATTTCCTTTCTGACGTTCTTTCTCAAATCGGAGGGCGTGGTGTCGAGGTGCGCCCTGAACGCATAGATGAGCGCCCTTTCGTCCTTGAACCCGCAGAGGGCCGCCACTCTTTTGAGGTTCAGATTCGTCGTCATCAAAAGTCTTTGCGCTTTCTGCAACCGCAGGTTCAGCACGAACTGCATCGGCGTCGTTTTTAGTATTTCAAGAAACAGCGTATTGAGGTGCGATTTCGAAAAAAACGAGTGTTTCACGATGTCGTCCAGCGTGATCGGCTCGGAATAATTCGCCTCGATAAAGTCTATGATGTTTTGCAGCTGCTGCTGTCTTCCGTCCGCGTTCGCCTTCTCGATATGGTCCTGAATGTTGAGCAAAATCCTGTAAATATTTTGCGACAATTTGTTTTCCAGGTGCGGGGGGGGGGTGCTTTTTATGCCGTTCAGCATGCGTTTTACGTATGGTTCTATCTGTTCGCGGGGGAAGTCGTGCACGATAATGAGTTCGTCGTTTTTCAGCCCGTTGAAAAAGTCCTTTACGTCTTCGCCGAAGAAGTGTATGTAATAGATGATCCAATCGTAGTCCTTGTCGCTTACCGGTCGGAAGATCCTCCGCTGATAGGTGTAAAGAAAACAGAGATCTCCCGGACGGAGGGTGAATTCGATATTGTCGTATTTCAGTTTCGCGGATCCGTGCAGGGTGTAGTTGATCATGAAAAAATCTTCGTACTGCATTTCGTTGTAGTAATTTTTCCCGATCTCTTCGTAGCCGATGCTGCGCAGATAATACTTGTGCCGCTGCATTTTCGTCGTTTTCGGAAGCGAAAGTTTGATCGAGTTTTTCGAAACGTCGTACACGCTTTTGATGATAGGTTTGTTTTTTTCCAAGATTTTCCCCTCGTCTTTCACTATCGTGATTTTTTGTAGTAAAACGATACTTTTTGTATTGAGTAATACGCAAAACAGATGTAAAATATTATCAAATCAGCGGCGTTAAGTCTGTTTTCCGACCTCGGTAAACAGATTATAACACGTTTTTTTGTCGTTGACAAGAGTTCGTTACAAAAAATTTTATAAGTTGAGGAGTAAGAAAATGCGGATGAGAAAACTACTTTGCGGCTTTTTGGCGGTATGTCTGGCGGGCAGCGCGGCGGCGTTCGCGGCCTGCGGCGGAAACGAAAACATCGGCAACCGCCGGCGTATCAAATTCATCGCTTCGGGCGAAATGGTGGAATACAGTACGCTCGTGAGCATCACGAATGAATATAACGACGGCCAGGGTTGGGATGACGGCGTTTGGGTGGACATCAGCTACAAACCCACCGACGGGTACGACCAGTTCCTTCTGACCACGTACAACGGCACGGGCGCGACCGACGTATTCTACGCGAACGACCGCTATTTCAAAAAATACGTGCAGCAGGGCTTTGTGCAGGATCTGGACGAACTGCAGGCCTCCACGGGCATCACGCTGGAAACCGACGCGATGTATCAGAGCGGCATTTCGCGCTATCGTTACGACGTGGATACGAATACCTCCAACGATGACGATCCGCTTTACGGTATCGTGCGCGATATGAGCCCGACCATTATCTATTACAATCAGAGCGCTTTTGAAAAGACGGGCATCATATGCGTCAGCGTGCCCGAAAGCGAAATAGACGAAGCGTACGCAGAGGCGTTCAACGCCGAACACAACACCTCCTTTACCGCCGACCACCTCAGGCGCGGTTTCGTGCGCGAGTCCGTGGTGAACAACTACGGCGGTTCATATCAGAACGAAGCGTACGTATGGAGCCTGCCCACGCAGCAGGAAGTTATGGTGTTCAACAATCAGATCGCCATGAGCTGGGACGAGGTGGAAGACCTCGGCAAGATCATGACGAAGGAAAAGTGGAACAGCGGTTCGCCGACGAAGTACGGCTATTATACCTGGTGGTGGTTCTACTACGGGTTCAGCGTTGGCGGAGACTGCATTGAAGACGTTACGGGCGAAGGCGACTGGGTATTTACGCTGAAGGACGCCGTTCCCAACTTTATCGTGGCGGACGGCGTAGAGGGAGAGATCACCGTGGGCGGAAACAAGTATGCCGCAGGCGAACTGATCGCCTATACCGACCGCACCGACCTCGACGAAGAAACCTCCGCGCGCATTTTGCAGGAGTCTTCCGACCTTACCGAGGCCGATCTCACCGAAGAGGTGCTCCGCCTCGAATCGGAAAACAAGCTCGTGCGGCTGCCTTCCGAACGCGACGCTTTCTGCCGTTACGTAAAGCTGGCGCAGAAAAAGGACTCTTCCGACGAATACGGCGTGGGGCTGGAAATCAGCCCGCAGCCGAGCAACGTGGCCGTTACGGGCGACACGGGCATGTTCACCGACGGTTCGGTGGCGATGATCGTGCATAAGTCCAACGCCCTGCTGTCCATGCAGGAAACGATTCAGAACTCGCCCGACGCCTTTGCCTGGAACGTGGCGCCTCTGCCGATATTCAAGGAATACGCCGGGGACGGCACTGTCAGCAGAAAGGGCGTACCCGCGGGCGCGAGCGATTCCAACGCGTATTGCATCAACTCTTATTCTTCCGAGGAAAAGAAACTCGCGGCCATGAAATTTCTCAAATACCTTTCTTCCGCAGAGGCGCAGACCTTCGCGGCGGAAACGGGTTTCACCGTGCCCAGCCGCCCCGACTGCGTGGACGCGTATATCGCCTCCGGAGAAGATCTGAATTTAAAGATCGTTGCGGACGCCGCCGTGTACGAAACGCCGGGCGATTGGTGGTACATGCCCGACAAGGTATGGATCGACGATTACTGGGCGGACGATCTGAATAACCAGGTGCGCAACAACAAGATGACGCTGCAGGAATTTTTCGATCGTTTCGAATTAACCCAGCAGTATCTCAACAAATATAAAAAGGGTTGATGCATATGAAGGAAATTTCGGCAAAACCGCCGGTGCGTATCAAACAGAAGAAATACCGCGACGCGGCGTCGGGGCTGTTGATGGCCCTGCCGCCCGTCGTAGGGTTCTTTCTGTTCGGGTTCATACCGCAGCTGGTTTCGCTGTGGCTGGGTTTCCAGGAACTCCACAGCTTCGATTTTTCGCAGGCGAAATTCACGGGCTTTTCCAACTTTGCCGCGATATTTTCCGATCCCGCCTTTTTCAAGTCCATAGGCAATACGTTTTTCTACATGATCGCCACGGTGGTCTGCATCTTTCTCGGGCTGGGCATCGCGCTGCTCCTTTCGGCAAAGGGCGTGAAAGGCAAAAAGTTTTTCCGTTCCGTATTCTTTATTCCGTATGTCTGTTCGGTCGTGGCGACCACGGTCATGTGGTACTGGATTTTTGAAAAGGACTTCGGTATTCTGAACGGCATACTCGGCAGCCTGTTCGGGGAAGGCGCCCGCGTGAACTGGCTGGACGAAGAATGGCCTTTCCGCACGGCGCTGCTCGTCATGCTCATTTGGAGCGGGTGCGGCTACAACATCATTTTGTACCAGTCGGCCATCGCCGCGGTGGACAGAAACCTTTACGAGGCGGCGGAGATAGACGGTGCGAATACCTTGCAGCAGTTTGCGCACATCACCTGGCCGAGCATAAATCCGACTACTTTTTACATGCTCGTCATGGGCGTGATCAAGGGCTTGCAGGCGTTCACCATGCACCAGATATGGGGTTCGCAGGTTGGCGGCGGAGGACCTGGTCAGTCCGCCGTAACCATCGTGTACTACATTTACGACAAGGCATGGGGCTCGCCCTATCGTTACGGCATGGGATATGCGTCCGCGGCGTCCTGGCTGCTCGCCATTCTGATCGGCGCCATCACCGTGGTCATTTTCAAATCGAAGAAAAAGGAGAGCGCGTGATATGGAAAATAATAACATCCGATATAAAGCCGCGCGCGCCGCGACGGTGGGCTTGCTGTACTTTCTGCTTGCGCTCGTAACGCTGGCGGTCGTCGTACCCTTTTATCTGATTTTCATCAGCAGTATCAAGCATAATTACGAAATACTTTCGTCCACCTTTACCTGGTGGCCTAAGTACGGCATTTCTTTCGACGGCTATAAAACGGTCATTTCCGCGGACAGCGAGATCGCCATGTTTATCGGCAGCAGCATACCGCTGTCGTTCTGGAATACCATTTGGCAGTCGATCATTCCCACGCTCGCGGGTATCTTCGTATCCGGGGCGAGCGGATACGCCATATCCAAGCTGAAATTTCCCTGCCGCGGCGCGATCTTCTCGTTTCTGATCGCCACCATGATGATCCCCGGCACCATCACGCTGGTCAGCAGCTATCTGCTGTTCGATACCATCGGATGGACGAACGGGCCTCTGCCGCTCATCATACCGGGGCTGTTCGGTTCGGCGGGCAACGTGTTCTTCATGCGGCAGTATTTTACGGGGCTGCCGGACGAACTTACCGAGGCGGCCAAATTGGACGGGCTTTCCAACTTCGGCACGTTTGTGCGCATCGCCATGCCGCTCAGCGTGCCCGTGTTCGTTTCCCTGTCGCTTTTGTCCTTCATAAGTCATTACAACGCCTATCTGAATCCTTTGATCTACTTGGGCGACAACGCGAAATATTATACTTTGCAGATCATGCTGAAAAGCCTGATGAGCCTGTATAAAAATCAGTGGGACGTCATTTTGGCGACGTGTATCGTATCCATTGTGCCGCTCCTTGTGCTCTACCTTTTCACGCAGAAATTTTTCATCAAGGGCATTTCGATGTCCTCCGGGCTGAAAGGCTGAAAATAAAAATAACCAAAAAAGGGGAAGAGAAGTGAAAAAATTTTTAAGTTGCCTGCTTTCCGCGCTGCTGGCGCTGACCGTTCTGCCGCTCGCCGCGGGGTGCGGCGAAAAAAAGGCCGAAGCCGCGCTCGCCTATAACGACGGGATCAACGAAGACGGAAGTTACGATACAGACCTTTATTACCGCAACGACCTGCTTTTAAATCACGCCGCGGATCCCGACGTGCTGTGGGTGCCCGAAGAGCGCGACGAAACCTGGGGCGGTTATTATTACCTGTACACGACGAACGTTTATTATAACATCATCGTCATGCGGTCGAAAGACCTCAGCAACTGGGAAAAAGTCGGCATGGCGCTCGACTTCGACGGTTCGCAGTGGTGCACGCACAATATCTGGGCGCCCGAGGTCGCTTACGACGAAGTTACGCAGAAATATTATATGTATGCTTCGGGCCAGCGCGCGTCGGACGTGGATAAAAACACGCATTACGAAATGTTCGTGGCTGTATCCGACAATCCCGCCAACGGGTTCAGGCTGTATACCGATAAGGACGCATACGGCGACCGTTACGGTACGGCCGAGCCTAACCTCAGTTTCAACGTCGACCATACGAGCAGAAAGCTCGGCGACGGATGCGACTGGATAACGGATGAAAAGGAGGGAACGCTTTGGTGCATAGACCCCAATCCGTTCCGCGACGACGACGGCCAGTGGTACCTCTATTTCCGCGCGCGGTGGGAAGTTGACGGCGCAATGAGGCTGGGCATGATCTGCGTGGTGAAAATGCTCGACATGGTTACGCCCGATTACGGTTCCTTCAAAGAACTGCTTTGGGCGAACTATCAGTCGGAGGAAGATTATAAAAACGGCAAAACGTTCGCCATGGAAACGGTGAGCAATTCCGATATCAACGAGGCGCCGCACATGATCAAACACGAGGGCGTGTATTATCTGACCTACGCTTTCGGCCGCTATCAGGACAGAACGGTGTACTGCGTGGCGGTGTCGGTCAGCGACAGCCCGATGGGCGACTTCATCAAGCTCGATCCGTCGCACGGCAACCCCTCGCTCTACATGGAAGGATATATGGACCAGATGTCCGGCCCCGGACACCATTGTTTCGTAGAAACGGGGGAGGAGATTTTCGTCGTCTATCATTCGCTCATGAACCGTTCCACGGGCGATTCCAACCCGCGCGGCATCGCCGTAGACAGGGTGGAATTTATCGACGGTTCGGCGTTCGGCATAAAGGCGTCCGATTACGGCATCGAAACGGAGAGCGGCACGTTCGACGCGCTCTACACCAACGGCGCCACCTGGTCGCTGCAGCCCGCGCCCGCCGCGTTTTCGGGGTATGAGAACGTGGCGGCGTCCGCGACCGTAACGATCGACGACGCGGGCGAAAAGTCCACGGCGAAATACCTGAACGACAAAATTTTCGCAAACCATACCTATTCGAAAGCGTTTGAATACGCGGCGTCGGGCGAAACGGAAATCACCCTTGCTTGGGACAGTCCCGTTACCGTGCGCGCGATTATGATATACAACAGTTTCGATTTCGAATATGCGTTTTCCAAAATCGACCGCATAGAATTTACGTTGGCGGAACAGCCCGCCTCCTGGACGGGGGAAACGCTGGACGCCGTGTATATCGAGAACCTCGCGTTCAATCCGGACTACTATAACGGCGAAGAATCGTTCATGCGGCCGGGCGGCAGCGCGCACGCTTCTTTCGACGAGATCAAAGTTACAAAGATCACCGTCCGCATTTCGCAGAAGCTCGACCCGTTAAAGGCGGCGGGGGACGCTCTGAAAGTGAGCGAAATCGTCGTGCTGGGGAGGTAGGATAAATGAAAAAATTACTGATTTGTTTCAGCCTTATCGTTTGCGCCGCATTGTTTTTCGCTGCGGGCTGCGCTGCGGGCGACGCCGAAGGCTCGTTTAAGGACGTGGATTACAATTACGAACAAAACACCCTCAAAGCGGTGCCCGACGCCGATATGAAGATCGACGGCGACCTTTCCGAAGAAAAATGGCAGGGGCTTCGCTGGGTGGAAAACCACGATACCGCCAGCGGCGTGAATTTCAGATTTACCATGTTCTTTTCCGATACGGGACTGTACTTCGCGGCCGTTTCGGAAGATTGGCGCGTGTACTATGCGAGCGAATATGCCGGCACCAAAAACAGCGGATTCAACGTGTATATCGCCCGCGGGGACGATTACGACCTGCAGGATCGCTTTTACGTAACGTTCGACTGCGGAAACACGCCGTACACGCACGGCATGTATTCTTACGCCTCGCATGTTACCACGCAGGGCGGGGAATATAATTCGGGCGACTGCACGGGCATGACGCTGGAAGCGTACGTGCCGTGGAAGGAATTCGGCTATGAGAGCGCGCCCGAAAAAATGCGCGCCGTATGCTCGTATGTGCTGGTCAGCGGGATAGGATCGAGCGCGACCACGCGAAACATCTGGCCGGGGTATTCCAACGGTTCGAATTACGCGAAGTATTACGAATTCGACGAAACGGGCTATACGTCGGAAGACGCGCCCGACGCCGTTCTCGGCGACAGCAAGACCAATTTCGCGAAGTCGAGCGACTGGGATTTGTCGCGCTCCGACGAAAACATTTATTCGAGCAACAAGTCGGGGCAGACCGAAGTCGGCTGGGGGCAGGGATATATCTTTTTCCGCGACATTTATAGCGACGATTATCTCATCAGCGCTACGTTCTATCCCGACAGGGACGAAAGCGGCTCCTGCGGCGTGGACGCGACCAACCCCAAAGCGGGGCTGCTGGTCGGGTATAACAAGTTCTGTTTTTCGGGACTGCTCATCAATATGAACTCCTCCTATCTCAAAAACGGCACGCTTTCGATATCTTCCGCGTTTTCGCAGAACGGCAGCACCGCGGATACCGTGGTTTATACGGGCAGCGTGGATAATTTTGACGACGGCGTAACGCTTTCGTGCGTAAAATCCGGAACGACGTTCTTCTACTTCCTCGGCGAGGGCGACGGCGCGGAACTCATCTATATGGAAGAAATCCCCCTGCTCGGCGGCGAGTCGGAACCCGGCATACAGACGCAGAGCTGCAACGTAACGATCAAAAACGCCAAGGGCACCGCCTATGAGGACGGTTCGCCCGAACTGACGGAATTCCTCAACGCGGCGGACATCTACCTCATTTCCGTGGAAGAGCCGAACTACGGTATCGTTTCCGCGGAAACGTACGCCGTGAAAAAGGGCGGAGACCTCGAACTGACGGTCCGTCCCTCTACGGGCTACAATAAGCTTGTGAAATTCGAGATCTCCGAAAACGGCGAAGATTACGACGATTTTACCGACGAGATAAAAAGAGATCTCGACGACGGGATTTACACCTATAAAAACGTAACGTCCAACCTGTTTATCCGCGCGGAGTTCACCAAGCTCGGCAACGAGGAAGTCGGCAGGCTTTCCGGTTCGGTAACGCAGGGCGGCGCCCCCGTTTCGGGAGCGGAGATCATCGCGGTCGGCGCGGCGGACAAATCCATGTATTACACCGCCTCGGCAAACGCGTCGGGCAAATACAGCATGAGCCTGCCGAAAGGCGAATACGTCATAACGGTGCGCGCCGCGGGCTGCAAGACCATGACGGCCGAAGGTACGGTTACGGTAGGCGCAGAGGGCGCGACGGCCGACGTGGCGCTCACGGAAGCGGAGATCGGCGGCAAGGTAGTCGTCAACGGCGTAACGCTCGTTTCTTCCGCGGGATGGGATTATTCCCGCGGCGGCGATCTGATCGTTTCCGATCCGTCGGATAACGGCGACGAAGAGGCCGCGTGGCTCAACGGCCTGGGCGCGGCGGAAAACTTCAAAGTTACCGCGGTGTTTGAATATACGGGCGGTTCGGACGCCGATCCGAGCGGCGGTTTCGTTATCGGCGACGGTAAGGCCGTTTACGCGGTCTATGCCCTCGGCAACGACGCGGGCTACGGCAGCGGCATTAGACTTTATGAAGCCGATACGATAGGCAACCGCTACCAAAAGAGGGACAAAACAAGCGAACAGATACGTTTTACGGGCGGTAAAGTCATTATGACCTTCGTCAAGAAGGGGAACGTTTACTCCCTGTACGGCGACATGTACGAAGAAGGCATGACGGAGGCGAAGACGCTGCGCGGAACGCTGGAGGCGGGCAAGACGATAACCTGTACCACGGGTTCGGGCGAATTCGTGCTGCCGTCGGGCGAAGTGGCCGTGGGGCTTTCCTTCCGCAAGGGGTCGTCCTGTACGGTGCAGGTCTTGAATTACGGCAAAAACATATAAAACGAGAGAGCCGCCGCGGTGCGGCGGAAAAAACAAAAAAGCGGGAGATAGTTATGACGAAAAGAAAGTTACCTGCATATCCGTTGTTTGTAAAGGATCCATATTTTTCGATCTGGACGCGGGGCGAAGAACTGAACGGAAACGATACGGCATTTTGGACGGGCAAAAGCGCTCCGATTTACGGCGTGTTAGAGGTTGAGGAAGAAAAATATTCCTTTTTGGGAAACATAGACGGTATACGCAGGGCCGAACAGACCGATCTCGGCGTAACGGCGTTTTCCACAGATTACGTATTCCGCGCGGGCGGCGTGAAACTGGAAATAGGTTTCGTTTCGCCCCTCCTGCCGGAGGATCCTGACCTGATCGCCTGTCCCTGCTGTTATTTCCGCTATAAAGTGAGCGCGCCGTGCGGCGTGCAAACGCGCGTGAGGCTCTTTCTTTCGGAAGAGATATGCTACGACAATAAGGGCGAGGTTTACGCCGACGTCGTTTCGCACGGCGGTCTGCGTTCCGCTTTCGTCGGGCTGAAACGCCAGCTGCCCATGTCCCTGGCAAAGGACGTTACCGCCGCGGATTGGGGATATTATTACGTCACGTCGCAGGACAGCCGCGTGGTGTCGAAATCCGCCTTCGGAAAGTATCTGCAGGGCGGCGCGCTGACCGCGCCCGAAGCAGGGGAACGGGATTTGTTTATCTGCGCCTCTTCCGAGCGCCGCGGCTCCCACGAGGGGAAATTTATCGTTTCTTACGACGATACGATCTCGGCGTTTTATTTCGGCGAATGGCTGAAAGGCTATTATTTCCGCGACGGAAAGACGATTTTCGACGCGATCGGGCAAAGCGACGCGGAATACGGCGGCGTTTTGTCCCGCTTAAAAAAGTTCGACGAAAAACTGCGGCGTTTGAGCGCGCCTTACGGGGAAGAGTATTACGAAATCCTATGCGCCGCGCTCCGCCAGACGGTGGCCGCGCATAAACTTGTGAGAAACAAAGCGGGGGAAACGCTGTTTTTATCGAAAGAATGCGATTCCAACGGCTGCGTCGCCACGCTGGACATAACGTATCCTTCGGCGCCGCTGTTTCTGCTCTTCAATCCGTCGCTCGTCAAGGGCATGATGATACCGATTCTGCGTTTCGCCGCCTGCGAGGTGTGGAATTATCCTTTCGCGCCGCACGACGCGGGAATTTACCCTTACTGCCTGGGGCAGGTGTACGGGATCCGCAACAGCGTGAGGGAATACACCGAGTCCAAGACGCGCTATCTCAATATTTTCGCCCTGCCGAAGGAGGAGGATATCTACAATTACGAAAAACAGATGCCCGTGGAGGAATGCGGCAACGCGCTCATCATCATGGCGGCGCTCTACGAAGAAGGCGAACAAGAGTTCGTGAAAGAGCATATACCGACACTGCGGAAGTGGGCGGACTATATCGCCGAGAAGGGCGGCGTACCCGAAAATCAGCTGAGCACGGACGACTTTTCGGGACATCTCGATAAAAACGTCAATCTCGCCGTCAAGAGCGCGGTCGGGCTGGCGGCGTTCGGAAAAATGCTCTTAAAAACCGGGGCCGACGGGCGGAAGTATATAGACAGGGCGGAGAAATATGCGGCCGACATTCTCGCCTTGCGCAAAAACGGCGTTCTTCCGCTGACCTTCGACGGCCGTTTCAGCGAATACAGCCTCAAATACAACCTGTTTTTCGACGGCGTGCTCGGGCTGGGACTTTTCCCGCAGGAACTGAAAGAACGGGAAACGGACTATTACCTTCAAGCCGCCGACCGCTACGGCGTGCGCCTCGACAGGCGGGATCCCGTTTCCAAAACCGATTGGATGATCTGGGTTTCCGCGCTCACCGAGGACACGGACAAGACGAAAAAATTCATTTCCATGGTGGATCGTTTTTTAAAGGAAGGAAAGACGAGGGAGCCCTTTCCCGACCGATACGACGCGGTTACGGCGGACGCCATACGATTCCGCAACCGCACGGTGCAGGGCGGGGTGTTCGCTCTGCTCTACCGCGATGAAAAGAGGAGGTAAGCCATGCTTTTATCTACACAAACGATGGTTCTGCAACGCACCTGCGGATACGAAGGCTGCGTGAGAAAACTCAAAGAAATCGGGTTCGACGCCTACGACTTTTCCATGTTCGGCATGGTAAACGAGGGCAATCCGCTCCACGGCGGCGGGTACCTTGAAACCGCCCGCGCCCTGCGCGCGGCGGCGGACGGTGCGGGTATCGCCTGCAACCAGTCGCACGCGCCCTTTCCGCTGTATAAACCGGGGGACGACGGCTGGAACGCAAGCATTTTCGGCTATATCGTACGTTCTTTGGAAATCACGTCGGCGCTGGGCGGAAAGATCTGCGTCGTGCACCCGTACAATCATTGGAGCCCTGAGGAAAACGCGGAAAAGATCTTCCGCCCGCTCCTGCCGTACTGCAAAAAATACGGGGTGAAGGTCGCGCTGGAAAACATGTGGTCATGGCCAGCGGACAGCCCCTCGGCGGTGCCGTGCGCCTGTTCGACCGCGGAAAATTTTTTGCGGCACCTGTCCCTGCTCGATCCGGTATGGTTCGTCGCCTGTCTGGATATAGGGCATGCGGAAATGATCGGGGAAAACGCGTCGGCGAAGGAGCTGATCCTCGCGCTGGGCGGCAGACTGCAGGCGCTGCACGTGCACGACAACGACCGAAAATACGATCTGCACACTTACCCCTATAACGGCAAAATAGACTGGGAGGGCATTTATGCGGCCCTGCGGGAAACGGGTTATAGGGGCGATCTCACTTTCGAGGCGGATTTTTTCGTGGAGAAATACCCGCCCGAACTGCGCGAAGACGCGCTGAAATTTCTTTGTTCGATCGGACGGTATATGATCGGGCGCAGCGTTGCCTGAAACACCCACGTCAA
>ERZ1106932.383-NODE-383-length-12641-cov-122.061974_pt1 | contig 12641 bp, 12 predicted proteins | sample MGYA00403665_ERZ1106932 | MGnify/ENA primary metagenome ERZ1106932 (study PRJEB35170, sample SAMEA104062448) | human gut metagenome | biome: human gut; feature: human-associated habitat; material: faeces | place: Denmark | collected 2012-08-24 ... | reverse complement strand
CAAACCATTTGTCCGCTTCGCGTTCATAAAAGATTTTTCGTTCTTTTCCGTTGATCAGGCATAGAAATCTTTCGGTCAGAAATGCGCCCACATGTTCGGGCGGAGCCTTTCTTCTGTCCGTAACTTTATCGATAAACACCGTATTGCCGAACCATTCGAAACTTTCGGGATAAACGCCTCCTTCCTTGGAAAAACGGACGGTTATATCGACATAAAACTTTTCGTAATGCATATTTTTAGCATTGCGCAAACTTAAAATTTTATGCAAAAAGGCGCGCAAATGCGCGCCTTTTATCAGAATTCCGCTTTGTAAAGAGAAAATTTATATTTCGTTTCCGCAGAATAGATTTCGCCTTTTTTCAGAGTTATCGAGGGGAAAGTTTCGATATTGCAGGCGTTTGGATATCCTTGCGTTTCCAGACAGAACGCGCAGTTCTTGTAAAACACGGCCTTTCCCTTTTCGCCGTTCAAAAAATTGCCGGAGTAGAACTGTATGCACGGCCTGTCGGTATATACCTCCATTTCGATACAGGTTTTCGGATCGAACGCTTTCGCAACACAGCTCTTTCCGTCGTTTTTCAGAACGTAGTTGAAATCGTACCCGCCGGCGATTTCCAAAAATTCGTTTTTATCGCTTATCTCTTCGCCGATCTCTTTCATGGAATTGAAATCGAGCGGCGTATTTTTTACGGGATAAAGCTCGCCCGTGGGGATAAGCGCCTTATCCACCGCCGTGATGAAATCGCTTTTTATCTTCAGACATTCTCCTAAAATCTTATTGTTGAAATCGCCCGAAAGATTGAAGTAGGCGTGATTGGTCAGAGAACACAAGGTATCCTCGTCCGAAACGGCTTTATATTTTATTTTCAGTTCGTTTTCCTCCGTCACGGAATAGCGCACTTCCACGTCGAGTTTTCCGGGAAAGCCTTCCTCCATATCGGCCGCAGTATAGCGCAATACCAGTTCTTCTCCGTCGATATCCGTATCCCAGAAAACGGAATCGAAACCGACTTTGCCGCCGTGCAGAGTATTGCCGTTATCGTTTGCCCCAAGACGATATTTTTTGCCGTTTAATTCAAACGCCGCGCCCCCGATTCGATTGCCTACCCGCCCGATAAGGGCGTTAAAATAACCGCCCGAGCCTTTGTATTCCGAAATATCGTTAAACCCGATGACGACATCTCTTTCCACGCCGTTTATATCAGATATAAACAGTCTATGTATTCTCCCGCCGTAATTGATGATCTGCGCCCTTACGCCGTTGCCGCGGCCAAGTTCATAACATTTGAATACATCTTTTCCCGTTTTCTTTTCTTCAATGAGTTTTACCATAATGATTTTTTAAAGCACCGTCGTACCGACCTTGCGGACTTTTAACGGCAATACTTTCTCCTTTCCGTAAATTTTTGACATTTTGTTTACAAACTCTTCCACACAGTCGTTTTGCAGAACGTTGAGCGTTGTCCCCGCAAATCCCCCGCCGTGAACGCGGTTTGCGCCGCCGTGCAGATACTTCTTTCCTATCGCGAGCGCGGTCGGGATCAGCTGTTCCGTATCCCCCTGCGGGAAACAATTCTGGAGATAAGTCTGGGAACTTACGCCCGAATCGCCGACGCATTTTAAAAAACTTTCGTAATCGCCGTCGGCAAGCGCTTGCGCCAGCGCGTATACGCGCTTATTTTCGTTGTAAAAATGTATCGCCCGCATGATCGCGCGGCCGTTTACTTTTTCTTTCAGTCCGGGGAGGGCGGCGTAAAACTCGTCTTCGTCCACCTCGATCAGTCTTTCTTTTCCGAAATACGCGCTCACCGCGCCCATTTCGTCCGTGATGGAGGCGTATTCCCCCGTAAGATGTTTATGGTCGCCGCCGGTATCGACAAGCACGAGCGTATATTCGTCGAGATCGCACTCGATATGTCTAGGCTCCACATCGCCCTTCTTTCTGAAATCGAGCAAAGTCAAGCCGCCGAACGCGATGGCGCTTTGATCGAGAAGTCCGCAGGGCTTGCCGAAATGCACGTTTTCCGCATACTGGGATATAAAGACCTTTTCCTTTTCGCTCACTTTCCCGTCGTTATAGAGGAAATTGAGAATTTCGCATATGAGTATCTCAAAGGAGGCCGAACTCGAAACGCCCGCGCCGCCCGCGACGTTGCTCGTGGTCAGGGCGGTAAATCCCCCCGCTTTATAGCCGCGTTTCAGAAAGCCTTCGCATATACCTTTCACGAGCGCGTCGACCCCCTGCCCGACGAGTTTGCCTTCAATCCCCTTCGGATACTCCGCCGCGCCCGTTACGACGGGCATGGGCATGATCTCCTGCGTGGAATAAAGCACGCTGCCGCCCTTTTTGAGGTAATGCGCATAGCGCAGCGCTTCCAGTTTTTCAAAGGCGAGGATGAGATCTGCGCCGCCCTCGTCGATGATGGGAGAGGCGATCTTCTGCCCGATGCGCACGTACGTCATGACGCTGCCGCCGCGCTGCGCCATGCCGTGCACCTCGCTCAACTTCACGTCGTAGCCGCAATCGAGCGCATATTTGCCCAAAACGCGGCTTGCGAGCAGCGTTCCCTGCCCGCCGACTCCTACGATCAAAATATCCATATTACCTGACCTCCCCTTCGATCGCGCCGAATTTGCAGACACTTTTGCAAAGGCCGCATTCCGTGCAAAGCGAAACGTCGATGGTGATGCCGTCCTTGCCGTTGACGATGGCGGGGCAGCCGAGTTTCAGACATGCCTTGCACTTTTTGCATTTTTCGTTGACTCTGAATCCGTTATATAACTTTTTGGTCAAAAGCACGCACGGCTTTTTCGCGATCACGACGGATACTTCGTCGCTTTCGAGCGCCGCTTTGATCGCCGCTTCCGTTTCCGCGAGGTTGCCGGGATCGACCGTGCAGACGTTTTTCACGCCGACGGCGCGGCACACTTCATCCAATTGCAATTCGTATGTAGGTTCGTTTTTGATCGTCTTTCCGGTGGCGGGGTGATTCTGATGCCCCGTCATGCCCGTCGTACGGTTGTCCAAAATAACGACGGTGATTTTCGCCTTATTGTAAACGGCGTCGATCAGCCCCGTAATGCCGCTGTGGATAAAGGTGGAATCGCCGATGACCGCGACGGAATGTTTGTGCGCTTCCGGATCCGCCTTGTCGAACCCGATCGCCATGCCGACGCTTGCGCCCATGCAGACGACCGCGTCCATCGAGCCGAGGGGCGGCACCGCACCCAAAGTATAACAGCCGATATCCCCCAGGACGTTGAGTTTCAGTTTGGAAAGCACGTAGAAAACGCCCCTGTGCGGGCAGCCCGCGCACAGTACGGGAGGACGGGCGGGAACATTTTCCGCACGCACCTCTTCCTTTTCTCCCAGCACGCATTCGCGGATGAGACGGGCGGAAAATTCTCCGCAAAGCGGGAAGAGGTTTTTGCCCTCTACCTGGATCCCGTGCGCCTTGATCAGCGTTTCGAGGTGGGGCGCGAGTTCCTCTGCGACGATGCAACGCTTCACCCCCGCCGCAAACTTTTCGATCAGCCCGTACGGAAGCGGATATACCATGCCCAGTTTGAGAACGCTCGCTTCGGGCAGCGCCTCCTTGACGTATTCGTATACGCCGCCGGAACAGATGATGCCGAGATCTTTGCTCCCCTCTTCGATGCGGTTGATCGCAAAGGAATCGGAATCATGGGAAAGTCTTTCGATGCGGTCTTCGACGACCGTGTGTTTGACGCGCGCGTTTGCGGGCATCATGACGTATTTTGCGATGTTGCGCTCGTACGGCCTGTTTTCCCTCTCTTCCCTGTCGCAAAGTTCCACAAGGCTCTGCGAGTGTGCGACGCGCGTCGTAAGACGGAGGATGACGGGCGTGTCGTACTTTTCGGAAAGTTCGAATGCGTATTTTGTGAATTCTTTCGCTTCTCCGCTGTCGGAAGGCTCCAGAACGGGCACTTTCGCGCTGACGGCGGTCAGGCGCGTATCCTGTTCGTTCTGCGAACTGAAAACGGAGGGGTCGTCCGCAACGGCGATGACCAGGCCGCCGTTTACGCCCGTATACGCCGCCGTAAAGAGCGGATCGCATGCGACGTTGAGCCCGACGTGCTTCATGGAAACGATGGTGCGGGCACCCTTGATTGAAGCGCCGATGCCGACTTCGAGGGCCACTTTTTCATTCGGCGACCACTCGCTGTAAACTTCCGGATAGCGCGCAAGTTCCTCCGTGATCTCCGTGGAGGGCGTTCCGGGATAGGCGGCCGCGACTTTTACGCCCGCTTCCCAGGCACCGCGCGCGACGGCAAAATCTCCCAACAACAATTTTTTCATAACAATAACCAACCTTTGTGTATTTCTGCGGTAATTTTATTTTTTGCGAAGGTCCGTGACCCGTTTCACCTTGCCCTCCGCACGCTTGATGGAGAAGGGCTCCACGAGTTTGACCTTGACGTCGATCTGCAGAACGACGCGCAATTTATGCTTGATCTTGGCGACGAGTTCTTCAAGTTTCGAGTAATCGGTAAGAAGATTGGCATCGTCGACTTCCACTTTCACTTCCAGCGTGTCCATGTAGTTGACCCTGTCCACGATGATCTCGTACGTTTTGCCCAACTCTTCCATGCCCATGAGCACACTCTCGATCTGCGAAGGGAATACGTTGACGCCGCGGATGATGAGCATATCGTCCGTTCTGCCCTTCACGCGGGACATGCGCGCGAGAGTCCTGCCGCATTTGCAGGGCTCGTATGTAATGGACGTGATATCCTTCGTGCGGTAGCGGAGAATGGGCATCCCCTCCTTGGTGAGAGTGGTGAGGACCATTTCCCCCTCCTCCCCTTCGGAGAGCACCTTGTTCTTTTCGATATTCACGATCTCGGGATAGAACATATCCTCGTTGATATGCATGCCCGCCTTTTCGCGGCATTCTCCCGCGACGCCCGGCCCGCCGACTTCGGTCAGGCCGTAATTTTCCGTCGGGAACGCATTGAAAATATGTTGCAGAGATTCGTGCGTTTCCGCCGTGGACGCCTCCGCGCCCATACAGATGAGCCGCACTTTGAGATCTTGCAAAATCCCTTCCCTCTTTGCCGTTTCGCCCAGATACATCGCATAACTGGGCGTGGCGATCAGAGCGGTCACGCCGAAATCCTTCATCAGCATCAACTGCCGCTCCGTATTGCCCGACGACATGGGAACGACCGTTGCGCCCAGTTTTTCGACGCCGTAATGCAGGCCGAAACCGCCCGTAAACAGGCCGTAGCCGAAAGAGATCTGAAAAATATCTTCATCCGTCGCCCCCGCCATGGACAGAAGACGGGCAAGACAGGTGGACCAGTTGTCGAGGTCGCGCCGCGTATATCCGCACGTGATCGGTTTGCCCGTCGTGCCGCTGGAAGCGTGGATGCGGATGATCTTTTTCATCGGTACCGCATACAGGCCGAAAGGATAATGGTCGCGCAGGTCGTCTTTGGTCGTATACGGTATATTTTCGAGATCTTTGAAAGTTTTGATGTGTTCGGGCTTCAAGCCGATCGCGTCGAAGCGCTCCCTGTACATGGGCACGTTTTCATATGCGTAGCGGACGGTATATTTCAGCCGCTCCAACTGCATTTCTTTCAGCGCCTTTCTGTCGATCGTTTCTATTTCGGGACTGAACATCGCCTAAGCCTCCCCTTTTTTCCGTTCAAGTATATTGACGATTATTTTATCACATTTTGCAGACGCTTGCAATCTTATTCGCGCCTTTTCCGAAAAAGCGCGAAAAATTGCCCTTGCCGTCAGCGGAGTTCCGCGCCCAGTTTTTCGGACAGGCGTTTGAGGATGCGTTTGACGTTCCCGTCCACGTCTTCGGGCGAAAGCGCCTTTTCGCGCGGCGTGAACGTGACGGAAAACGCCATGCTCTTTTTGCCCTCGCCGATCTGACTGCCGCGGTAAACGTCGAACAGTTTTACCGAAGTCACGTATTTGCTGCCCTCGCGGATCTCGCGTTCCGCTTCGGCGCACGTCACTTCTTCCCCGACGATCAGCGCGAGGTCGCGCACCGTTTCCGGAAATTTGGGCAGCGGCGAGAACCTGATCGCCGACGAAAGATTTTTTTCCAGTTTTCCGTAATCGAGTTCGCCGAGATAGACGTTCGTTTCGATCGCCAACTGTTCCGCAATATCGGGAGCGAGTTCGCCGAAATACCCGATCTCCTCCTCTCCGAGAAGGATCTTTGCGCATTTTCCCGGATGAAGGAAAGGCTTTTCGCAGGGTTCGTAACCGAACCGCAGCCCGTACTGCGCGGCGACCGCCTCATAGACGCCCTTTGCCGTAAAGAAAGTTTCCTTTGCCCCGAACACGCCCGTTGCGAGGATCTTTTCCTCCTTGGGAAGATCCTTTAAGGGAAGTTCCTCCGCAAGATATGCGTTCGCAAGTTCGAAAAACCGTGCCGACGCATTGCCGCGACGGATATTGCGGACGATCGTCTGCAACATGGAGGGTGCAAGCGTCGTGCGCATCAGGCTCAGATCCTCGCCGATGGGGTTCAGAATGCGGATCGCCCTTTTCCCTTCTTCGTCCAGCCGCAAAAGTTCGTAATCTTTGGGAGAAATAAAGGAATAGGTCACGATCTCGTCGTAATTCTGGCCGCGCACGATCCGCCTGACGCGCTCCTCTTCCCTCTGTGCCTCGGTCAGGCCGCCGTCCGTGATTTCGGCCGTCGGCATAAAAGTCCCCTCGATATGATCGTAGCCGTACATGCGGATGACTTCCTCCGCAAGATCGGGATACCCTTCCACGTCCTCTCTGTAGGCGGGCGCGGTCACGCTGATCGCGTCGCCCTTTGCGCGGACGTTGAAGTTGAGGCGTTCGAGGATGCCCTTGATCTCCGCTTTGGGCACCTCGATCCCCAAGAGCGCGTTGACCTGAGAATAAGAAGTTTCTATTTTGACGGGGGGCGGGGTCTCCGCCTCGAGGTCATACCTGTCGCAGGCGATCCTGCCGCAGCCGAGTTCCTCGATGAGGTTGAGCGCGCGGTTGATCGCTACGCCCGTCGTATAAGCGTCGACGCCCTTTTCGAAACGGGCGGAAGAATCGCTCTTCTGGCCGAGCCTGCGGGAGGTGCGGCGGATATTCGCGCGTTCGAATTTCGCGCTTTCGAAGAGCACTTCTCCCGTTTCCTCTCCGATGCCGCTGTTTAAGCCGCCCATGATCCCCGCAAGCGCGACCGGTTTGCTGCCGTCCGCGATGACGAGGGTGTTTTCGTTGAGTTTGAACTCCTTTTCGTCGAGCGTGACGATCTTTTCTCCTTCCGCCGCGCGGCGCACGCAGATGCGGCTCTGCGCAATGCGGCCGAGATCAAACGCATGCATGGGCTGACCGAGTTCCAAAAGCACAAAATTGGTGATGTCGACCACGTTGCTGATGGAACGCAGCCCCGCAAGCGCCAGCCTGCGGCGCATCCAAAGGGGAGATCTTTCGATCTTCAGATCGCGCACGTAATGCGCGATATAGCGGGGGCAAAGGTCAGGAGCCTCTACGCTCACGCTGACTCTGCCGCTCGTGGTAAACGTATCTGCGGCATAGGTCAGATCCAGCGCGCGCAGCGGCTTTTTCAAGAGAGCGGCGACTTCCCGCGCGATCCCGTAGATGCTCTGGCAGTCGGGCCGGTTGGCGGTCACGGCAATGTCGAAAATATAATCGTCCAGCCCCACGACCTTTTTGATATCCGTACCGAGGGGAATATCCTCTTTGAGGATCAGGATCCCGTACACGTCCGCGCCGTCGTACCAATCGTCGCTGATGCCCAGTTCTTCGCCCGAACAGAGCATGCCGCACGACTCGACGCCGCGCAGTTTCCCCTTTTTGATCTTTACGCCGCCGTGCAGGGAAGAACCGTCCAGAGCCACCGGAACGAGGTCCCCTTCCGCAATATTGTCCGCACCCGTGACGATCTGTATATCCGCGCCGTATTCGCCGCAGTCGAGTTTGCAGATCTTCAGTTTATCCGCGTCGGGGTGTTTGACGACGGAAGTGATCCTGCCGACAACGCAGCGGTCGATCTCCGCACCCACGTAAACGAGTTCCTCCACCTCGAAGCCGCAGGAAAACAGCCTGTCTTTGAGTTCTTCGGCGGAAACGTCTATATCCACGTAATCTTTGAGCCAACTGAAAGGCACTTTCATAATCCGATGTTCCTCCTTTAATCTCTGAACTGCTTCAAAAGGCGCACGTCGTTTTCAAACAGATAGCGCATGTCGTTGATGCCGAATTTGATCATCGCGATGCGTTCCAGCCCCATGCCGAACGCAAAACCCGTATATACGTCGGGATCGACGCCGCAATTTTCGAGCACCCTGCGGTTGACCATGCCAGCGCCCAGAATTTCGATCCAGCCGGTGCCCTTGCAGATGCGGCAGCCCTTTCCGCCGCAGTTGTGGCAGGAAAGATCGACTTCCACGCTCGGCTCCGTAAACGGAAAGTAAGAGGGGCGCAGGCGCGTTTTGGTCTCGGACGTGAACATTTTTTTCGCAAACACGTCGAGGATTCCTTTAAGATCGCACAGCGTGATGCCCTTGTCCACGACCAGCCCCTCCATCTGATGGAACATGGGAGAATGCGTCGCGTCGCTGTCCGAACGGTACACTCGCCCGGGGCTGAGCACCTTGATGGGAGGTTTTTTGTTTTCCATTACGCGGATCTGCCCCGACGACGTCTGCGAACGCAGGAGCAATTCTTCGGTAATGAAAAAAGTATCCTGCATATCGCGCGCGGGATGATCGGCGGGGATGTTCAGCGCCTGAAAATTATAATAATCCTTTTCGATCTCCGGCCCTTCGTAAATTTCGAATCCCATGCCGGCAAAGCATTCGATGATCTCTTTTTTCACGATGCTGATGGGGTGCTGCGTGCCCGTCCCGGAAAAATCGGCGGGCATCGTTACGTCTACCCGCTCCGCACTGTACTTTGCGGCGAGTTCTTTCTTTTTCAGTTCCTCTTCCTTGGCGGCAAACGTCTCTTCCGCCCAGACGCGCACCTCGTTGATGCGCTTGCCGAGTGCGGGACGCTCCTCCGCAGGCACGTCGCGCATGCCCTTGGACAGGGCCGATATTTTGCCCGTTTTGCCCAGATACTCCATTTTGACGTCGAAAAGATCTTTCCTCGTCATGTCTGCCCCCGCCTGCAGGCGGGCGGCGATCTCCTCTTTCAGGATCTCGAGATTTTCCGTCATATTGCCTCCGCTGTTTCCGCCGCGCGGCGGAATCGAATAAAAAATAAGCGCCCCGTGAAAAATCACAGGGCGCCGTTCGCGCTGTACCACCTATGTTCGCGGAATAAAATTCCGCCTCGTTGTCCGCTTAACGCGCGGAATACGGCGCGCACTACTTGCCGTTCGGGGTTCGTGCGGCGGCTCCAAAGGGAATAACGGACGCGCTTGACGGGAAACTTTTCAGCCGGCGGGCTTCCCTCTCTTGGAAAAACGGTTCGTCCGTCTGTCTTTATCACAGCCTTTCTGTATGCTATAAATATAACCGAATCCCCGAAAAATGTCAACAAAAAAACGGGCCCGCCGCAAAATAAATTTCATCAGGGCACGAGATCGTACCTTTCGCCGAAAATATCCCCCTGCAAAAACACATCGGGCACTTCCCCCACGATGACGCTTTCGGCGACCAGCACTTCCGTCACCGAAGAGATCTCTTTGGAGCCGGACGGCATGACGACGGTCACCGTCGCCTCTACGTCCATATAGACGCTGTGGCGCGTCTGGTTGACGCCCGCGCTCGAAAAGGCGGATTCAAATTCGCAGGATACCCTGCTCACCGATATGATCTTGAAGGTCACTTTGGGGCCGAAGCCCGCAAGAAATTCTATCCCCGTGAACGCGCCCACGGGCACTTTGATCCCGTTTTCGCTCCGCGCGGAAAGGTTCGCCATGGAGAGGGTGGCCGTCGTCCGAGCCAACAGATTTACCTTTTGCGCATTTGCCGAGATCCCCGTCACGGCGCCGTCGCTGCCGTGCGTCACGGTGATCAGCGAATCGTAATCGATGCGTTCCAGCGTCTCGGACACCGCCTCGTTGACGGAGAGGACCGTCATGGACTGCACGCTCGCCTCGCTCAGCCTGTACAAGATCTTGGTCACGTTTTTCTGAAAAAAAACGACCGCGACGATCACGGCGGCAAGCACGGCCCCGACAATGATGAGTATTTTTGCCTTTTTCGGCACTCTTTTCCGCTTGTAGCGGTAACTTGCGGGATAAGACATAATTCAGTACATTTTATGCCCGCACGCCTGATTTTATGACGGCAAAAAGATCAGTTTTTTTTGCTTTTCGGTCGGAATATGAGGGCGAAGAGAAAGGAAAAGATGACTGCGGCCGAAACGCCCGCGCTCGCCGCCGCGAGCGGGCCTGTCACCGCGTAAAAGATCCCTTTCTGTGCGCCGCGCATGGCGCCGCGAGCGAGCAGATATCCGAACCCCGAAATGGGAACGGTCGCGCCCGCGCCCGCAAAATCGACGAGATACTGGTACAGCCCCAGTGCCTGCAGCACCACCCCCGACAGCATGAAATACACAAGTATTTTGCCCGCCGTAAGTTTGGTGCAGTTGATGATGACCTGCGCGATCGTGCAGATGATGCCGCCTACCGCGAACGCCTTTACGAACATCAGAAGTATATCGATATATTTGTCCATTTCAGTCTTCTTCCCCCAAATTTTCGATGGAAACCGCGTGCGAAATGCAGGGGATCGTTTCCCCCTGCCCCGAAGAAACGGTGGAGAGAAGCGCGCCCGTCGCCGCAAAAAGCACCTTCCGGATCCCGCCGCCCCGCGTCATTTTATCGTAGATGTAAGAATTCATGACGACGGCGCTGCAGCCGGCGCCGCTTCCTCCCTGAAACTCGTCCTCGATCACCTTATACACGATCTCGCCGCAGTCCACGTGATTGGCGGAAATGTCCGCCCCGCGCTCCCATGCGAGATCCTTTACCAGCCTGCTGCCGAGCGCGCCGAGATCGCCCGTAATGATCAGATCGTAATAATCGGGGCTTCTGCCCGTGTCGCGAAGGTGCGCCAGAATGGTATCCGCGGCCGCGGGAGCCATTGCGGCACCCATATTGTTGACGTCCGAAACGCCGTAATCGATCACGCGCCCGATCGTGGCGGAAGTGATGGCCGGGCCCTTCCCTTCCGAGGAGATGACGGCGCCGCCCGCGCCGGTCACCGTCCACTGCGATTGCGGCGGGCGCGTCGTTCCCTGTTCAAGCGGATAGCGGTACTGCCTTTCTGCGGAGGAGAAGTGACTGCCCGTGGCCGCGACCACGTTGCGGGCAAATCCCCCGTCCGTGAGGACCGCGCCGAGCAGATACCCTTCGCTCATCGTCGAACATGCGCTGTAAATGCCCAAAAACGGGATGCCGATCTCCCTTGCCGTAAAACTTGCGGAAATGATCTGGTTGAGAAGGTCGCCCGAAATGAATGCGTCGATCTTTTTCGGGGTGAACCCCGCCTTTTCGATACAGGTATTCACCGCGTAAAGCAGCATTTTCCGCTCCGCGCGTTCAAAGGTCTTTTCCCCGAACATATCGTCGGAAAGGGCGCAGTCGACGTATTCGCGCAGAACGCCCTCGCATTCTTTCGGCCCCGCGATCGCCGCGGCGGAAATGATTTTCGGTTTGTTTTTGAAGTAGATCGTCTGTCCCTGCATAACAAAAATTTCCTTTACAGGAAGTTTGCCGCATTTGCGCGCGCTTTATGCGGCAAAAATCGGGGGCGCAAAAATTTTATCGGAAACAAAAAGCGGCAGAATTCCTTTTCGGGACTCTGCCGCTTTCATTCCCTGACAATTCAGGCTTTTTCTTTTTCCCACGCTTCGGCCTTTGCCTTGGAGAGGGCGACCAGTTTTTCCGTCTTGTACGGAGACTGCGCTCCGCCGTTCGTATACAGAAAATAACTGCCGCTTTCCGTCACGTAAAGCGTCTCTTCGTATCCCGCGGGATCTCCGAAATAACCGCTCGTCACCTTTTTTACGACGCTCATTTCGGCCGTATCGTATACTTTTCCTCGTACGGTTTTCTTCATTGTTTGACCTCCCGAACAAAAATTGATATAAGCCCCATAAAATTGCATGCAGAAAAATCTTGCTTTCCTGTACGTCTTTATTATATCAGATCCGCGCGCAAAGGGCAAGGATTTCTTCCGCAATGAATCCGCCGCCGATAAAAATCTGCCGTCTTATGCCCGAAAATTCGACAAAACAATGCCGTTTTTGCAAACTTTTGACGGATCGAACGCCCGCGGACTTTGCAAACGCGCGGAAAGAAAGCCGTACAAGCGGTATGATTTGTCGCAAAGTCGGGCATATTAAAGACAATAAACCAAAAAGGAGACCTGATCCATGTCGAAAAAGAAAAAGACGAAAGTCAGAACGCTGACCGACGAACAGTACAACGATTACCTGATGGCTCTGAAAGACGAGCGCCCTACCATGCTGATCGACAAGGATGGCAAACGCCGCCCGCAAAAATAATCGGGCAACAAAACCCCTTCCGCAGAAACCGCGGAGGGGGTTTTGCATACGTTTATAAATTTTGCCTTTTTTACACGTCGGCGCGTTCGGCCGCGGAAAACTGAGAATTATACAGATCGTAATAAAAGCCTTTCTT
>ERZ1106932.379-NODE-379-length-12703-cov-162.688884_pt1 | contig 12703 bp, 6 predicted proteins | sample MGYA00403665_ERZ1106932 | MGnify/ENA primary metagenome ERZ1106932 (study PRJEB35170, sample SAMEA104062448) | human gut metagenome | biome: human gut; feature: human-associated habitat; material: faeces | place: Denmark | collected 2012-08-24 ... | reverse complement strand
TCGGAGAAAAGGGTTTTTACGTCGGGTTTGACGTGCAGGAGGCGCCCGGCAACAGTGTTTGGGTCAATCTCGACCGCGCGTCATATTTGAACAGTTGTATCGAACTTTATATAGCGGCCGAGGGCACGACGGGTCTTTATGAAGATGACACGTTTGAAATCGACATGATGCCCTCCGGAGATATGGTTTTCAAAAAAGCGGACGGTGTAGAACAAGGTGGCGGCGGTAAAGGATGGGTGGAAATCACCGCGCCTTACGATACGATGCCCCGCCTTGCGGCGACGACAAAGGGCGGAGAAATCAATACGACCGCGTGCAACGGCTATACGCTCGAACTGTTCGTGCCTTACAATTTTCTCGAAAAATACGGCTACGATACGGAAGGGCTCAAAGCCGGCACGAGCGAACTCTATCTCAACCCTGTCAACATTACCTCTTACAATTACGACGGCAACGATATGAACAACGACCGTTGGTGGTTTTCCACCGCCTCTCAACTTGACGGAGACGGCTGGACGAACCCCAGCGAATGGTATCATTTCAATCACGGCGGACTCGTAGGTTACGATATCGACATCACGCAGAACGGTGACACGGCCGGCGGCAGCGTCATGGAATATCTCGGCTACGATTTTGCCGTCGCGGACAACACGGTCACCTTCCTGATAAACGAGGCGGAAGGATATGCTCTGAAGTCGCTCAGCGTCAACGGCTCGAGCGTGCTCGGCGACGTCGTTTACGACGATGCGGGCAGGGCGCAGTACGTCACGCTCGGCAAGGTGCGCGGCGATCTTGACGTAGAGGTCGAATTCGTCCCTTACAGCGCGGGTACGGCCGCCGAGGTCTCCGTCAAAGAGGGATATACGCACGGCACCGTATCCCTCGATAAAGATTCTTACGTCGTGGGCGATTCCGTTACTCTCACGCTTACGCCCGAAGAGGGGTATGTCGTCAGCGACGTGCTCGCCAACGGAGACAGCATTTTCGGAATCGGCCTCGTCACCGAGGACGGCGGCAAAACGTTCACGCTCACGACCAAATGTGTAGAGACGCCGCTCGAATTCGAAGTCGTCTTTGCGGAAGCGACCGATGTAGACGGGCTGCAGTTTACGTTCATTTTAGGCGATTTAGATGGTATGAGTGTGCGCCTGCGCAATGCGGCGGGGGATATTTACAAAAGCACAGTCGACGGTACGACCGCCGTATTCAACGGGATTCCGGCAGGCCTGTATACTCTCGAGGTAAACATAACCAATTACTGGCTTGCAGTGGATGAGTATTTTGTCAGTACCGCGGTGGAGCACGAAGTAAATCTGTCTGAATTCTTGCCGAACGGCATTTATCATCAGGGCGATTTCACCGACCTCCCCGCGCAGTCAACGAGTTATTATTACAGGACAGTTAATTCAAATATTTCGGAAGAGGCGTGGTTCGCCATGAAGATCGCCGTCGATCCCGAAGGCGCGCCGAGAGGGCAGAAGTACCGCATCGGCTACCGCATGTATGTCAACGGAGTCGAGTGCGGCCCCACCCTGATGTGGTATACGAAGTATAACAGTTTCCGCTTCTCGCAGTGCGGTCTGAACTGGACGGAAGTCGATATCCCGTCCGAATATAACGACGCGGTCTGGCAGAGAAACGGCGAAAACGGCATGTATATGATCGTTCACTTCGACCCCTCTGCCGGTACGATGGGCGTCTATCTCGCGCTTTCCGATAAATCCGAACTCTATCATCTGGTCGACTTGCAGCACGACAGTTTTAAGGGCGGTACCATCACGCAGTTCGGCGCGGGCGTTTGGGTGCAAGGCAATTCGTATTGCCCCGCAGAAATCCACGATCTCCGTTACGGCACGAGCCTGAGCGATTGCCTCGGATTCGATGCGGATGACACGATAACCGTTAACAATCCCGCGGTCACGGGCGGTCTGATCGCGCTCGGCAAATCGAGTTACGTCCGCGGCGAAACGGTCGTCCTCGACATCCAGCCCGAAGAAGGGTATGTCCTTTCCGCTCTTACGGTCAACGGCAAAGATGTTTTCAGCGAAGTCTCCGATAACCGGCTGGAGTTCTATCTGATCGATGCGGAACTGAATATCGCGGCGACGTTCGAAGGCTACACCCCCGTATCCTTTACTGCAGATGTTGCGGCATGGAAAGCGGGCAGCGAGGTCGATCTAACGGGTGCGACCGTTACCCTTTCAAGTTCGCAGATCGCGTATGAAGGCATTGAAGTGTCCGGCGGACAGATCAGCGCGGAAGTGCGTGCGGGAACATATACGGCCTCCCTTTCTTTGGACAATTATCTTACGGCCACGGTCGTCGTCGGCGATGACGGGCAGGTGGATGAGATCGTGTTTGAATACGATCTGTTCTCCGTCGTGCAGGGTTCAGAGTCCAACTGGGATCTGACGAATCAGAACCACGGCAGTTTCACTCTCAAAGCGGTATCAGAAAATTATTCCGGTATCAGCATGAATGACAGTGTAAACAATTTTGTGTTTGAAATCAATTTTACATCGGTAAAAACCAGCACGGCTGTTACGAGAAACGAAGTCAGGCTTTTGTTTGATGACGGTGTCCGGATCGGTATCGATATTTTATCGGACGGGACCGGCGCTAAAATTGAGTCAAGCGATACTTCCAACGGCGCTACTACTCCTGCCGGAGACAGCACATCTATGTATCCTTGGGCTCGTTGGTATACTTTGACAACGGAAGAGGTCAAAAAATACAACTCGGAAGAAGGTATCCTCTTCAAAGTCGTTCGTTTGGACGATATGGTATATGTATATCTCGACGGAGTCCTCCGTGCAGAAAAGAAACTTGAACTCAGCGGTAAAAACTACGGCAGCGAACCTTGTTATGTAGGTGTATATCGTTGGGACGGCGGTTTACAAAAGGAGTATAATTATACTTTCTATACCGCGGATACGGAAGCGTCCGTCACCGTCAAGGACGGCTATACGAACGGAACGGTCACGCTCGATCAGCCCTCTTACAACGTCACGGATACCGTTACGGTTTCGTTCGAGCCCGCCGAAGGGTATATCCTCCAAAGCGTGTCCGTCAACGGGCAGGATATGACGGGGCAGGTTTCCGAAAACACGCTGACCTTTATCTGTATGGAACCGGCGTACGAAATCGAAGTTTCGTTTATTGTGATGAGCGAGGTTTCCGTCGCGGCGGACGTCACGGCGTGGCGTGCGGGCAGCGAAGTCAGCCTTGCGGACGCGACGGTCAGCCTTTCCAACAGCATTGCATCCTATCAGGATATCGCGATCGAAGGCGGTAAAATCGCCGCCGAGGTGATCCCCGGCACGTATACGGCGACCCTTTCTCTGGACGGTTATCTCTCCGCTACGGTCGTCGTCGGCGAAAGCGGCGGCACGCTGGACGAGATCGTGTTCGAGTACAATCTGTTTACCGTCGCTTCGGGCAGCAACTGGGATCTTTCCGAACAGAACCGCGGTGAAATCACGCTGAACAACGGCGGTTACGGCGGGATCACGATGACGGATAACCTGAACGATTTCACGTTCGAAGTGAACTTTACGGGTGCAAAGGCAGAGGGGCAGACGAACGAAGTCCGCAACGAGATCCGGCTGGCATTCTCGAACGGAAAATATCTCGCGCTCGACCTTCTTTACAGCAACGGCGCGGGCATCGTGCAGACGCCTACATGGGGAGACGGCTATCTGTACGCTTCCTGGGATGCAAAATATACGATGACCGCCGAGGAGAGCGAAAAGTACCTTTCCGCAGACGGGATCCTGTTCAAAGTCATCCGCAGGGGCAACGTGGTTTGCCTGTATCTCGACGGAAAATTTGTTTTGGATTTCGACATTTCCGAATGTGCGGGTACGACGGCCACGCTGAGCCTGTATCACTGGGACGGCGGGCAGACGGTACATTATGATTATACTTTCAGCGCTCAGCCGACGGCTGCAGACGTTTCGATCAAAGAAGGGTATACCAACGGCACAGCCGTGCTCGGGCAGGACTCTTACTCGGTCGGCGATCTCGTCATCCTGACGCTGACGCCCGAAACGGGTTACGTCGTAGGCGACGTGCTCGTAAACGGCAGTTCCGTTCTGTCGTCGCTGACTACGGAAGACGGCGAAACGTATACCGTAAGTTATCTTTGCACTTCCTCGCCCGTCGAATTCGAAGTGACGTTCGTTGCGCAGACAGACGTCGACGTGCTGGTGAATTTTGCCGAATCCAACAATGCGGGCGGCATGAGCGTGCGCCTCACCCAAGCGGGCGGCCAGGCTTATACCGCAGCAGTCAGCAACAATGCGGCGGCGTTTGAAGGCCTGCCCGCAGGGTTCTATACGGTCGAAGCGAATATCGCCAATTACTGGCTGAACGCGGGCACCGTCTACGTGTATGCCTCTATGACCGCCCCGACGATCGATCTTTCCTCTTATTTTGAGGGCGGCAACGTGTTCTTCTCCGGCAACTTTGACAATCTGCCCACTCAGCCCGAAGATACGAAAGCAGATCCCTATATGGAGCATTACAATGCGGTCAATACAACCGTCGAAGGGGATGCATGGTTTGCAGGTAAAATCATGATTGCTCCGGATGCAAATCTTGCGGCTACCAATTACGGCGTCGGATATCGCTTCATGATCGGCGGAGAAGAATACAATCTGATGCTGGTCTGGAAAAACGGCGATAAGAGTTTCTATCTGCGGCTTTGCCGGGGCGGAGCCATCGGCGGCGATGCGGAAGCGATCCTGCTTCCTTCGGAGTATAACTCTCTGATCAATGCCGACGACGAAAGCGGTCTTACGGCAGAACAATTGACGGGTTTGTATCTGGTCGTCTATTACGACAGGGCTGCGGGCGTGTTCAGCGTCTACGTCACGATGTCCGATAAGACCGAAATTTACTATCTTGCGGATATAGAAGCGAACGGCGGCGACATTACGCAATTCGGTACCGCACTTTGGATCAAGAAGAAAGTGGTCGCTACCACAACGATTTCCGAGTTCCGTTACGGCGCGAGCCTTGCCGAGGCCCTCGGGTTTGACGACGGCGATACCGTAACCGTCACCAATCCCACCGTCGAAAACGGCGCGATCGTACTCAATCAGGAAAGTTATGTCCGCGGCGATTTCGTTACGCTCAGCGTGCAGCCCGCCGACGGATACGTGCTCTCCGCCCTTACGGTCAACGGCAAAGACGTCTTCAGCCAAATCGCCTACAATCAATTGGCGTTCTATCTGACCGATGCGGAACTGAACGTCGCGGCAACGTTTACCGCCGGCACAAAAGTTTCCGTATCAGCAGACGTTGCGGCATGGAAAGCGGGCAATGCGGCCGATCTCACCGGCGAGACGGTATCCCTCGTGAGCAATGCGATCACCTACGAAGATCTCGCCATCGAATCGGGCAAACTTACCGCGGAGGTCATCCAGGGCACGTATACGGCCATCCTGTCTCTGCCCGGGTATAAGTCGCAGCAGGTCACAATCGGCGCGGAGGGCCTTGCAGCACTCACGTTCGAATACGATCTGTTCCGCGCAAATGCGGGCAGTTGGGATCTGACCAATCAGAATCGCGGCAGTTTCACGCTCAACAACGGCGGCGGCGGTAATATTTCCATGAACGATCTTGTGGACGATTTTGTGTTTGAAATCAACTTCACGGGCGCTAAGACCGAAAAGGCAAGTGTTGTCCGCAACGAAGTGCGGCTGGATTTCGATAATGGCACAAGTATCGGGTTCGATTTACTGCAGAACGGAACAAATGCTCCGTACATTATCCAAACAGGCGGCCACGGGAATAATTTCCTGTATGGATGGCAATCGTGGTATACGTTGACGGACGATGAGATCGCCGAATACAATGCAGAGGCGGGCATCCGTTTCAAAGTCGTTCGTCAGGGCGGAACCGCATATATCTTCCTGAATGATGTCCTGCGCGCGACAATTGCGCTGACGGGCTGCGAAGATGCGTCGGCCGTATTCAGCGTCTATCATTGGGACGGCGGTTTGACGGTGAATTACAATTATACTTTCTCTGAAGATCCTGCGGATATCGAGGCGGCTTTGCAGGGGGCGGCGGCTTGACCGCTTAGCCCGAAAGGGAAAATCTGTACAAACGAAAGGGGCGGAGAGATGACATCTCTCCGCCCTGTTTGCGTGCTTCGGCGATCGGAAAATAAATTTTTTTGAAAAGGATTGTCATTTCCCGTAAAATAGAGTATAATGATGAAAACCGCGCTGAAAAGCGCGCATAATACATATTTTTAAATAGTTTTTGAGGCTGACAATGATTTACGAAAATATCGAATTTTTCAATGTTGCGGAGATCCGAGAGGGCGTCTTGTATCGTTTTCCCTTGCGGGTATGCGAAAACCTCGGCGTGCCCGAATACGATAAGCAGGGGAATTTTTTGCGCATCTTCAAGGGGCATTTGTCCTCCGTGCGCGCTTCGTACGGCACGGAACTGCGCTTTGTGACCGAGGCGCGTACGGTCACGCTGCATATCAGCGTAAAGCAAAAGGTGCGCGTCAGCGCGTACAACGGAGATTTTCTTCTCCGGTCCGTCGAAGTGCGTCCGGGAGAAGGGGATTTGACCTTTACCCGTCCGGAAGAGACGGACGGCGTTCGGAAAGAGGGGCTGAGCAGGTTTTCGGTCGAAGTATGGCGCATCTGTATAGACGGTGAAGAGGACATCCGCTTCAACGCATTGGAGACGGAAAACGGCGCACCCGTACGCCCGCCGAAAGAGGGGGAGTGCCCGCGCCTGCGCCTGCTCGCATACGGAACTTCCATTTCGCAGGGGGTGGGAACGCCCTATCCTACGCTCAACTATCTTTCCGTCGCGGCGCAGATCCTGAAAATCGATATTCTGAACAAGGCGGCCGCCGGCGGCTGTTTCTGCGAAAAAGAGACGATCGAGTACCTTTGCGGCGAAAATTTTGACGCCGTATATCTGGAAGCGGGCACAAATCTTGCGGACAGACCGCTGTCCGTGATCCGCGAACGGATCGGAGGGCTGATCGATGCCTTTTGCAGCCGCTTCCCGGACAAAACGATCTTTCTGATGACGCCGATCCGCGGCCTTTCCGACGTAAGTTCCACCGCCTCGGACTATCGCGAGAATTTTCCGAAATCGCGCAGCGTGATCTGCGAGGGCGCCGCACGCTATCCGAATACCGTGCTTTTGGAAGGGCACGGTCTGCTCGACAAAGATTATTATCTTGCGGCGGATATTTTGCACCCTTCCGACTTCGGGCACGTCATGATGGGCGTCAATTTTGCGAAAATGCTTGCGCCGTATCTTTCGGTCAAATGATCCGCAAGGGCAGGGATGCCGGGCATAAATTGTGCGTTTTGTAACCCGTTTTTTCATATCTGAAAGAGGGTCGGTACTTTTCGGAGAGGAGATATATTATGGAACACAGAGTAAAAGTTACGGTTTTAGACAAAAAGTTATTTCCTGAATTGCAAGCGCAGTATTGCGCCGTACCGGACAGCGGTAAATGCCCTTGTTACAATGTAGGCGATGAATTTATGTTTTACCGAAATGACAAACGGGATGATTTTTGGCATATGGGGGCGGGAACGCTGATAAAAAGCGGAAAACCGGATGCAGGCGTATTACTTTCGCCCGACTCAAAGCATTGCGGGACAGAGGGGGTCCCTTTCTGTTCGGAAGCATGGGACGCGATTAGCAGATATATTTATTCTGCGCTTCAAGGGGGAGCGATCATGCATGGCTGGACAAACGATGATAAAGTCATGATCGCCTGTTGTAATGACGGTACGAGACCGGTTATTTTTAAAATCGAAAGAATAGACATCGGAGACTGATAAATTTCAATTTATCGTGCAATGGAAACAGCGAAGAATTTTGAGATTTTTCGCTGTTTTTAATTTCCTATGGAAATCGCGTTAACCGCCCGTGTTTTTTCGGGTCCGCGCCGCAGGGGATGGAAGGGGGATTTTTCGCCGTCCGTTCCCGCGGGGATTCATTTTTTGAAAAAAATGAATCGGGCGCAGAACCTTGCGGTTCTGCGCCCGACCCATTATATGATAAGGGGGAAAATGATGAGCACTTTCGGTAACCAAGCGGGAGCCCTTGCGTCTCTCGTTTGATTACACCCTTATTATATTCATTTCTCTATCCCTTGTAAAGTATTTATTTTACTTTTTTTTAATTTTTTTTATTTTTTCCATTTTTCACGATTTTTGTTCATTATTCACAAAAATCCCCCTTTTTCTCCCTTTTTTCCCCTTTTTTGTTATTTATTCACAATTATTTCTACCGTTAATAATAATCGCTACTGAAAAGAAAAACGGGACGGATCTGATCAGAACAGGAGATCGTAGAGGGCGACGTTCGAAAAATCGATGGGATATTTCCCCTCTTCGATGGCGTGCACGATCTCGACCGTCTTATCGTTGAAGGGGGTTTTTACGCCGTATTTTCTGCCGAATTCGCATACGGTTCCGTTGATAAAATCGATCTCGCATTTTTTGCCGTGCCGAAGGTCCTGCAGCATGCTCGAAATCAGTTTGGCGTGCTTTTTCATGGCAACGGGGATCAGCGCCGAAGACAGGGCGCGTTTGACCGGCCCGCGGTAATCGAACAGTTTATCGATCTTGTGCCCCTGTACCGGTTCGATGCGTATGTCCGCCGCTTTCGCTACGTCGATGCACTCTTTGATGATGCGCTGGGCGACCCTGCGAGATGCTTTGATTTTCGAAACTTCTCCGAACGTGCCGCCCGTTACCGTCGAAAGGCCGGAAAAAGCGCTGTTGATGAGCAGTTTCGACCACCTTGCCCCGATAAAATTTTCCTCCACCGTAACCGTTCCCATTTTTTCGAGCAGATTTTTGACTTCGTTCAATCGGTTGCCCCCGCCGATCGCGCCGAGGGAAAAGGTGAGCGCGTCGGGGCTGGAAGTCAGTTCGGAAACGCCTTCGCCGTGGAAAGTCGCTCCCCACGCGATGGCGCAGCCCAAAGTGCGGTCTTTTCCGATGATCTCTGCAATTTTCGGCTCGGGCAGGCCGTTCTGGCAGGTGCAGAGCGCCCCGTCTTCCTGCAGGAAATCTTTCAGAAAACGTACGATCTCGGCATTGTCCCGCTGTTTTGTCATCAGCAGGATCGCGTCGTACTTTCCCTCCATTTCAGAGGGCAGAAGCGCGTTCACTTTTTGCGTAAAGTCGACGGTTCCGACGATCTTCGCCCCCTCCCGTTTGAGTGCCTCCACGTGTTTTTCGTTGCGGGTGATCAGGTCGATCTCCGTTCCGGCTTTTGCAATATACGCCCCGAGCACCGTGCCCATGGCGCCTGCGCCGTAAATAGCATATCTCATGTGTTTTTCTCCGTTTTTTCCATCATTATACCATGCCGCAGGCCTTTTGTAAAGGAGTGCGGGAAGGTTGCGCGGTTTGTCCTTTTCGGTTGCGCGGCGAGCCGCAAGGGAGGCGGCCGCGAACGAAAAATCCGCTAATATCTTTTTTGCCTGCGGAATGCGGACGCCGTCACGTTGTGGCGCTTTTTGAAACATTTCAGAAAATACTCGTAATCCCTGAAGCCGGACATAAAGGCGATCTCGCGCACGCTCAGGTCGGTATTTGTCAGAAGATTTTCCGCGCGGCTCATTCGCTTTTCGTTCAGGTATGCGACGACGGGCGTCCCCACCTTTTCCCGAAAGATCTTGCAAAGGTACGAATGCGAAACGTGCATGGCCTCGCTCAGATATGCGACGGTAAAATCGTCGTTCAGGTATTTCAGGTCGATGAACCGCTTGATCTCTTCAATAAAATCGGAATGATAAAAAAATCCCGTTTCTTCCTGCTCGGCCGAAACGCTGTCCCAAAGTGCGTAAAACAGTTCCGCCGCCGCAAAATAAGAGACGGGGCGCAGATTTGCGGCCTTTTCGAAAAATACGCGGAAAAAGGTAAAAAGTTTTTGTGTGTCCTTGCAGTCTTTAACGGGGCAGTCTGCGGAAAACCCCGCCTGGCCGGCGTATTCGCGCGCGGTTTTTCCCGTAAAGTCGAACCAGACGTATTCCCAGGGATCCTCTTTGACGGGATAATAGGAAAAATTGACGCTGTCGTCCAAAAAAAATGCCTGTTTTTCGCGTACGGGATAGGTGTTTTTTTCTATATTCAGCGTGCCCTTGCCCGACAACACGAAGTGCAGCGTGCAGTGGTCCTGCCTGCGCGGGAAAAACTGCGGCTTTACGTAGCGGAAATTATTATATCCGACGGAAAGGATTTCGGGCTCCCTTTCCGGCCTGTTGACGAAAAACTTTACGCATTCAGCCCGATCGATCAAAAAATCTTTCTTTTCCATGCGGACATTATATCATAGCGAAATAAGATTTTCAAATAAAAAAATAAAAAAGTACAGTTTTTATGAAAATAATTCCATTTCTCTCTCCGCGCGGGGATGCTATAATAAACGCAAGAAAAACCTCGGAGGAAATATTATGGCTAAAATGAGAGCGGGCGTCGTCGGGCTCGGATGCAGGGGATATGTGCTTTTGGAAACCATTCTCGCTACGGATGATGCCGATATCGTAGCCGTTTGCGACGTGTATGAAGACCGCGTGCAGCGCGCGAAAGACAAGGTCAAAGAGATCAGCGGCAAAACGCCCGAAGGATTCACCGATTTTAACGAAATGATCGAAAAGGACGGCATCGACGCGATGTATATCGCCTCGTCGTGGTGCGAACACATTCACATGGCGATCGACTGCATGGAGCACGGCATCGCCGTGGCGATGGAAGTGGGCGGCGCGTGCGATATAGACGAATGCTGGAAACTCGTCCGCACGTACGAAAAGACGAAAGTGCCCTTCATGCTCATGGAAAACTGCTGTTTCGACCGTTTCGAACTGCTTTCCACCGCACTGGTGCGCTCGGGCAAACTCGGCGAAGTGGTGCACTGCCACGGCGCATACGGGCACGATCTGCGCGACGAAGTGCTCGGCGGCCATGTCAACCGCCATTACAGGCTGGAAAATTATCTTTACCGCAACTGCGAAAATTATCCCACGCACGAAGTGGGCCCCATCGCAAAGATCCTCAACATCAACCGCGGCAACAGGCTTTTGTCCCTCGTTTCCGTTGCAAGCAAGTCGGCGGGGCTGGAATGCTTTTCCTATTCGGATAAAAATCCGGACAAGTCGCTTGCCGGCACAAGATTTGCGCAGGGAGATATCGTGAATACCATCATCACCTGCGCCGGCGGAGAGACGATCAGCATCAAACTGGATACCAATCTGCCCAGGTATTATTCGCGCGAGTTTACCGTGCGCGGCACAAAGGGGCTGTGCAATCAGGAAGCGGACATGATCTTTTTGGAAGAAAAAGTCAACGTGCACGAATTTTTCGAGCCGAGCGACACCATCCGCAAATATATGGGCAACGCGACGAGCGAATATGCCGACTATCTGCCCGACGTGTGGAAGAACATTACCGACAGAGAGCGCGAACTCGGGCACGGCGGCATGGACTACATCATGTTCAAACAATTTTTCCGCGCCCTGAAAGAGGGAACGGAGATGCCCGTCGACGTTTATGACGCCGCGGCGTGGATGTGTATCACGGCGCTGTCCGAACAGTCCGTCGCCATGGGCGGCGCGCCGCAGGCGATCCCCGATTTCACGGGCGGAAAATGGGTCACCCGCCCGCACAAAGACGTGATCGAACTTCCCAAAGTTTAACATGCGCGCAGATGCCGCAGTCGTGTTCCTTGCTAAACGGCGCGCAAGAAAAAATGTTTCAGGCCGAAGGCTTTTTGTCCGAAAGGGGGAAATGCCTTCGGAAACGGGAGCAAGCAAAACAGCGGGCGCCGCTTCCAAGGCGAAGCGGCGCCCGATCGTATTTCAGACAAGTCATACAAAAAAGTAAGACAAGCAATCGAAAAGGCGGGGGATCCCGCCTTTTTCTTTTAGTGTATGCCGCCGCGTTTTGGAATAAGGTCAACGGCTGCTCAGGTAAACCATGAGCACCGCTATGTCTGCGGGGCTCACACCCGAGATCCGGCCCGCCTGGCCGAGATTTTCGGGGCGGATCTTGTCCAGTTTTTGCCGCGCTTCCAGCCGTAGCCCGTCGATTTTCAGATAATCGATGTCCGCGGGCAGTTTGCGGTCCTCTAACTTTTTCGCCTTCTCGATCTGTTCCAGTCCGCGTTTCAGATAGCCCTCGTACTTCACGTCGATGCATGCGGTCTCGATATTTTCGCGGCGCTCGTCTGCCAGAATGCCGAACTCCTTTACGATATCCTCGGCGGGAATGCCGCGGCGGATCATATCCGCATAGGAAAGCCCCCCGAACAACTGATCGAAACCGTATTTTTTCAAAAATTCCGCCGCGCGTTTGGGAGAAACGCGTTCATCCAGTTTGCCGAGGATGCGCGATACGGCGTTTTTCCGTTCCTCGCACCGTTTCATGCGCTCTTCGCCGGCAAGGCCTGCCCGATAGCCGATCTCCGTCAGGCGGAAATCCGCATTGTCCTGCCTTAGATGGATCCTGTGCTCCGCGCGCGAAGTCATCATGCGGTAGGGCTCGTTGGTGCCTTTGGTCACAAGGTCGTCGATCAGCACGCCGATATACGCCTGATCCCTGCGCAGGATCACCGGTTCCTTTCCCCTCAGTTTCAAAGAAGCGTTCAGCCCCGCGATCAGCCCCTGCGCCGCCGCCTCTTCGTATCCGCTCGTCCCGTT
>ERZ1106932.376-NODE-376-length-12802-cov-5.315917_pt1 | contig 12802 bp, 8 predicted proteins | sample MGYA00403665_ERZ1106932 | MGnify/ENA primary metagenome ERZ1106932 (study PRJEB35170, sample SAMEA104062448) | human gut metagenome | biome: human gut; feature: human-associated habitat; material: faeces | place: Denmark | collected 2012-08-24 ... | reverse complement strand
GCCACAAAATTTCGTGTGCCAAAACGTGTGCCACGAGGACAGAATTAGCCCGTTTTTAAGCATTTCAGAACGATTATTTTTCTTTCTGTTTTTTATATGAAATAATACTTGTTTTTTCCTGTAAAAAATGATTGTGGCACACAAACTTACTTTGTGTGCCACAAATGCCATAATTACTCGCGCCACAAAATACAGTAAAAACAATACTAAAATGAAGAAAAACCACAAATACGGTGGTTTTTTATGGAGCTGCTAACCGGATTCGAACCGGTGACCTCTTCCTTACCAAGGAAGTGCTCTACCTGCTGAGCCATAGCAGCATGCCCCTATTTTGGGTGCTTTTTATTAAATTGATTTTTATGGCTTTTTGGGCTGACCTCGTCCTTACCAAGGACGTGCTCTACCTGCTGAGCCATAGCAGCAAAAGACTTCTTCGGGGGCAACGCTCTCTCATATTCGGTACTTGCCTAACCCCGATTGAGTTACTCCGTTATTATAGTTAAAAACGCCGTTATTGTCAAGTCGAAAAAGGGTATTTTTTGAAAATTCCCGCAAAAATTTTTCCAAGGCCGAATTCCTTCATTTTAAAGAAAATTTTATCAGGCGCCACCCGCCATAAAAGGCGGGTGGCGAAGAATTTATTTCCGTATAAATTCTATTAAAAGAGAGGAAAAATCCCTATATTCCGGTTCGGCCAAAAAACCTTTATACATCAATTCGTCTCCATAATATTTTTTAGCCGTCTCCGTATCCGTATAGAGAAAATCCGCTTCAAGGTCTTTGAGCCGGATTTCAGGACGCGGCATATTAAAAGACGTCAATGCTCGGACAACGAGTAAAAGTACATGGCGCTTATCTTTGGAAGTGACTTGCCAAGCCGTCAGACTCCCGTCATACGAAGAACGCAAGACGGAAAAATCCCCTTTGCGAACGAGCATTTCCAAACGGTGATAACGTTCGATTTGATTTTTTATTTCTCCTTTTTCCGCATTGGAAAGTCGGGCGACATCGAGTTCGTATCCGAACGTTCCGAACGTAGCAATATTCGCGCGGGTGGAAAGCGGCGTTATGCGTCCCACCTGATGATTCGGACATATCGTGACATGCGCTCCGATCGTACTAAGCGGATAACAAAGTGCAGTACCCTCCTGAATTTGAAGTCGTTCGATGGCGTCGGAATCGTCACTTGCCCATATCTGAGGAGAGTAACAGAGCATTCCCGCATCAAAACGGCCGCCTCCCCCCGAACAGCATTCAAATAACACGCGAGGATATTTTTCGGTTATAAATCCGAGAATATCGTAAAGGCCGAGATAGTATCGATGGACGAATCCGGGCTCCGGAACTTCGGAAAGCGGGCGGTTCATATCCCATTTAATATAAGAAATATCCGCGGAAGAGAGCAATTTATCGAGGAAGCCTTTCACAAAAGCAATCACTTCGGGATTTGTGAGATCGAGCACCTGCTGATTTCGGGATAAAGCGGGTTCTCGGCGGGCACAGGAAATTGCAAATTCCGGATTCTTTTCGGCGAGCTCGCTGCGGGGGCTTATCATTTCCGGTTCTACCCAGATACCGAATTTCATTCCGAGCGCATTGACCTTTTTCGCCAATCCTCCCACCCCGTCGGGCAATTTTTCCAAATTGGGAGACCAGTCCCCCAAAGAACAGGTATCGTCGTTACGCTTACCGAACCAGCCGTCGTCGAGGACAAACAATTCTATCCCCGCCTCTTTCGCATGTTTTGCAATACTCAATAATTTCTGTTCGTCAAAGTCAAAATACGTGCTTTCCCAGCTATTGATCAAGACGGGACGAGGAACGTCCATGAATCTTTGCGGCAAAATATGTCCGTTGAGAAAATCGTGGTAACAATGCCCTATTCCGTTCAATCCTTCTTCGGAAAAGCCTAAAAGACATTCGGGCGAAACAAAACTTTCTCCCGGTTGCAGTTCCCAGGCGAAATCCCCGTCGTGGATTCCGCACATTACCCGAATTCTATCGTAAGGGTCCACATTCACCTGAAAACGGTGATTTCCGCTATACACCAACATGAAGCCCAAAACGTCTCCCTTATTTCTGTCTGCGGACCTGTCGCAAAGCGCTATAAACGGATTGAGATAATGACTGCTTTCACCCGTCATACTTCCGATTTCGGAAATTCCCTGACAAAGAGCGCGTCGCTTGATTTTCCGTTCCTCCGCATACGTTCCGCCCAAAAAGACAAAATCCGTTTCCGAAGCGGTTTTTCCCGCAATATCCAAAGAACAGGAAAATACCTTTTCCAGCCTGAGCATATCTTTGCCTGCGTTGATAATTTTTACGCTGCGCGCGATAATATCGGAATCGTCGAATACAGTATAGGAAAGTTCGAGCTCAACCCCGTATGCCTCGTCGGACAATACGACAATGAGAGTCTGACTGTTTGCACCGTTGGCTTTGGAAGAAGGGAGTCCGGGCAAATCGGGTTTTCCTTCCTTAATTTCGTGGCGCTTATATTTGAACGAAAAAATCGCCGTTTTTCCCTTTTCGGACGCTTTCAAAGCGGGAAGTTTCAAGTCAATATAGCCGAATGTGGGATATTCCTGGCACTCGCCCTCCAAAAATACTTTATCGGAATTGTAGGTGTAAAAGGAACGATGCCACGCAGGATATGAGGTATAATCGTTCGGTCTCAGTTTTTTTCCAAAATAGTGGTGTAAAAGATATCCCGCTTTGTGAATCCGAAGAATATACGAGATATTTTTGCCTTGTAAATGGAGATATTCTCCCTGTTCGATAATCATGCTATTTTCCCTCCGATAGGTAAAATTCCCTTTCCGCATGCTCTTTTCTCTGCATTTACGGAAAGGGAATTTCTACATATTTCTGTTTCCTTTTTAATGATTTCAGCTATTTTTGTTACTTTGCATATTCCACGCTGCGGAATTCGCGAATGACGTTCACTTTGATTTGTCCCGGATATTCGAGCTCGGTTTCAATCTTTTTCGCAATATCTTTTGCAAGGAAAAGCGCCTGAGCGTCATCTACCTGTTCGGGCTTGACCATGACGCGAATTTCTCTTCCCGCTTGAATTGCATAACTCTTTTCCACGCCCGCAAAGCCGGAGGCGATTTCTTCGAGTTTTTCGAGTCTCTTGACGTAATTGGTACCCGTCTCCCTTCTGGCCCCGGGACGAGCTCCGGAAATCGCGTCGGCTGCCTGAATGAGAACTGCTTCTATCGTCTTAGGCTCCACATCGCCGTGATGCGCCATAATGGCGTTGACGATATTCGCATTTTCCTTGTATTTCTTGGCGAGATCCGCGCCGATTTGGATATGCGTGCCTTCCTGCTCCTGATCGACCGCTTTTCCGATATCGTGAAGAAGTCCCGCACGTTTGGCAAAATTGACGTCGAGGCCGAGTTCTGCGGCCATCTGACCGGCCAAAGTAGCCACCTCCATGGAATGTTTATAGACATTTTGACCATAGCTGGTTCTGAATTTCAAACGGCCGATGAGCTTGATCAGTTCGGGATGGAGCCCGAAAATTCCCTGCTCGAACACGGCGGCTTCTCCCGCTTCTTTAATTTGCAGATCAATTTCCTTAGAGACCTTTTCCACCGTCTCTTCGATTCTCGCGGGATGGATTCTGCCGTCGGCAATCAGCCGTTCCAACGAAATTTTTGCGATTTCTCTGCGCACGGGGTCAAATCCGGAAAGAATGACGACCTCGGGCGTGTCGTCGATAATGAGTTCTATACCCGTAGCGTTTTCGAGCGCACGGATATTTCTCCCTTCTCGGCCGATAATGCGCGCCTTCATATCATCGTTGGGAAGCGGAACGACGGAGACCGTCAATTCCGAAGCCTGATCCGCCGCACATTTCTGAATGGCCAGCGCGATAATTTTCTTTGCGTTGATGTCCGCCTCGTCCTTGGCCTGCTGTTCCATATTGCGCACCTGCACGGCGACGTCATGGCGGGTAGAATCGAGGATTTCCTCTGTCAAAAGGCGCTTGGCTTCCTCGCGAGTGAGCTGTGCGACCTTTTCGAGTTCCTGCACCATAAGCTCATGCTGGGAACTGATTTTTTCCTGTAATTTCTGAATCTCTTCTTCCTGTTTAAGAAGGTTGCTTTTCTGCTGTTCCAAAGCTTCAGTCTTTTTATCGAGTGCGTCCTCTTTCTGCGTGATGCGCTGTTCCATTTTCTGGATTTCGGCCTTCTTTTCTTTGGTTTCGCGTTCAAACTCGTTTCTTAATTTTAAGTCCTGTTCCTTTGCTTCGAGCAGCGCTTCTTTCAAAGCCCGCCTGCTTTCCGCCTGCGCATCGGCCTTGATCTGGCCCGCCTCCGCCTCTGCATCGCCGATAATCTTGCGGACGCGTTCGCCCGCTTCGCCGACTTTCTTTTCGGTATTTTTCTTATAGATTGTATAACCTACAAAAGCGCCCGCTGCGGCAAATATTACTATTGCAGCGACCAACGCGCCGATAAATACACCCGTGGATACGGAGAGAAACAGGACGCTCAAATTCACACCGTTCATTTTGTGCCTCCTGCGGTTAAAATTTTAATAATAGATTTATCGATAAACGAATAAATTTCGCGGGGATTTTTGTTCCCGTCGTCATTATTTTTCTATCTGTTTTTATTTTACAATATATTCGCGAAAAAGTCAATTGTTTGGGTCGAATTTATCACTTCGAATGTGAAATTATTTGGATTTTTTGTTTTTTATGAAAAAGTGGAAGGAACATTTTCCTCCCACTTCGCCTTTTAACGATAAAAATACACACTTTTAGATATTTTTCAGTACATTGTTTCCAATTCTTCCAGCCAAAGCTCTGCCGAAGCGTCCGAAGGCATACGCCAATCTCCGCGGGGAGAAAGCGTGACGGAACCGATTTTCACGCCGTCGGGAATACATGAACGTTTGAACTGCTGAGAGAAAAACCGCCTGTAAAAATTTTTCAGCCATTTTAACAGCGTTTTTTCGTCATAGGCCTTCCCGAAAGCATATTTGGCAAGATAATATACTTTTTTCGGCGCTTCTCCCAAACGGATTGCATGGTAGAGATAGAAGTCGTGCAACTCGTAAGGTCCGATAATATCCTCCGTCTTTTGCGCGATCTTTCCTTCCTTATCGGGAGGAAGAAGTTCCGGAGAAATTTCCGTGGCGAGAATCGCTTCGAGTACTTTTTGAAGTTCTCCGCCCTTTCGCATTCCTTCGTATCGGACAAGATGTTTTACCAAGGTCTTGGGTACGGAGGAATTGACGGCATACATGGACATATGATCCCCGTTATAAGTACACCAACCGAGGGCGAGTTCGCTCAAATCCCCCGTCCCGACAACGAGTCCTCCCGTCTTGTTTGCGATGTCCATGAGGATCATGGTACGCATGCGCGCCTGGGCGTTTTCGTATGTCACGTCCAACACTTCTCTGTCGTGGCCAATATCTTCAAAATGCTTCAAAACGCTCTCGGAAATATTGATTGTCCGCCCGCTTGCCCCCGTACATTCGATCAATTTCAGAGAATTGTCAAACGTCTTTCCCGTCGTTCCGAAACCGGGCATCGTAACGGCGACAATATTCTTTTTATCTCTGCCGAGAATTTCAAACGCCCGGGCGGAAACGAGAAGCGCAAGGGAAGAATCGAGTCCGCCGGAAATTCCGATGACCGCGGTCTTTGCGCCCGTATGAGAAAGTCTGCGAGCCAAACCCTGCGCCTGTATGGATAAAATAAGTTCCGCACGCTCTCCGAGTTGTATGTTTTCCTGCGGAACAAACGGCGTTTTAGAAACTTTTCGCAAAGTCAGATCCCCGTCCCCGCAAAATCCCGTCTTTGTTACGATAAAATCCGAAGGCGTTTCCGTGCCCGTGAAGGTCGTCAGTTTTCTGCGTTCCGCCGCGAGGAAAGAAGCGTCGATTTCCGCCGTCGCTCTTCCCTTTGAAAAAGGGAGACTCTCCGACAATACGGAAGCGTTTTCCGCAATCAGATTATGCCCGGCAAAAACCATGTCCGTAGTCGATTCGCCCGTTCCCGCATCCGAATAGACATACGCGCAAACATTCTTTCCCGACTGTGATTTGACGAGCATTCTCCGATAATCCGCCTTCCCGATCGTCTCGTCTGATGCGGAAAGATTGACGATGATCGTCGCGCCGGCCGAAGCCGCATAAACGGAGGGCGGCATACCTACCCATAAATCCTCACAGATTTCACAGGCCACTTTCACTTCGGGATTTTTTTCGTCGGCAAAAATCTGCTTAGGTCCGAACGTCGTGCATTCTTCTTCCCAGAGCCGATAATCGGGAATGTTCCCGTTCGGCGCGGGAGAAAAATACCTGCGCTCATAAAATTCCGAATAATTGGGAATGTGCGTCTTGGGAACGATGCCGAGTACTCTTCCGTTACAGAGCGCCGCAGCGCAATTATATAACTTTCCCATGTAATCCATGGGCAGTCCCACAAAAATCAGCATGGAAATTCCGCGCGTAAACAGCGAAAGCTCTTTCAGCGCTCTTCGGCAAGCTTCCGAAAGAAGGGGCTGTAAAAATAGATCTCCGCACGTATAGCCGCAAAGGCAGAGTTCGGGAAAGACGAGAATTTCCGTCCCTTCCTTCGTCTGCCTTGCAATTTCTTCTTCAATTTTCAACGTATTGAATTTTACGTCTGCGACTTTCAGCTTCGGACTTACCGCCGCGACTTTGACAAAACCGTATTTCATGAATTTTCCTTTCGTTTTTCCGACGGTTTACTCTTCTTTGTTTTCCTCTGCGGGTGTTTCCGCTTCTTCTGTGCCACCCTTCGCCGCCTCACGGATTTTCGCTTCGATTTCCGCCTGCACTTCGGGATTATCTTTCAGATATTGACGCATTTTTTCTTTACCTTGAGCCACTTTATTACCGTTATAGCTAAACCAAGCGCCGCTCTTTGCAATAATATCGTACTGAACGCCCATATCAATGATGCAGCCCTGCTGAGAAATCCCTTCCCCGAAAACAATATCGAATTCCGCCTGTTTGAAGGGAGGCGCCAGCTTATTTTTGACGATTTTCGCCTTCGTACGGTTCCCCATGATTCCGTCCCCATCTTTGAGCGAATCCATTCTTCTGACGTCGATGCGGATGCTCGCGTAGAATTTCAGTGCTTTGCCGCCCGGAGTCGTTTCGGGATTTCCAAACATGACACCTACTTTTTCTCTAAGCTGATTGATAAAAATGACGCAGGTATGCGATTTATTGACGATTGCCGTCAATTTTCTCAAAGCCTGAGACATGAGCCGCGCTTGAAGCCCGACATGACTATCTCCCATATCGCCTTCGATTTCCGCCTTCGGAGTCAACGCCGCCACCGAGTCGATGACGATGATATCCACCGCGGAACTTCTGACCAGCGCGTCGGTGATATCGAGAGCCTGTTCGCCGGTATCCGGCTGGGAGACGTACAAATCTTCGAGGTTGACCCCAAGCTTTTTCGCATAGACGGGGTCGAGCGCATGCTCCGCATCGATAAACGCCGCAACGCCGCCCATTTTCTGTGCCTCCGCAATTGCATGAAGCGCGACCGTCGTCTTACCCGAGGATTCGGGACCGTAAATCTCGATGATTCTGCCCCGCGGCATGCCGCCGATTCCGAGTGCCAAATCGAGCGTGAGACAGCCCGTGGGAATGACTTCGATTTCCGTTTTGCCGGCTTCGTCGCCGAGGCGCATGATCGACCCCTTTCCGTACTGCTTTTCAATCTGCAAAAGCACGGCGTCGAGCGCTTTCATTTTTTCGCTGTTTACCTTGCTCTTTTCGCTGTTTTTTTCGTTACTCATTATAAATTTACTCCTGTATCTTTTTTACGAAATTTTATAAATTTTTCAATTGCCGATAGGCCAAAAAAAGCGCGTAATTGATGGCCGTTTCAGTAATTTCCTCTCTCGTCCCTTCAAAGCGGTAACGATAAACGTATACCTTTTCTTTGAGACCGATCGCAATATATGCCAGTCCCACGGGCAATTCCGTTCGGTCGGATTTCGGCCCCGCCAGTCCCGTCGTCGCGACGGAAATATCGCAGTCTCCCGACGCGATCAAACCCGCAGCCATTTCGTAAGCCGTTTCGTCAGAGACGGCCCCGACCGTTCTAAGCGTGTATTCGGAAACGCCGAGACGCTTGATTTTTGCCCTTTCGTCATACGTGTTCAAACCTTCAAAATATACTTCGCTCGCCCCCGGGACGGACACGATTCGCCTTCCGACGCCTCCGCCCGTAAACGATTCGGCGACGCTGATTTTCTTTCCCCGAAGTTTGAGAAGCTGCACGAGTCTCTTTTCCAACGACGTATCGTCCAACGCATAAACTGCGTCCCCCAAACCTTCCGCAAACAGTCTCAACACGCCGTCCGCAAGCATTTTCGGGGCAGTCGAGTCGTAGAGAATTTCTACTACGCTTTCGCCGTACCTCTCTTTATCATTATACGTCAACTTGTCCCCGCTCATACGGAGCGCCTCTTGCAAAAGCTCTTTGATACGTTCTTTTTCCGCACCTACGGCGCGGAGAACGATACGATCGAAGAGGGTGGAATACTTTTTTTCCAAAAAAGGAACACAAACGTTTCTGACATATTCCGCGCCCGATTCCCCGTCGTCCGGAGAAACGAGAAATAAAGAACAGTCCTCCTTTTCAAACAGTCCGGCTCCCGAAAGCGTGCCCTGCAAAAAATTTGTATTGAATTTTTCCGACAGCCATTCCCGCGCAGACGGTAAAAGACTTTTTTCCGCTATTACGACAAGATTTTCCGATTCGGCCGCAAGCTCTTCCGCCGCTTTCAAAAATGCTTCCCGATCTTTGCGGGAAAGAAGGCGCACTTCCTCAAAAGGATATCCCGCTTTCAAAAATGCGTCGGAAGAAGAAAAATCCAGCTCGGAAAGTCCGTTTTTAAAATTTCTCAGAACGATACCCGCCGTTTTCATGACCGACTTTCCTCCTGTCCGCGACGTTCCGCTTTGGTAAAAATACGCATGCGCATTGTTTTAATTCGCGGTATCTTTAAGAACCGCTTTATTCTTGACCACGTAAGAAATTCCCGACCAGATCGTGAGCACCGTCGCAACCGCGAACAGGACGAGTCCTATCATGTTGATGACCTGTCCTGCGGTGCCGGAAAAATCGACAGAAAGGAGGAGAAAAAATATGCAGCCGTCTTGGAAAGTCGTCTTATATTTTCCCAGCTTTTCCGCCGCAAGCACGATTCCCGCGCTGGCCGCGATTTGACGGAACGCGCTGATGATGAGTTCCCGTGCGAGAATAACGCAGATACAAACCGATGCGGCGATATAAATCCAGTTTCCCCAAAGCCCAAAAATGCTGTATTCGGTCAACATAAGGATAAAAGCGGTGGCGACCAATACTTTATCGGCGATGGGATCGAGAAATTTTCCGAGATTGGTCACGAGATTTCTCGAACGGGCAATATGTCCGTCGAGCGCGTCCGTGAGAGCCGCGAGCGCAAAAATTACCGCCGCGATGATATGATTGAAAGGAATAACGTCGAGGAAAAAGAAAAGCACGAAAACGGGAATCATGCAAATTCTCACGACGGATATTTTATTCGGTAAATTCATAAACGATAGTCCTCCGTTTCACCGTACAGGTCGTAACTGTCCGCCCTGTTTATTTTTATCTGATAGGTTTCGCCCTGTGAGGCTTCCCGCGCGTTGAAATACACTTTGCCGTCTATTTCGGGAGCGCTGAAATACGCGCGGCCGACAAAACAATTTTTATCGTAATCGATTCCGTCGCAGAGCACTTCGAGGGACTTTCCCACAAAAGAGGAGAGAAATTTTCCCGAAATTTCCCTTTGCACCTCATATAATTCCCGCACGCGGCGGCGCTTCGTGGAAGAATGAACCTGTCCGCTCATTCGGGCGGCAGCGGTATCCGGTTCGCGGGAATAGGCAAAAAATCCGCAGTTTGCGAATTTCGCTTCCTTCAAAAATACTTTCATACCCTCAAATTCCTCCTCCGTCTCTCCGGGAAACCCCGAAATAAACGTGGAACGAACGGCGATTTGAGGAATTTCTTCGCGCAATTTCTTCAAAAGCGCCAGATAACTTTCCCGACCGCCTTTGCGGTTCATGAGTTTCAAAATTCTGTTTTCCGAATGTTGCAGAGGAATATCGATATATTTGAGGATCTTGTCGTTATCGCGGATTTCCGCAATCAATTCCTCTCCGATGACGTCCGGATAACAATATAACAGCCGTATTTTACGGATATTATCGAGCTTTGAAAGTTCGGAAAGCAGATTTACGAAACGATTTTCTCCGTATAAATCTTCTCCGTACCGCGTCGTATCCTGCGCGACGACGATAAGTTCGGAAACGTCTCCGAGCTCCTCCGCCTCCTTCAAAAGATCTTCCATGGGATAGGAGACATATCGGCCGCGGATTTTCGGAATGAGGCAGTAGGTACAATGATTATAGCAGCCGTCGGCAATTTTGAGGTAAGCATAATGCGGTTCGGTAGTGAGCACCCGCCCGAAGCGGAAACCGTCGCTCCCCTTGCCCACATAATTTTCTCTCTCGTTTCTCTCGTAAGATTTTTCGAGCGCCTCAAAAATTTTTTCGTAATCCCGAATGCCTAAAAACACGTCCGCTTCGGTAAGCGGATCGAAAAGTTCTCCGATAAATTTTTGCGGCAGACAGCCCGTCACTACTATTTTTTCCAACTTTCCGCTCTTTTTATAACCTGCACATTCTAAAATCGTCTCGATCGATTCTTTCCGCGCCGATTCGAGAAACGCGCACGTGTTGACGATCACGATCTGCGCCTTCGACAAATCGTCCGTCAACGCGCACTTCCGCTCTTTCAAAAGTCCGATGAGCTTCTCGCTGTCCACTCGGTTTTTATCGCAACCGAGTGAAATGACTCCGAATAGTTTATTTTCCAACATTCTTTGGCTTATCCTTCCTTACGGCTCTATTATACCACAATAAATATGACATACGTACGCCTGTTTTATAAAATTTTTGAAAATTTTTTATCAAAGGGGGCCGTACTTGCTTTCAAACTCCTCTTTGGTAATGAGAACCTTTCTCGCCTTTGCTCCGTCAAATGCGGAGATATAGCCCATGTCCTCCATCCATTCGATAATTTTTCCGGCCTTATTATAGCCCACGGAACACTTGCGCTGGATCATGGAGATAGAAGCGCTGCCGCTCTGGATAATAAACCGAAGGGCTTCGATATATACCTCTTCGATTCCCTCGTCGTCGCCTCCTCCGTCTCCGTCGTCGCTCTGCGATTTCATGTTGTTGATAAAGGCAGAAACGTTTTCGTCGTACTCCGCTTCGTTGTTCGCTTTAATGTAATTGATGACCTTTTGGGCATCCTCGGAGGAAATGAAAGCACACTGCACACGGGTAGGAGCATTCATTCCCGCCATAATATAGAGCAGGTCGCCGTTTCCCAAAAGTTTCTGCGCGCCCGAAGCGTCGAGAATGACCCTCGAATCCACTTCCGCGGCCACGGAAAACGCGATTCGCGTAGGCAGATTTCCCTTGATGACGCCGGTGATGACGTCTGCGGAGGGACGTTGCGTCGCAAGGATCAAATGAATTCCCGCGGCGCGGGATTTCTGCGTGAGGTTTTGAATTCTGTCTTCCACTTCCTTCTTTGCAGCCAGCATCAAGTCGGCCAACTCGTCCACGATAATGACGATTTTCGCCAACTTTTCCTCTCCCTGCTGTAAATTTGCATTATACTCGTCAATATTGACGACATACGTTCCCGAACGGCTCTTTTGCTCGAACAGGCCATATCTGCGGTTCATTTCCCCTATTGCCCAGTTGAGACTCTGAATCACTTTATTGATATCCGTGATAATTTCATTGATCATCAGATGAGGCAAATGGTCATAAATGACGAATTCCGTCTTTTTAGGGTCTATCAGAATGAGTCGGAGATCGTCGGGAGAATATTTGTAAATGAGACTGATGATAAGGCTTCTGAGAAATACGCTCTTACCCGAACCGGAAGCGCCCGCTACGAGCAGGTGCGTCATTTTACAGATATCGCCGTAAATCTTACGATTGCCGACGTCCTTTCCCATCGCAAACACCAACGAGGTGGGCTTGGACTTCACAAATCCTTCTCCCGTAAGCATACAGCCGAGCTGAACGTACTGACGATTTTTATTGGGAACTTCGATACTCACCGCACCGTCCTCAAAGTTCGGGTAAATATTTACCCCTTTGCTCGCATAGAGGCTCATGGCGATTTCCTGATCCAAAGCAACGACCTTCTTTGCGGAAATGTTGCGGGGAATAACTACATTATAGCGCGTAACGGTGGGGCCGTAAGTAACGGAAGCGATGGTTGCGTCCGTCACTTTGAAGGCGTCCAACGTCTCCAAAATCGTCATTTTGTTGTTTTCCACTTCCTCCGCATTGGAATCGGGTTCTACGTCTCTGCAATCGAAATAATCCAACGGAGCTGGCTGATAAGGCCTATGCACCCGAGGTTTCGGTACAGGCGGCGGAACGGGACGAGGAGGTTCTTCAAATGTCTGTTCCCGTCGGTCGGAAACAAACGGATCGCTCCTGTCGCGCGAGGAAAGTCTGTCGGAAGGTTCTTCGGAAATGTTTCCCCTTCTGCTGTCTGAAAAATCCGAGCGAAGCGTATACGGATCTTCTTCCTCCTCTTCGTCGAAAATATCTTTTCTGTCCGTGGCGGGAAGTTCGTCCTCCTCTCTTCCGGACTCAAAAACGGAACGCTCTCCGCCGCGCACGTCGGGTTCTTCCGAATCCAACAGACCGCGGGAAGAATTCC
>ERZ1106932.370-NODE-370-length-13004-cov-8.179705_pt1 | contig 13004 bp, 10 predicted proteins | sample MGYA00403665_ERZ1106932 | MGnify/ENA primary metagenome ERZ1106932 (study PRJEB35170, sample SAMEA104062448) | human gut metagenome | biome: human gut; feature: human-associated habitat; material: faeces | place: Denmark | collected 2012-08-24 ... | reverse complement strand
TTCACCACCTTGTAAATAACACTTTTTAGCACTTGTTCTTTTGATTATAGGGTTATATTCGACGTGCGCGGTATTAATTGTAATACCACGAGCCTTTTCTTCAGGCGCTTTGTCGATTTCGTCATATCTCATCTTCACAGCGTCGCCTTTGCAAGCCATTACCATCGTGATAGCTGCAGTCAAAGTGGTTTTACCGTGGTCAACGTGGCCGATAGTACCGATGTTGACGTGGGGTTTGCTTCTGTCAAATTTAGCTTTAGCCATAATAAATCCTCCAATTGTTTATAAAAAAATTAAAATGATAACTTATCCGACCTTCGGACGCAGCTATCTATCATTTTCTGATAATATAAGCCTTGTCCAATTTTTTGGACGTCTCTATTATATATTAAATTTTCAAATTTATCAAATCTTTTAACGGTGTTTTCGGAAAAAATTTAAAAATTTCCGTTTTGCTCCGATTTTACGCGGAGCAAAACGCGCTTTTTAGGTTCAATCCTTCTTGCTGCGCTTCTCGACGATATCCTTGGAGATATTGCCGGGCACTTCGGAATAGTGATCAAACTGCATGGTGAACTGTCCGCGGCCCTGCGTTCTGGAACGGAGTTCCGTCGCATAACCGAACATTTCGGACAGGGGCACTTCCGCGTCGATAATCTTCGCGCCGTTTCTGTCGTCGGTGCCAAGAATGGTACCGCGGCGGCCGGAAATATTGCCCATGAGGTCGCCGAAGTAATCTTCGGGAGTGATGACCTGAACTTTCATGATCGGTTCGAGCAGCACGGGCTTCGCTCTCGTCATACCGTCCTTGAAGGCGAGAGAGCCCGCGATTTTGAATGCCATTTCGGAGGAGTCTACCTCGTGATAGCTTCCGTCGTAGACGACAACTTTGAAGTCCACCATTTCGTAGCCGGCGAGATAACCATTCTTCGCGGCCTCCTGAATCCCCTTGTCGATCGCGGGGATATATTCTTTGGGAATAGAGCCGCCGACGGTAGCATCTTCGAACGCATAACCCGCGCCGGGTTCCTGAGGAATAAGGTGGATTTTGCAGTGGCCGTACTGACCTTTACCACCCGACTGACGCTTGTACATGCCCTCCGCGTCGACCGCGTTGCGGAAGGTTTCCCTGTAAGCGACCTGCGGAGCGCCGACATTGGCTTCCACTTTGAATTCGCGAAGGAGTCTGTCGACGATGATGTCGAGGTGCAATTCTCCCATACCCGCGATGATGGTCTGTCCGGTCTCCTGATCGGTATACGTCTTGAAGGTGGGATCTTCCTCCGCCAGTTTAATGAGAGCCATGGTCATCTTTTCCTGTCCGGCCTTCGTCTTGGGTTCGAGCGAAAGCTGAATGACGGGTTCGGGGAATACCATCTTTTCGAGAATAATGGGATGTTTTTCGTCGCAGAGCGTATCGCCCGTCGTGGTGTATTTGAGACCTACAATGGCGCAGATATCGCCCGAATAGATTTCGGAAATATCCTTTCTCTCGTTGGCGTGCATCTGGACGAGACGGCCGACTCGCTCCTTCTTTTCCTTCGTGGAGTTATACACGTAGGAACCGGAGGACAAAACGCCGGAGTAAGCGCGGAAATACGCGAGGGAGCCGACAAACGGGTCGGTCGCGATCTTGAACGCAAGGCCAGCGAAAGGTTCGTCGTCAGAGGTTTTTCTGATTTCCTCTTCCTCCGTATCGGGGTTGATGCCCTTGACGTGATCGACGTCGAGCGGGCTGGGAAGGAAATAAATGACGGCGTCGAGCAGGAACTGAACGCCCTTGTTCTTATAAGAAGACCCGCAGAGCATGGGAATTGCTTCCATTTTAAGGCAGCGCGTACGAAGTCCCGCAATGATTTCCTCTTCGGAGAGGTCTCCGTTTTCAAAATATTTTTCCATCAGCTCGTCGCTGGCGGAAGCGGCTTCCTCGACAAGCTTTGCGCGGTATTCGTCCGCGAGCTCTTTCAAATCGTCGGGAATGGGCTCCTTGCGGTAGTCCTTGCCGAGGTCGTCGTAATAGACTTCGGCTTCCATTCTGATGAGGTCGACGATTCCGCGGAAAGTATCTTCTTTTCCGATGGGAAGTTCGATGGGCACGGGATTCGCGCCGAGTCTTTCGCGGATCATTCTCTCCACGCGGAAGAAATCCGCGCCGTTGATATCCATTTTGTTGACGTAGGCGATACGGGGAACCTTATAGGTATCCGCCTGGCGCCATACGGTTTCTGACTGCGGTTCCACGCCGCCCTTCGCGCAGAAGGTAGCTACGGCGCCGTCGAGGACGCGGAGCGAACGCTCGACTTCAACCGTGAAGTCCACGTGCCCCGGGGTATCGATGATATTGAAACGATGTCCTTTCCAGACGCAGGTGGTGGCGGCGGAAGTAATCGTGATGCCGCGCTCCTGTTCCTGAGCCATCCAGTCCATCGTAGCGGTACCCTCGTGGGTTTCGCCGATCTTGTGCGTCTTGCCCGTATAGAACAGGATACGCTCGGTGGTGGTAGTCTTGCCGGCGTCGATGTGCGCCATGATACCGAAGTTTCTGGTATGATTTAAGTCGTATTCTCTGGGCATAGGCTACTCCTCTGTCAGAATCTGAAATGAGCGAACGCCTTGTTCGCCTCGGCCATTCTGTGCGTATCTTCCTTCTTCTTCACAGAGCCGCCGGCATTGTTGTAAGCGTCCATAAGTTCCGCCGCGAGTTTTTTGGACATCTCTCTTTCGCTTCTCTTTCTGGTGTTGATGACGATCCAGCGGATGGCGAGGGTCTGACGTCTCTCGGGTCTGATTTCGATGGGAACCTGATAGTTGGCACCGCCGACGCGGCGAGCCTTGACTTCCACGACGGGCATGACGTTTTCCATGGCCTGTTTGAAAATATCGAGGGGATCCATGTTCAATTTTTCCCCCATGATCTTGAATGCGTCGTAAACGATTGTCTGAGCCGTGCCCTTCTTGCCGTCGAGCATGATCTGGTTGATGAGCTTGGTCACGACCTTGCTGCCGTACATAGGATCGGGCAGAACGTCTCTTTTAGGGACATTACCTCTTCTGGGCATGTTTTTATCCTCCTTTGAAATAATTTGTTGAATAAGGGATTTTACCCTTCAGTACAGCTATCGCGTACCCGCGCCGGACGCGGGAGCGAACCTTCTGCGGCGACAGCCGCATACTGCCTACTTTTTTTCGGGGCCTTCGAGCTATATTCCGATTACAAGTAGGGTTTTGTTTCAGCGTTTTTTAACGAACGCCGGAATTTGTCTTTGCGCCTTTAAGAATTATTTAGGGCGTTTTGCGCCGTATTTGGAACGGGCCTGTTTGCGCTTTGCAACGCCGGCGGTATCGAGGGCGCCGCGAATGATGTGGTAACGCACACCGGGCAGATCCCTGACACGACCGCCTCTGATCAGAACGGAGCTGTGCTCCTGAAGGTTGTGACCTTCGCCGGGAATGTAGACCGTACCTTCCTGCTTGTTGGTAAGACGCACACGGGCGATCTTTCTCAAAGCGGAGTTGGGCTTCTTGGGAGAAGTCGTGGTGACGGACAGACAAACGCCGCGCTTTTGAGGGCAGTTATCCAGAATAGGGCTCTTGGACTTGAACGTCTGCTTCTCTCTGCCTTTCTTGATGAGTTGGTTGATGGTAGGCATTTTTGACCTCCTTGTAAAAATTTTGGAATATATTTCTCGAAATTGCCCTTATGCAATTCAAAGAAAGCGATGTTTCGGCGGCCGTTTTCTCCGCTCCTTAAATCCAAGGCGCCGAGCTCTCCCGCCGCGAACGCTTGTCCCGCGGGATTTCAGACCGCAAAAAAGATGCAAAAAGGGCGAAATACACCCTTTCCGCATTCCAGCACTGTTGATTTTACCATGAAAAAAGGCGTTTGTCAACTGTTTTATGCCAACTTTTTTGACGATTTTGCCGACTTTTCTATGATTTCCGCCCGATTTTGCGACATTATGACATTACGTATATATTTCCGAGTCGCTTTCCCGCCCTTTCGTCTTTCCTCTGCGCCGTCGCCCGAAGGGTGCTCCGCGTTCGTTTTCCCGACAATCCGCAGCTTCGTCGGCGGCGCTCCGCGCCCGTTGACGGGGCGCGCTCCCGAATCGTCCCCGCGTCAGGTTCCCCAAATTTCGGGTTTTCCGTCTGCGTAATGCCAATATCGCCCTTCTCCCGTCGGCTCCGTTTCAGAATAGAAATAGACGTCGCAAGAAATCCCGCCGCCTTTTTTCACTTCGTTCCATTCCGCTTCCGAACCGCGGTAAAACAGCTTGAAGCCGGTGCCCATATTTCCGAACGCCGCAGTGTCGATTTGTTCTATCCCCTTTCCCAATATGATATATTCCATTTGCGAACAGCCGTTAAACGCCCTTCTGCCCACATATTTTACCGAATCGGGAAGTTCGGCCGCAAGCAGACCCGTTCTATAAAAAGCGTCGCTTCCGACGGAAACGAGACTGTTCCCTGCGAAAGTAATTTTTTCCAAGGCGGAACAACTATAGAAAGCAGAGTTCCCGATTTCCTCCAAGGAAGCGGGAAAAGCGACCTCGCACAAATAAGGATTGGTATAGAACGCTTCGGCGGCAATCCGATTTACGCCGTCGGGAACGGTATAAGTTTCGTCCGCCTTTCCGCGGGGATAGGCGACGAGGATTTTCATCTCCTTGTCGAACAGCACGCCGTCCTGTGCGGAATATGCGGGATTGCCTTCCGCCACTTCAAAGGCTGTAATCGGAGTATCGGTAAACGGAGCATAACCGATTTCCGTGAGACTTGCGGGAAGCCGCACGGTGCAAGAAAGATTCTCACAGTACGCGAAGGCGTATTTCCCTATGTTTCCGAGCCCCGTACCGAGCGAAAGCTCCGCGAGAGATGTACACATATTAAAGGCCCGTTCTCCTATCTCTTCCACACTGTCGCCGAGCGAAAGCGAAGCGAGGCTTTTGCAGTAACAAAACGCACAATCAATAGGCACAGGGATTTTTCTTTCTTTTTAGATAGTGGCGCGGCTTTCATTGTCACGCCACTTCTATAATTTTTGTTTTGTCTGTTTTTACAGGCTCATTGTCGGTGTTCGGAACGCTTACTGTTCCAACGCAGTTATAGACTATCTTCACTTTCTGCGTTTTTACACCGTCATTTTTTTCGGCTTCATAAACGATTATCTTCTCCACAAACGTTCTTATTATTTCGGCATTCAATTCCGTGATGTCGGAATACTTGTTTACCAACTTCATAAACCGATCCACACTTTCGCCCTCTTCTCGAACGGCAGATATTTCATCTTTCAGCCTTTGAGCAGTTTGCTGTAATCCGTTCTGTTCCGTTTCATACGTTGCCGTCATCTTTGCAAATCGCTCGTCGCTTATTTTACCCGAAACGTTATCTTCGTACAGTTTCTGAATAATTCCGTCTATTTCGGCAATGCGTCTGACGGCTTTGTCGAGCGACGCTTTGTTTTCGGCTCGCAATTTTTCGGTTTCTCTTAAAGAACGTTTCTTTGCCAAGTCTAAAAACTCGCTTTCGTGTTCTCTTGCAAATGCCGTTACTTGACGTAAATCCCGTAAAAGAATTTTCTCAATGTCCGCAAGTCTTATGAAGTGCGCCGTGCAGAAATACTTGCGCTTCTTTCGATAAACCGAACACACAAAATAATCTTTTTGGTGCGGATCACGTTGTCTGCGTAAATACAGCCTATGTCCGCAATCTCCGCAAAACAACATTCCCGACAATGCGTTCGGTTCGCCAAGACTGTCAAGGCGGCGTTTTCCTTCTCGGATTTTCTGCACCGCCCAAAACGTTTCTTCGTCGATGATTGGCTCTTGTGTATAAAGGCATAAAAAAACGCCTCGCAAAGAATAAACCCTGATTAGGTCTAATCCTTGCAAGGCGTTGGTAGCTTTCCTATGAGAATAACTCCTGTTTCTTACAACTTCGTATACGTTCGCGCGTTGGCTTTACTCTCCCTTTCGGGCTACCGCTGTCCGTTCCCGTATACTGTCTGATTTTACAGATAAATAATATTTAATTGTCTTTGTCTATAACTCCATATAAGGCGTGGATAACTTCCTTCTCGGATAGTTTCGGTTTCTTATATCTTCATATCGGCTTGCCCGTAGTTCTTGCTACCGTCGGCAGTCCCGTATGGTTTTTCGTACAGACGTTTAGCGCACGGTAGCCGCTTGCGGCATTTCCTGCGCTTTGTTCGGATCTGCGCTCAATCGCATTTTCCCCGTTTCGTCTACGTCCGCAAGCACGGATGCTCCGCAATGATGACACTTGACGATAACGCCTACGCAATGTCCGGTGACTTCCAACAGCTTTGTTAGACAATACGGACAAGTCAAAGGATTGTTCTTTTTAGCCATATAAATACAACCTCCTTTCTCCCTAAACTTACAAACGATTTGAATTTATCTAACTGCTATGGTATGGTCGGGATAACTCCTATACAACAGTCAAACATCATTTGTAATCCAATTATATATCTTTGCGCTTTCGGGGCTAAAAACGCGTGATACCGATTTAATTATATATGTGGATACAGCTTACCAAAACGCCCTGTATCTCACAGTCTTTGACGATAATATCTTTCATTTCTTTGTTTTCAGGATGAAGCACCACTTTCCCGTTCCTTTTATAAAAACGTTTCAGCGTTGTTTCGCCATTCATCATAGCGACTATAATATCGCCGTTCTCTGCCGTGTTCTGCTTTCTGATTACGACGAGATCTCCGTGCTTGATTCCGATGTCTATCATACTGTCGCCGTGCGTATGAAGAATAAACAAATCCCCACCGCCGAAAATCGCTCGCGGAAGCGTTACGCTTTCCTCTATCTGCTCCACCGCGTCAACAGGTTGTCCGCACGCGATAGAACCGACGATAGGCGTGATTGCCACTCCGCTCGGCTTCAACTTCGGCAACATATCTATATTGCCGAGCCTTGTCCGCTCTATCCTGCCGCTGTTTTCAAGGGCAAGGATATACGTTCTTACAAGGTTAAGCGAACTCATATTCAATGCTTTCATTACCTCTCTGAAACTCGGCGATTTGCCTTTTCTCTTTTGGTAGTCGATAATGAAACTTTCCATATTGTCCAATGTCGTCGTGTTGAGCGTTCTCATCCGTAGTACCTCTTTTTACTAAACTGAACTTTGCGTTCAATTTAGATTGTAGCCGTATTATATCACAAAAGACTATCTATTTCAAATTTTCAATTCCAAATATTTGGCATTGAAAGGTTTTTTACAAAAGTTTTTTTGTAAGCAGATAAAAAAATATGCTCCCGCAAAAGCGAGAGCAACGATTTGTTAATATTTGATTAGTATTCTTCCTTGATTTTCGCAACGAAGTTATTAAATTCGTCCAATACTTTTCTTGGGGATCTGATTTTCACCTTACCTTGCGTTCCGACAATCCACGCAAAAAGCGTTTTGGACACTTGAACGCTTACGTCAACGGAATATGCGTTATCATCGACTTTGCGTATCCTTATATCGTCGCCGAACCTGTCAAACATATCCGAAAGTATACTCGGCTCGAACAACAGCGTTACGTTGCAAAGCTCCCCTCCGAACATAGAAAATACTTGTTTTCTGTATTCGTCGGTGTTGAACTTTTCATATTCGGGGTGCGGCTCACGCTCGGTTTCGTCCACCTTTACGTCGTCCATTTTGTCAAGGCGATACGTTACAAGATCCGCATACCCGTTAGAAAAGCATAGTAAATAATAGTTATCCTTATTCCACACCATATAGGCAGGACTGACAACGTATCTCTTGCCATCTTTCCTATACACCTTTTTATGCTTGTCGTCATAGTCGAAATACAGGAACGATATTTTCTTGTTCTCGTTGATAGCTCTTTCTATTGAATCCACGTTGTATATAAGAGAACTGCTCCCCTTTCTGCTTTTCTCAAACGAAATAATGTGCTTTGAAACACTCTCTGCCTGATGAGAACACAGAAAGCTCGAAAGCCTTTCTACAAGTGCTTTCTTTTGCGTAGCCGGGAGTTTTGAAGCGTTGACAGCATCCGCAAGCATAACCACTTCTGCCGTTTCTATCGGACGGCTTACAACGTAATAATAGTAATACTTTTTCTTGTAGGACAACACTTCATATCCATACTCGTTTAGTACGGCTATGTCGCCCGCTATCACCTTACGCATTACGCTTATCCCACGCTTTGCAAGTTCTTCCCTTATCTCGTCTGCGTTCATTGCGTGGTTTTCGTCGGTGTTCTTACTTAAAATATCCCACAAAAGAAGCAATTTGATTTTATTGTTTTCGTTTGCCATAACACTACCCTCTTTATATTATTATAGCATAGAATATCAGAAAATACAACCCACTTATCTTTCATAACTGCAATTCATATGTATTGTAATCCTACAGATTTCCGTGAAAAAGATTCGGATAGATATTGACTTTTCAAGAAAAGTGTGCTATAATATAATCGCACAGTTAAGTAAGACAGTTATAAGTTTCAATTTTACACAACTCCGACAAAATATTTGCTATATTTTGCCGAGTGGTCTATACTGTGAAAACTATATAGATAATTTTGGTAAATAACAATATAGCGCGTAGGATTGTGGGGCGTTGTGTGTCCCTATGTTCCTATGCGCTGTTTTTATATCAATGATAGGAGGATAGACCAATGGGCTATTTTAGTATTTGTAATTCAAAGCATTTAAGGAGGTCATATATGGCAAAAACAAAATTTATATCATTAGGGTTGGTGTTAATAATGATTTTTAGTTTATTGACGGGGTGTTCAAATATCAAATACAATGCTCAGCTTTTTGATGCCGCAACAGATTGGATAAAAGAAGAATTTATCAATGATAACCTTGTGGGTTATTCAGAGGACGATTCGTATCCAGCAGAACGTGTTTTTGTTGTTAAAAATCAAGAAGAATATGATGAAATATTTATTGAAAGCATTGATGATTTTGATGTTGATTTTGGCACTCAAATGTTAATTGTTTATACATTTGAAACTATATATCATAGAAAAAACAACCTTGTAAGTTTAGATGTAAAAGAAGATGTATTAAACATTACCTATAAGATGGATAAAAAGTCCGGTGTAGGTGATGCCTCTCAACCGTATCAGCGTTGGTTTGTAGTTAGACTTGACAAACTTGATGTTGATTCTGTCGTTTTTGTGGAAAAAGAATAAAATTGATAATTAAAGGAGGATTTTTATGAGAATGCGAAAAAATAGATCATTGAAATTTTCAATGAAAAAGTTAAGTTGTTTTATTCTTTCTATGGTTTTGATAATTTCGTTTTCTGTAATGAGTGTTCCATTAACTGTTTCGGCACAGACGAATGAATTGTCAGATACGAATATATCATCAACGCAATTAGAAAATACTCTTAGCGATTCAGCTAATTTTACTGTTGAACAAGTAGCAGATGAATTATTCGGTGATGTAAATATAAAAAGTAGTGAATATCTTTATAATTTAGATGATTCCGCAGATTATATTTATGTTGAATTTGATGATGGATATGCTGTTTTCTTAAAAGACACTATGGAGTTGTTAGAATATTCAGCACAAGGAAAATTAAATTATCCCAAAATCGAAACTACTAAATATTACGCCGGACCAAGCTTTTATATGTTTAAGGACAACAATTATTTTGTAGATGTTGCATCGCAAGAATACCTTTATATAAGTAAGGAGTCGGCGCAAACTTATGCAAATGAAGTTCGAAAAGCGTTATTGAGTAATTATGAAGCTCGTGACATTTCAAATAGTGTTCAATTTGATTATTCAATTTTAGAAAAAGAAGCAGTATCCGAAGTACAGAGTAATATAATTTCATCAGAAGAACAATATGTTGGAGAAAAACCAAAGTTAGATACAAGTTCTCTAATCAGGTTGACAGATGGAACTTTTATACCCAATTATCGTTATTTTTTGTTAGATCCTGACCACGGGAATAATACAACGGGAACTTGTGGTGCTGTTGCTGCTCAATTATTGTTGAGTTATCATAATTATTATTCAGATAGACGAATAATTGCAAACAACTATTTAAATGGCGGCACGAGTAATCCTGAAGCTAATCCGAATCTTTGCAACGATCCTATGAGAATGACATCTGCTACATTGGGAACAAGAGGCTATAACGAAAATGGTAGCGATGATTCAAACAGCTATTTTCATTATGTTGTAGAGAATATTCCTAAAAGCGCAACAACTTCACAAGTTAAGAATGGATTGAAAGATATTTTGTCGGATAGAAATGATGAAATAAGTGGAACTATCAATTATACAGTAGGTTCGAAAACAGGCGGTTGGTTCTTTGGGTTGCTATCAGTTAATTCAAGCGGTATAATATCAGAGTTGGATTCAGGACGTCCCGTAATTTTGTTAATGCAAGAAAGCTTGGGTGGTTCAGACCACTATGTAGTGGCTTATGGTTATAATAATTATACATATCCAAATTCTTCGGATACGTATTTAGGTTATATAACGCATTTTGGTTGGGGTTCAGGTTATTTGAATATATGGGTTAACTCGGCGTGGTGTTATAGCTATATAACATTAAATATTGAACATACTCACAATTACTATACAGTAGGCACAATTTCAGGAACAAACAGAACAGAATATAAATGTAGCACATGCGGACATAGAACAGACGCGGCGATCAATATGACTGCAAGAGACCGTTATGTAGAAAGAGTAGCGACGATTCCTCAAAATGGATATGTATATAAAGATTATTATGTAACATTCGCTACCGCAGGCAATAAATTGTTCCAAACCTTTGGAACGAAAGATGCTAAACTATATTTATTTGATACAAAGAACAAGCAATTAGCGTATAATGACGATGCCGGACGTGGTTTAAATTCTATGTTCAATTATACGGTAGAAGCGAATAAGCCATATATTTTAAGAGTAAAATTCTATTCTGATTCTACGACAGGCGATGTGAAAGTGGGAATAACGCCATCCTCTGTTGTGTATTCTACCTATGAAGATATATGGAACTCAAACTCGTCAAATGTGACATTCTATTTTTCGACATCATTAAATGCTACTCGCGTGATGACATTTACACCGACGGAGAGTGGTACTTATACATTTAAGACTGGATATGAAGACGAAACGAGAGTAGATACATATTTGTATGTTGTTGATCCTTATACAACAAATGCGTGTCTTTATAACGATGATGGCGCAGGTGATTTGCAAGCCTTGATTACGATGGATTTGGTCGCAGGCAGGACTTACTTTATGGTTGTATCAACGTATGACATAACATCAACAACTGGTAGGTTGTGGTTGAGTGTAAATAAAACCTCATAATGTTGGTTATTCGTGGGGAATTTTCGGGTAGGTAGGTTTTAACTGCCTACCCGTTTTTCATTCCCTTACGCCATTTTAATATGTTTTAATCTGCGCCGTATTGCGGTAGATCAATTGCGCCTACGAATTTGTAGACGATTTCAACTTCCTGCATTTTCCTGTTGTTGTATCGCTCCGTTTCGCCTATGTATATTCTTTCCACGAAACTGTTAAGAATTTCAGGCGTCAGCTCTCGAATTTCCGTATAACTCTTTACGACTTTCAGGAACTTCGAGAGTTTTTCCTCGTCCTGAACGGATGCGGTGAGAGCGTTTTGTAACTCAATGGTTTTTTGTTTCAAGTCATTACCTTCGTCCTCGTAAGATTTTGCAAGAAAGTCAAAGCGTTCGTCGGTAATTCTGCCGCTTACGTTGTCCTCGTAGAGTTTGCGGATAATTTTACCTATTTCTTCCTGTCTGTCGGAAAGCCGTTTTATCTCGGCTTTCGTTTTAGTCTGAAACTTTTCCGTTTCTTTTTTAGAGCCCGACAAATATTCGTCCGTAAATTCTTTTTCGTGCAGAAAAACGTATTCGCATACCTTTTGTAAATCGCTTTTTACAACTTCGGTAAGTTCCGACACCAAAATTCGATGACTGCTACATAGACCTTTCTTTTTCTTTCTATAAGTAGTACATGAGAAATTGTCTGCTTCCCGATGTTTTGCAATTCGTTGTATCGTGAGACGATTGCCGCAATCAGCACAGAAAAGCAACCCCGAAAACATATTCGGCTCGTTGAATTTCGTATAAGCGCGCTTTACGTTTCTCATCTGTTGCACCGTTTCAAAAGTTTTTTCATCTATAATAGCCTCTTGCGTGTTACGATAGATTACCCAACCTTCTTTCGGTAAGCGAACTTGTTTCTTGTTTTTATACGATTTTTTCGCTGTTTGAAAATTTACCGTATGCCCGACATAAGCAACTTGGTCAAGCATATTTTTTATTGTGCCGACACTCCATATTTCCGGATATTCGCTCAGTTTATGTATGGAACGACCGCGATGAATATTGTATAGTTGCGGCGTTTCAACTTTTTCTTCCGTTAATTTTCTTGCAATTTCAGGCATCCGAACGCCGTCAACAAACATTTGGAATATCCGTCTGACCGTACCCGCGGCTTCATCGTCTATAATCCATTTTTCCTTATCGTTCGGATCTTTTATATACCCGAACGGCGGATTAGTCGTAAGATGTTTTCCCGAATTGCCTTTTGCTTTGAATACGGCGCGAATTTTCTTCGACGTATCCTTTGCATACCACTCATTGAATACGTTTTTGAACGGCGTTAAATCGTTTTCCGTCTGAATACTGCTATCAACGTTATCGTTAATTGCTATAAATCGAATATCCAGATTTGAGAAATAAATTTCGGTGTAATACCCAACCATTATGTAATCTCTGCCGAAACGAGACATATCCTTTACGATAACAGTAGAAATTTTGCCTTCTTCCGCGTCAGCTATCATTCGCTGAAAGTCGGGACGATTGAAATTCGTACCCGAAAAGCCATCGTCAACGTAGAATTCAATATTGGTAAAGCCGTGTTCTTTCGCATATTTAGCGAGAATTTCTTTTTGATGAACGATACTGTTGCTATCTCCGACAAGGTCGTCGTCTTTGGATAATC
>ERZ1106932.367-NODE-367-length-13061-cov-257.725204_pt1 | contig 13061 bp, 17 predicted proteins | sample MGYA00403665_ERZ1106932 | MGnify/ENA primary metagenome ERZ1106932 (study PRJEB35170, sample SAMEA104062448) | human gut metagenome | biome: human gut; feature: human-associated habitat; material: faeces | place: Denmark | collected 2012-08-24 ... | reverse complement strand
TTGCCCAACAGGGTGAAACAATCGAAAACCAGCAGGATACTATCGACGAACAGTCTCAAACCATTGAAAACCAAGCCGCCGCGATCACTGCGCTGCAAACCAGCGTGACGGAATTGCAAACGGCAAAAACCAACTTGGAAGAACAGATAGCCTCGTTAGAGGATGACAATACCGCAAACAAAACGGAGATCACCACCCTCAAAACAAAGGTAGAGGCCCTTGAAGCCGCTAATGCAAACTTCCAGCAACAGATCGACGCTTTAGATACTTCGTCCGACACGTTCGCAGAGGACCTTGCCGAACTTACTTCCAATTACAACAGCCTTACGGCCAGCGTTCAGAACGCTACACACATTGAAAGAGTTATTGTAAAGGAAGAAGATATTGGAAGTGAGCAATTAATCACATCGGATCCGACAATAATTGTTGGAACAGATAATAATTATCTGGTTGTTGGGTGTGTGATCAACTTTTCATCATCATTGATTCCATATCAGATTGTTACTTGTAAGGTAAATATTGGTTATAATAATCAAAACACTGAAGTCAATATATATCTTACAAGAGCAGATATTGGCGAAACCTCTTCATCAATGAACAGTTCTGTTGTTACAAATATTCAAGTCCAAAGCGCTGAAAATATTACTAAAGAATTTTCAGAAGTTGTTTTATATCGTTTTTATTAAGAAAGATTTAACTTCCTTAATTTAACGCTTTGCCTCACTTTTGTGAGGCTTTTTTTATTCTCCCATAACCGGCATGGTATTTTAGAAATTGTTTCACTTCCGAATACGGGCTTTTCCAATTCTAAAACGTCACCGCACTCCATAAGAACATTCCGCTTGATTTCCAACTCAAACTCTTCCTGTTTTTCGGTTTCCGCAATAAAATTATTGGCGATAGCCTGCGCTTGCGCGTAACTGCTGCAAATCGGTACATCAATTGTTACAACTTCACCGTTCGAATCTTTTGTTTCAGAATTATAAACAGATGTCGAAACTTTTAATTTTTGTCCATTAATAACTATCTCTGCTTCTGCATTTACAATCGCTGTGTCGGAACCGTTATACACTAATTCAACCATATAAGTATAGCACCTAATTGCAAAATCTTCCGGACCAACAAAACTATCATTTTGCCGTTCAAAAGTTATCGTTTTTTCTGGTACCGTTATTTTTATATTACGGACATATCCCCCATCAGCCATTTCAAAATAGTATTGGTTGCCTTTTGTTAAAACAGATTTTCCGTTGTATAATTCATTGGAATAATCTTTATCCCATTGATAACTATAATAATTCACCTGTACCTGTTTTAAGGCAGATTTCAAATTACTGCGAGGAGGGTTGTCGAACACCACAGAAGTGGGTATTTTGTACTGCTGCGGCGGCGTTTCCGTTCCTTCCGTAACATAATTGCGGGCGAGTCTTTTGAAAACGATGCGCCCCTCGGCGTCCGACGTGATCACGCAGCCTGCAATTTGTGCAAGCATCATAAAGCAATCTTTATAAGTGCATTGCTGGTTGTTGAGTTTGAGCGGAAGCGGGGCAGTTATTTTTATATCCTCACTTATGGCGCTGCAATCCAACTTATCGCTCAAACCGGAACTTTGCGGGAACAAGTCCTTGAATAAATCTTCGACCAATTCTTTTACGCCTTTTTCTGTTCCCGTAAAAATGCCCTTATAATACGGTTCTTCCATAAAGCCGATCAGATCTTCCGCCGTCAACTTGTATTCGCGCCGGCTGTCGCAGTCGTTCCACTCTTTGAGATAATATGTACCGCTCTTTACCGGAACATCGCCATTCGCCGTCTGTTGACTCCACTCCACCGCTACGGGTTGGCGCGTCGTTAAAAACTGCGTAAGCCTGCCCGGATTTTCCGAATCAAACAGCATTTGACTATCGAGTACCGTAAAAACAAAATTGGAGATCGGCAATTCCGTTGAAACAGCGTTCATTACGCGCGTTTCTTCCGCGTCGATGAGAGTGTTGTTGTCGTAAATTTTATACACGCCGAACTCAATCTCGTCAATGCGGGCGCGACGGCTTGGTTTGCTCCATTCTTTAATCAAAACCGTGATCTCTTGAATATGCGTAATTCCGTTCGTGAAATTCGTTACAACCTCTCCTGCCGCGTTCTTTATTGTACATTGCGAAAAATCGAGATCGTATGAATACTGATCGGCCGCCGCATCGGAAATGGTAAACTCTTCTATTGTTCCGTTGGGTGATGCTTTTACCAAAACATCGAACTTCGTTGAATATTCGCCGCAATATGCAAAAAAGATAAAATGCAATCCTACAAGCCTGACATCCTGATCGCCTTCAAACTTTATATTCAAAGACGGATAATTCCCCGAAGAGAAAGCGCCGCTTGTATTGCATAATGCACTGCTCACCCAGCCGATTTCGCCCCTGTTAATCACTACACCGTTACCGTCCCTTTCAGGCAACAGATAATTACCGTCTAACTTCCAAAAATTCGGTTCAAGTGTAGCCAAACGGTTTAATTCCCTGTAAACTTGATTGTTTAAGGTGTCCTCGTTTTGATATGCCGTTTTATCCGTAACCTCGGCTTCTGTGAGAATACGGCTGAGCGGGCATTTTTCGGAGGCGGTGATATAATGATTTGCAGCCTCTGACGCCGGCTCGTTGATGATACCCCAAGTAATTTTACAATTCAACTTGTCCATAACGGGGCGATCATATTCTTCGAGGTAGGCGTTCAACTTTTCGGCAGATAATTCTTTCATATTACACCTCGCTTACGGGAATGGAAATATTCTTCCAGTAGTCGATGTCCATTTTTGTAACGCCGTCTTCCGTCGTTTCTACGATATTGTTAAACTCGTATGTAATATCGCCGCGACGGAACTGGCGGATCACGTTCATTCCAAGAGCGATGTCGAAATATTTGGCAAAGAACGTAAGATTATCTCCGCCCACAAATACGGCAAGTAAATCTCGGCCTGTCTGCTTGTCCAATCCAGCCCAAGAAAAACCCGATATGTTTACTTTACTGGACACAACAACCCCTTCATAATCGCCGTTTGCGTTGTTTCCGCCGTCTACCGATGTAGTATAACTTCCCGAAAAACCGTCGATCTTCGGCATGGGGAATGTATATTTAAGTTGGTATTCCCCTTCCGGTATCGTATATATCCCCGTTTTGCTGTTGCGCATATTTCGCAACGCCGAGCCTTTCGCGTTCGGTTCAATAATTTGCATTACATAATTCTGGCTTGTTACACTCATTACAAAACCCCTCCTACATTTGCAATTCTGTTCGCCGAATTAAGGCGTTTGCCCCTCTCTGTTGCCCGCGCGATCTCGCGGCTGTCGATATTCACAACGACCTCAATCGGCTTATTTGCATCATATTGCCCCGCAAATGCAAGTCCTTGTACAACGGCACGCGCGATCTCCGCTTTCATTTCTGCAAATTGCGGGCTATCGCCAAGAGGCAGCACCGCTTCCGGATACCTCCCCTCGCCAACAAGCGCATACGTCGGCGCTGTAATGATACCGCCCGCCGCCATTGCAGGTATTTTCCAGTTACTTGTGGCATCGCTCCAATCGACGTGCCCGATCAATTTGATATTGACGAAAGGCAATTTGTTGACGATTTTAATTACACCGTTGATCATATCAATAAAGAAATTCACGATCGCCGCCACTGCATCCACAACACGTTGCACCAATGATGCAATAACGCCCAATATCGCATTCCCTATTGATATAAAGAAATTTTTGAACGACTCTGCCGCCGCTTTGAAATCGCCGGTGAAGAGTTGACACAGGAACTGTAATGCCGAGGCTACAGCATCCAAAATGGGTATCAGAACCGTACTGAATGTGTCGAAAAACCTCTGTACAGCCTGTCCAATAACGACAGCAAGTATATTTGCAAGCACCTCCAAAATCGGCATCAGCACTTGCAAATGCTGGCTAATAAGTTCGCCTAAAAGAGTAATAATCGGCACAATGGCTTCGGCAAGAACCGGCAAAATATCATTGATACATTGCAACATAATATTGACGACCGGAACAAAAGCATCCAGCAACATTCCGATCATAGGAGTCAATGTATCCAGAACGGGAATCAATGCTCCGGCAATGCCGTCCAGCAGTTGCGCGGCAACATCAATGACTGTACCCAATAAAGTAATCAGGGTACCGATCACCGGCTGTAAAGACTCTATAATTTGCCCCAAAAGGGCATTCATACTGTTCCTAAACTCCTCGTTTGTAGCATAAAGAATTGCCAATACAGCAATAACAGCAGTAACGGGAGATTTCATCATTGACATGATACCGCTAAATCCTGATGAGGCCTGCGATACAAGAGTTAAAACGGCCTGCAGATCATTCAACGCCGCACTCAATTCTGCTATGGAATTAATACCGTCACTTAAATTATCAAAACTATTTGTTAAATCGGTCAACCCGTCAGGTAATTTATCAATAAGATTCAAGATCTTTTGAAGGTTTTCGGTTTGTTCCCCGGCTGCCGAAGTAAAGTCGGATATAGCATTGGCGGTGTTTTCTATTGCGGAAGAGGTATTGCTCATATACATTTTTATCACTCGAAGTTTAATTTTCGGGCGATATATTCCTCCTTGTTTCCGATTTTTTTATTTTTTCGATTTGTGCAATTCCTTCCTCATATGTTTGTTTCTTCGCAAACATTTGAGAAATGAGTTCTTGGGGCGATTTTTTTCTTTTTGAGTTGGATAGATAATATGCCGTATAATATCCATTCAATATGGAATTGCTTACACTCTGCCGCTGCCCTTCCGTATATCCTAAAATATAACTATTGTATTCCCACAGTTCCATTTCGTATATATCGACCGGTTTCAACCCGGCAGCGGCTCCGTTTTTTATTATCAGTTCCCAGTCAAACCCGATTTTGCCCGATTCTGCTGTTCCAGTTTTTTTTCCAGTTTTTTTTGGACTTCTTCTTTACTCAAACCCGGGAACTGCAGCGCCAAAACGTACTGCTCCAAATATTCCATCAAATCCCCCATGCCGAGATTATCTTCGCAATCAGCCGCGAATTCTTTTTCTTCGACCTGCGGATCTGCCCTTTTAACCCCCACATACAGAAATCTGATCTGTTCCGTCGTGGTCATCTTATTTACATCAGAAAGCAGTGTATAAAAAGGTTTATTGAACCTGCTTTCGATATCTTTGATCGTGCCGAGCGTACATTTTACTTCGTATTCTCTTCCCGCTTTGATAATCATAAAAATCCCCTCCAAAAATAAAAATATATAGCGGGGCGACAAATATTAAATTTGCCGCCCCGCAAAAACGGTTTAGGCGCTCGTGGTAAGCGTGAGTTCGCCGTCACCGTTGAGGCTGATGGAGATGTTTCCCTTATCTTCGGCAGAAATATCGACGCTCATTGACTCGATATACGCCGACCCGGAGAACTTTACTGTTTCGTCCAGGTAGAACGTGACCGAAATGGGAGTGCCTGCGATCATCGCATCGCGGAAAGCCTTTTGGTTGGTCGTCGAGCCGAAATCTACCGTCCCTTCCGCGCTCGCTGTCCACGAGTAAAGCGACGGCTTTTTTTCTTTCGCCTTGCTGCCGAGTTTCGTAACTTCGATGATGTCGCGCGTTTCTTCTACGCTCCAATTGCTGACATACGCAACGGTTGCCGCTGCAGCCTCGCTACCGGTCTTGATTTCCAGTTTTGCCGTAAGCCCTGTGTACATAATCTTTGATCTCCTTAAATAATAATTTTATATTTTGATTTGAAAATATATTTAGTTGTATCCTTATCATAGCCGGACGCCAGATTGCCGACATGATAAAGCCGAACGGTGGTCTTTTGTGCCGCCTTTAATTCCGATTTGATCGTTTCCAACAGATTAAATCCCGCAAGATAATCCGAACTGTAAACTCCCACGATCAGAAACTGATATTCCACGGCAGGCTGATCACCCACATGACTGAAATTCGGCAGACTTTCCCCGACCTCAAGCGTTACCAATGGATCGGCGGAATCCGTCGTATATGTGCCGTATTTTATCTGTCTGCCTTCTTTCGCCAACAGTGTATAAACTTTTTCAAGAAAACTCATTGGCTATTTCTCCGTTTTTTCTTTTTTACTGTACGGCACTATTCGATATAATTCGCTGCCGTCTGTAAACAGGTACGAATCGGATCTTCGCAGAGAACGAATCTGCTTTTCCAGACTATCGACCAGTTCCATTCCGAACAGATCATCGACGTGCAGCAACGGTAAAATGGTTTGAATGTTTCTGGCTTTGCTTTTAGAAATTACCGAATAGATGAGAACCTGCTTTTCCAGATCCTTAACTTTTTCTTGCAATTCCTTTTGCGTTTTCAATTCATTTTCCAGCGCCGCATTTTTCTCTCGCAACTCCTTTACTTGCTCTTTGTGATCTTTAAGGCTTAAATTGATGCAATCAAACCGATGCTTTGGGATAAGTTTACCGTCATCAATGAGTAACTTTACGTCCCCTAATTTTTGTTTCAGCCTCGTAAACAACTCCGGACCAAGCAACTTTTCCAATTCGTCCATGTCAAATTTCTCCTTACCACTTTTTATCGCGGGCGTGTCCGCTTCGTAAGTACACACATTATCCGATGTGTTATCGTGGCTTTATTGTAACACGAGATTTCAAAAATGATTCGGAATAAAATTTTCCGAATCATTTGCCCGATTTTATGGTATAATTATATTTTTCAGCCAATAGCACAAATAAATCCATGTACTTAATTCTGTACCCATACAGCGTCCTATCCTCAACGTGAACGTCATAAGATATTTCCGTTAAATTTTGCTCCGCTGTGTAATACATCTTTTTAACGTGAATTAAGTGATTCGTTTGGTACAAACCGTCATACAATTCCCAAAAGTTGCAAAACTCTTTTGAGATCATCTCTGCTTTCCAGCTTTTACCGGCCGCCACCTTCTTAAATGCATCCTCCATTGGTGTCAATTTGCCTTTCTGCATCTTTTTCCCTCCTCTTTCGTTTACTGTAATTGAAAAGGCAAACTTTTCCGAATGAGAACGTAAGCCTGATCAATTAAGTCCAAACAAAAAAAGAGCGAAAAAAAGAGCCTCCATAAGGCTCTTGGCAAAACGAAAGCCGCGAGTACACTCGCGGCTTTGCTCTTAAATAATATTGAGTATATATTGGTTTAATTTATCCTCTGCCGAGGAAACCGAAGATGTAGAAATTTGCAAATAATAGATCACCGATGAGTCTTCAAAACTCGCGTAAATATCCTTTGCTTGTCCTGTTGATGCAGTTCTATACTGAACCGTCATCCCTCTAATTTCAACGGTATCCGTAAATTTTGTAAAACTTTCAAAAGATTGAAATATATCTTTAGTCAATACTATGTTTAATACTATGGTATCAAAACCACTTGTATCCATTGTGACCGATTGTTGAACAAGAAACGCCAACTGCTTATTTTCTTTGACATATCCTGCTTTATAATTGCTTATAAACGAATCGCCTTTATAATAACGACACGTCAGGTTATTACCCACGATAAACTCGTCAATATTATCAATTATTTCAGTTTCGATTTGACTTAAATCATAATATTTTATTCCACTGCCCGGCTCTTTTTTTAACATAATGGGTAAAAATATGGATAAAAATATAGCACACACGACGAAAAACGCAGCAATGATGATTATAATATTCCGCTTGCGGGCAACAGCCAAAGCCCCGCCATCTTTTATATTGCCATCCGACGGATTTTTATTCCCGTATAATTCCTCGGCAACCTGTTCTGCTTTTTTTGTATCGCTGCTGTTTAATGTAAACTGATCTTTGAACCCTTTCAGTTCTTCAATAATATCTTGTTTATCGTCCATACCAAACTCTAACTAATATTTACTATTAGCGCCTCCTGTATTTCCATTGAATTGTTATCGACAAGCACATAACCCTGGTTTCCCGTGGAATAGCCGCTGGACACCTGTAAATAAGTATCGCGGCGGAAAATCTGCCCGCCTTTATAATAATCAATCGTTATGTAGCCGTATACCATCATCATATGGGCCAACGTATAATCCGATTTACTTATAAATGTTTCATTTGGCCCGTGCACGATATCATATATAAAGTTATATTTTGTGCAAAGCAGTACCCCTACTTTATTGTTTGCAATCATCCCCTGTAAAGCGTTTATATTCACGGACGTTCTGTTCTGATAAAACGAGCCGTAACTGAGATTATATCCGTGATTGTTCACAAATTTTTTCAGCCCGTCTTTGAACTGCTCCCCGGAAGTTCCCGCACCGTCTTGATTGGTTCCCATCAAATCGTACAAATCGTTAAAAGTTTGCACGACTTGCGGAAAATTCATATCGGGAAGATACCAATAATGCCCGTTGTTCATCATACCGGGTTCAAAGTTCGGAATCAGGTTCGGGTAATACCGATCATAGTATCCGACTATGTTAGTTCCAGCCGCCGGAGCGCAACAATTTTCTACGGAACCCGTTACGCCATACGAAGGTGCCTGATCAACTAAATACTCATCGTGAACTACATAATTATCCCAGTAAATGGTTTCGCTCGACGGGATAGGCTTGCCCTCTCCCCAAAAAGATATTCCGTCATCTGAATACAAAATCTCGGATGCGTATGCTGTCGTCGGTAACTGAAACGTCATAAACGCAGCAATCGCCATAAAGATCAGCGCAACGATGAAACATTCGATAGAAACTCTTTTCTTGGAAAACATACAACACCTCTCCGATTTATTTATTATATAAACAAATCAGAGGGGTCTTTCGTCCTAACCTACTCGCCTAAATTATAAAAATTTTTAATTTTCTCGATAATCTTGTTAAAACGATAGTTGACGTTCGTTTTCGACCGGTGGAAAATCTTCGCCATTTCAGAGAAAGAACAATCGTACCAAAATCTGTAAATTATGTATTGCCGCTCTTTTCCGGTGAGTATGTCGAAAATCTCGTTTACTATTATACCAATTTCGTCCGGTTTTGTCGTTAATTCTCTTGTATTATCTAAACCAACTTCTCTACGCCGTTGGTAATACCCTAATTTATTTTTCGCAATGTTAGAAACAATCGTATTGATCCATGCACTCGCATTTTTATTTGTACGGAATTTCGATGCTCTTTCAACGATTTTAACCAACGCATCCTGCACAACATCTTCTGCATCGGTAATATTTCTTACATATGAATAGGCCGTAGCCAACATCGCTTTACCGACCAGCACATATATTTTCGATATTGCGGTAACATTCCCTTCTTTTATCGACAGTATCAGTTCTCCCAACTTATAATTTTAATTCTGCTCCATCTCCATATCCGATTGCTTTCCTAATTACGCTTTTTTAGTTCTAATACTCTTGTCCAAGTAATTCATCAACCGATAGTTCTGCCAAAATCGCCAACTTTATTAAATTTACCGTTTCGGGCAGGCTTTTACCCGTCAGCCATTTCGAGACAGACTTTGCGTCTACATTCAAACTCTTCGACACCGCATACCGCGTCAGATTATATTTCCTTAATATATAAGAAAACTTTTGACTAAATTCAATAGGCACTATGTTAAAGTCAATCGTTTCTATATCTATGTTTGTCCTATTGGTTTCGATTAAAGTATCATCTCTGCCCAATAAATAATCTATCCTTACTCCAAAAAAGACGCTCAATTTTATTAAAGCGTCATAACGCGGAAAAAATTTACCGGCTAACCATAGCCGGATACTTCTTCGTTCCACATTTATTTTTAGCGAAAGTGCGCGTGTGCTAACCCCTTCCAATTCCATTAATTCTTTGAGTCGTTTTGAAAACTTTTCTAAATACATAATATATCGCTCCTGCTCTATGGGAACCAATACTATTATGTATCACTTTCAAAACAAAAACTATCAGAGGGTAACGAATACTATTACCGCCAAGCCGCTTTTTCTCTTTCAAAATTACGACATTAAAGATCGGTTATATTTTCTTTATCAAACAGCGGCGAATCAAAGAAATCTTTCAACGCTATATTTAATCCGGTACAAACCCCGTATATGGTCGATAACTTTACTGTTTTGCTGCGTTTCATCGTCGCTATTGTAGAATACGGCACACATCCATCAATCGCAACCCTATAAATGCTTTTATCTTCTGAATTTGCAAGACTTACAATCCTTTGATAAATCGCGTCTACAAGCCTCATTGAACCGTCCTCCTATATATTGTTATACCAGCATATAGAATTATACAGTCTTGCCTCTTCCGTAATATATTGGCACACCAACTATTTTGTCATACCAATATATCCGGTATATATTAAAATGGCAACAGGTCTAAAAATACATATTTCCAGACCTGTTGCTGCAATATTTTACGATATAAAACATGAAATCTGCTTAAAGTCGTCAGTTCGAAACCTGTTTTTTTGAAAAACCGCCATTCTGCAGCCTTAAAATCAAATCCCTTTTGCGAGTTTCAAAAAACCACGTTTTTCCCCCTAAAACAGCAAAAAACCCCGAAAAACTAATCGTTTTTCGAGGTTTTTTACTGCTGTAGCCTTTTCGTTCAGCAATCATGGCTGGGGTAGCTGGATTCGAACCAACGAATGACGGAGTCAGAGGCAGTATTTGGGAGGGAAAATCGGGCAATTTTTGTGTCTGAAAAATTGTCAAAAAACTGCCGTTTTGGGCAGGAAAACAGAAAAAAACCTATTAAAAACCACTATTTTTTTAGATTTTTTCTTCTTCCGAAAATCGTCTTTGAAACCGTCAACTTCCCAAAAACTTCCCAATTCGTCCTTAATGCAAAAACGCGCAGGGGCCTCTCCCCTGCGCGTTTTTTTATTTCTTTAATACTTCATAATATCCGGTTTTATCGGAACCGATTCTTCGTATAAATCCCTTTTCTCGCAATGTCTTTAATGCGCGTTTTACGGTTTCTCTTGCTATCCCTATTTCTGCCACCATCGTATCTATCGTTATATCAGGTTTTATTTTCAAGCATTCCAAAACCTGCCGCGTTGCTTTCGTGAGTTTTACAGGCTCATTTACAGGCTCATTTTTATCGCCGCCGACGGATACGTGCACCTGTTTCATCACTTCTTCATCGTATTTGAATTCAATCATGACAAAGTTTTCTGAAATTTTGAAAATGCTGCGGTCATATGCCTGTAAGATGCGGTGCATACCTGAACCAAAATTTTCATCCCATTGTATAGGCCCTCCGGCTTCTATACAATTTTTTCAGCCAAAATTTCTTCCATAGTTACTAATTTCTTATAAATACAACAATGATATAATATATCCACAAATCTACTTTTATAACGATAGTATGTACTTTTATCCAATGGTTCCATAGAATAGGCTCTTGTATTTGGTTTGCCTCGCATAATTGTCATATCCATAAATTTTTTAATACGGGTGTCGCTCACGTTATTATAAATGATTTGTACGATTTCTACAAAAGTTAATATCTTTGTATCAATTTTTATATATTCTCTTCTCCCGCTGATACGTATTTCGACGTCCGGCTCTCCTTTTTGAACCGCTTCAACTATGTAGCGGTAGCGTTTTAACAGATGGTAGATCTCTTTTTTATTCATTTGTGTCCCTCTCTTTGTTTTTCTATAATTTTACCAAATTATGACAAACAAAAAGTCGCAGACTATTTGCTATACAAGAGATTCTGTATTTTTATAATATTTTATCGCCTGATCATACTGAGGAGAATATAAGATATTTATTGTTCGGTTTATATCTTTACTTTAAAACTGAAAAAGGTGAAGGGCTATGCCCTTCACCTTTTTCAGTTTACAGTCAAGTTGTAATTGCCGTTTCCTATTATTCTTTTAATTTGGTATATATCCTCTTTTCTGTAATGCTCTACTAATGTTTTAAACTTTTTATTTTTTCCTTTATAGTATATCGGTTCTTTACTGATTAGTAATAAAGTCCCTAAATATGCTTGACGTACACTTGCAATATTTTTATATTCAATCTCAAACAATATTTTTTCGCCTTTCTTTCGTATCATTCTGTCTTGCATATAATAATCTGTGATACTTTTGTATTTTCTTATACAATATATTATTGCAAATACTATAAATCCTATACAAGCGACAGAAAAACATAAACCGAATATATCCATTGTAAATTGATCAAAAGAAACAGGATCGTTAATTCCTAATATTGCAAGAACAATACCTGTACCAAATATACCTCCGCCAAATATAATCAAGCACAAAATCGTAAAAACAATAAGTTTTTTTGAACATTTAAATTTATATACCGTATTCAAAAAAATCTCCTTTTAACTCGGCATGGCACTCTTCCAGGGTAATGTCGCAATATATTTGATTATTGCTCTTATACCCATTGCCAAGGCATTATTGCTTAAAAATAAACCAATTCCGCCAATCAAGCCACGTATTCCACTACTTCCGACTTCCATCTTAAAGAAGTCCTGTACCACTCGAACAACATCACCAAAACGATTCCCTGGCTTTAATGAATCCCACAGTCCGTAATATCCTAATGCATATCCGGCAATAAAATTCGTTATTCCGCCCATCACTGTCAATGCACCTTGCAAAATAGCATCTGCCCAACTTATGGAATTCCCTTGGATTTTATTTTCCAACCAATAGCCCAGCACACCTCCAGCAAAAGTGCCAACGGTTAAAAACAATGCTATGCCTACGATGCTTCCTGCCGTCACCGCAAACGCTCCGACAGCCAACCCTCCGCCAAGTATGGCCGCCGCTCCTAGTACACCCCCTGTAATAAAGCCACCCAAGAAAGCTCCTAAACCGTCTAAAAAACCTCCGCCATTTCTTACGGTATTGACAGCACTGAAAGTTCCGCTAATTACTCCCGCGATAAGTGCACCAATCAATAGAGACAAGAAAAATGTTCCATTCCCGTCAACACGCATCACGGGGTTATTTCCGCAATAGGCGTAGAGGTTAAGGCCGTTTATCGTTTCAGGATCTATGTACGTTATATCGTCCGCATTGATGAACCTGCCGACTTCGGGATCATAGTAGCGGGTCTTCAGA
>ERZ1106932.361-NODE-361-length-13144-cov-7.407365_pt1 | contig 13144 bp, 7 predicted proteins | sample MGYA00403665_ERZ1106932 | MGnify/ENA primary metagenome ERZ1106932 (study PRJEB35170, sample SAMEA104062448) | human gut metagenome | biome: human gut; feature: human-associated habitat; material: faeces | place: Denmark | collected 2012-08-24 ... | reverse complement strand
TCCGTCAGATAAAATCCTTCCCGTTCCAGAGCGGATCGGGGTCCGTTTCGTTCTCTCCCGCGGCCGACGTCATGATGACGTCGCAAACGGCGAACGTAAATTTTTCCAACTGCGGACTTATATATTGTTTTTTCATGCTCTCTCCTCCTTATTTTAACAGCGAAGACACGGCGGCGTTCGCCGGATCTTCCGTTTTATAGCCGAAATATTTCTGCGCCGCCGCGCCGTAATCGACCATGGCCGCGCAAAGCGCTTTCAATTCCGCGTTATCCGAAGACAAAAGCTTGTTATAGGCGTAGATCTGCGGCCCGTAGCACACGGCCGCGCTCGTTTCCTCTTTTCCTTCGGCCGTGGTTACGTAAAATACGATATACACTTCGTCGCCCAGCTCCTTCGCCGCGAACGCCTTTTCGCTCGTACCCTTGAACACGCCCTCCGTTTCGGTCATCACGACGATTTCCGCGCCCGTCCGTTCCTTTATCGCCGCCTCGTCCGGCTTTGCGGCAAATACCGCCATTTCCGCCTTTTCGGCGTTCGGCGCCGTAATGTAGCCGTTGAGCGAAACTTTTTCGTCGAGGTTGAGGCTGAGCGACGCCGCGTAGGAAAATCCGCCGAACGGCTCTCTTTCGTACGTTTTGCCCGTCCGCCAGCTTTCGCCGCGCCATTCGTTCACGGCCGCGCGCGTTTCTTCGGAAACGTCCGCGTTCGCGGGCGCGCTTACGTTATAATCGAAATACGCCTGCGCCGCCGCGCCGTAATCGAGCAGAGCGAGGCAAAGGCTTTTTAATTCGGACGGGGAAGTTTCGTCCGCGAGCTTGTTCTGCGCGTAAATCTTCGGCCCGTATTCGATTACGTCCGTTTTATATTCCGCGCCGCCGATCTCCGCAACCATCTGCACGAACACGGTGTTTCCCAGCTCTTTCGCGGCAAAACCGCGCCCCGTAGCCTTGTATCTGCCCTCCGAAAGCTTCATTTCCAGCCTTTCGATCTCTTCGCCGTTCTCGGCCGCGCTCCAGAACACTGCGGCGCAGACCGCTCCGTCCGCGGAAAGTCCTTCGCAGGCGGTTATGTCGAGATAATAATTGATATAAACGCGGTCTTCCAGCGAGAGCGTAGCTTCGCCCGAAACTGCGTAGGCGACGGCCTCGCGCATTGCGACGTTATCCACGACGGAATAACCGCTTTCCTGCGAAACGACGATCTTCACGGTCTTCGTTCCCGCGGGCAGACGGTACATGCCGTTTGCTTCCTCCACGGTTTCGCCGAGGTCGGTCAGCAGGGTGATTGCCGCGTTTCCGCTGTTTTCCGCGGAAATCTTCACCACATCTCCCTTCACGGCGATTTCGCCGCTCTCCGCACGGCCTGCGCCGTTCAGCTGCAACACGTAGCCGCCCGCATTTCCGCAAAGCGCCGCTCCGCCCGCAAGTTTCCAGTTTGCGGGCGCGACGTTAACGTCGCCCTCGAACGAACCCTTTCCGTAAATATTTTCCCCGTCGGGATAAGCCGCGGCGTTGAGAGTAGGATAGTTAAGATATTCCCTGCCGTCGCTGTCCGTTATTCTGATATTGCGGATATACGTATTATACGTTTTCCCCGCATTCATATATATTTGTATTTCAGGATGTTCGGGTTTGAATGTATAGGTTGCCGCCGTCCATTTATCTTTATAGCCGATCATACTGATGATTTGAGTAAGTGTCCATTCTTCCGTTCTGAAGTGAACGCCGAGGGTTTCTTCACCTTCCCAGCCGCCGCGCGCCTCCATAGAAAGCGTGTATTCCTTTGACGCGTCAAGTTGCGAAATATCCACGGAAACGTAACTGCGACCGTCAGTATGGACGTTTCCTCCGAATAAAACATATCCTCCGTCTGCTTGTTCTACAGGTGTTGCGCCCGTGTACAATTTATAATCTTTCAAATATGCTCTATGGGCAAAAGAGCCCTGCGGCAGATATTGCATGCCGTTTTCGTCGGTGATTTGAATATTATCGATAATATACGGCGTTGCCCCTTCGCAATAAGTTATTTGGTGAATTTCAAGGTAAGCAATATCCTTATTCGTTCCCGCGCTGTTTGTAGTTCGGAAGCTATATGTTTCATGCCGCCAACTTTCTTGAACCCAGGACATCGCCTGTTCGGTCAATACGTTTTCCGCGTTAAATTTCCCGACATAATATCTGTCCGCTTCATTATCCATTCCGTAGTTATCCATGCGGATGCCCGCCCAGCACGAACCCGCATATCCGCCCTTGTAATCATAGCTTAAAGTAAAAGTTTTATTATAGGGCAATTTGGGAAATTCAATCCTATAATACATACTGTCAGCCAACAACAAGGAAGCGCCGTCCCCGTCGACGCTTTCCGCAGAAAGATCTGTTTCGGCAAGCACCTCATACTGCGGATCCTGCCAATTGTAAGACCCCGTTCCCTTGTACCACATGGAAAAATCCTTTTGATACGCGGGCGTTTCCACATGTTTGTATATCTGCACGTCGTCGAGCGTCCATTCGCCCGCGCCGTCGGGACTTACGCGCACCCGAAGCTTTTCCGCGTCCATGCGCGTGGTGAAGTTGACGGTATATTTTTCCCAGCCGCCGTTCGCGCCTTCGACCGTTTTCAGCCACTGCACGCCGCCGACTTCGGCGTCGCCGTTCGCCTGCACTACGCCCGCTTTAAATGATCCCGTCCCCGTGCTTTTCAGCCAAAAACTGAGATTGTACGCCGTATTCGGCTCTACGCCGACATACGGTCCCGACGCGACGAACTCGCCTGCCGCCGCGTCCGTGCGGATAAACCGCAGACCGTTGCCGTCGTGTCCGTCCTCCGTGGCGCGCATGCTCATTTTATCGCTGTGATAAAAGAAATTCGCGCCGTCATGCATGTAAAATTCCCAGCCTTCAAGGGCGCCCCTTTCCGCGCTGTCGAAACCGCCGTTGGGTACGGTAACTTCGGTAAACCCTCCGCCGTCCGTTTCCGCAAAGGCGGGCAGTTTTTCGGGCGCTTTCATCAAAACGCACGAAATCGCCAGGCACAGCGCGACGGCCGCCGCGATTATGCCCTTTTTCATTGTCTTGCTCATATTTTTTCCTCCCTTTTTATTTTTACGGTAAAAACCGCGCTTGCCTCAATCGTACTTTATCAGTTTTATTTTGCCGAACACGCCCGCGTCAAAATCGGTGCGTTCGATTTCGTTTTGCAGCGCGCCGCCTATGGTAACGCGCAGTTCGTTGCAGCCTTGTTCGAGCAAATCTCCCACTTCGAACGCATACGGCGGATACAGTCGCGCGCCCGCGTCTTTTCCGTTGACAGAAAGCGATATGTATTCTTTCACGTTTCCGAAATCGAGCACCGCCCGCGCGGGCTTTTTTGCAACGTACAGCTTTCTCACGAACATCGTTTCGCCCGAAAAACAATGCAGTCCGACGGCGTGAAAGGTAAGGTTTTCGGTCTTTTTTCCCGTAGCGGCCGACCGCCACGCGCCCTTGAGCACGCTTTGCCCGCGCGGTTTCTTTTCGGCGGGCGGCGCGCCGCAGACGGCGTAAATCGCAGAACCGCAGGGAGCAAGTCTGACCTTTATTTCCACGTTTCCGCCCTTTTTCACGTAATCGGCGGGGCGCTTTTCGCCCGTTTCAGCGCTCCATTCCTCCGCTCCCGCGCCGCATACCGTCAGAACGAAAGATTTCGGTTCGTCCTCCGTATTGACGAGAAAATAATATTCGCCCTTGCCGTCCCTGCGGCGCATGGCGTAAACGCCCTCTTTTCCGCCCCGCATGTTTACGGGCGCAACGAATTTTTTCAACAGCAGTGCGGCGTTTTTCGCCGTGTCGGCAAAAAGCACGTTGCCGCTCGCGGCCGCCCTTTTAAAAGCTTCCGCCACGCCTTCGGCTTCTTCGGCGGCGCCCTTCGGCGAATTTCTGCCGACGAGCACCACCTTGCCGCCCGCCAAAGCGTAACGGCAGAGCGCTTCCGCCGTTTTCAGCGGCACGTATTCCGTTTCGGGCAGCAACAGCGCGCGGTAAGCGGCGTTTTCCGCGTTTTTATCGGTAAAAAAATCGTAGTCGAAGCCGTTTTTCAAAAGCGCGTCGCCCAGCGCGACGATGCAGTCGTCGATTTTCTTGACGTCGTAATTATGCAGCGGTATAAAGCGGATACGCGCGGAATACTGCGGGTAATACATCGCCACGTCTATTTCAGCCCGCCCGCGGCTGCAAAAATAACTGAGCCTCGCAACGTAATCGGCGTAGTTTTTGAAATATTTCCAGTACCCGTTCTGAAAGAAGAGCGACGGCGGGCATTCCAAACTGCGCACGCCGTCCACGCTGTAAAAAAACGCGTGCGGCACCAGCATGTTTATCCCCTGCGCGAACTGCAGATCGGTGTAATGTTTGATTTCCCGCAGGGAGAGTTCCCAGCCGAGCGCGCCGAACGATTCCGAAAAACAGCGCTCCTTTCCCTGTATGCGCATGGCGGAACTCGCGAGCTTTTCCGTCATGCGGGGATAATCGCGGCTGATCATATCAATTCCGGGGAAAGAAAATTCCGCCATACAGTCGAAAAAATCCCCCTCGGTCTGCGTGAGCGTGTTCAACCCCTCCTCCAGATGAAGGTGTCCGATGGAAAGAAGTCCGTCCCGCGACAAAAATTCCCCGATCTGTCCAAGATAGCTCTCGCAGTAAAATTCGCTCACCGCCGCATAGTAATCGCGGCGGGTGCGCTCGCTTATTTCGCCCATATCCTCCCACAGCGCGCCGAGATAAGGGGCAATGTCATAGCCGAACTTCGCGAGAAAACGAGCGCGGAAATCCCTCGTCCAAACGACGGTGTTCAGATTTTTCGTCTGCGCCACATAATTCTGATAAAATCCCGGTTCGTCCGTAAAAAATCCCTTGATCACCCCGCCCCAGTATTCGGGCAGGCGGCGCCTGTATTCGGAGTGCGTGTGCTTTATAAAGGACGCCGCCGCGCGCGGATTGAGCAAGTCTATGTAGGGCTGTTCGCTGTACATGGGGCGGTGCCCGCACTTTTCCATGCGGAACACAAACACTTCCCAATACAGCGATTCCGGGCGCCACGGCTTTACCGTTCCGCGCACGCGATCGGTGATGTCGTAAAACTTTTCGTTGTGGTAGACCGCGACGACGGCCTCTATTTCCTTGCCCTCGACCTCGGGCACGGCGACGTCCTTATCCATGACGGGATAAATCTTTTCCACCGACAGGCATTTGGCCGCGAAATCGGGATCGTCCTCTATCACCCTGCCGCCAGCGTAGCCGCTGGGCCAGTTGTTCTCGTCGTAAATCCATAGACGCATACCCGTTTTTGCGGCATGACCTGCGGCCACGCGTATTTTGCGGAACCATTCGTCCGAAAGGTAGGGCACTTCCAGCCCCTTTCGCGCGTGCACGATACATTCGTAAACGCCCTTCAAACGCATTTCGTCGAGCTGGCGGCATATTTCCCCGTCCTGCATATCCCCGTTCCAGAACCAGAACGGCGCCATGGAATATTCTTCGGACGGTCGGAGAAATTCTTCGTAAGCAATGTCTTTCATAAAAATATTATCCTTTGACGCCGTCCGCGGAGGACAGCCCGTTTTGCAGCGGTTTCTGAAAAACGGCGTAGATGATGAGCACGGGTATCATCGCGATGATGAGCGCGGCAAATTTCACGCCGTAGGAATAGTTAGACGACGTGGTGATATCGTTGATCCCCGCGGGGAGCGTATAGCTCGACGATTCCTTGATGAGGGTGATCGCCATGACGTATTCGTTCCACGAACCGACGATGCTCAGCAGCGCGACCATAAATATCGCGGGGAGCGACATGGGCACGATAATTCGCAAAAACACAAAAAATTCGTTGGCGCCGTCCATCTGCGCCGCTTCGAGCAGGGAATCGCTGATGCCGCGCACGAACGGCGTCATCAAAAACACGTAAAACGGCACGCCCTGTATGGCGTAAAGCAGCATGAGCATGAACAGATTCGTCAAATCGTGTTTGAGCAGCATATACATCAGCGGAATGAGCAGCAGCACCTGCGGCGCCATCATGAAGAGCGCGTAAAATCTTTCCGCAAACCGAATGACGGGGTGGCGGTATTTCGCCACGATGTAGGAGGTGGTGCTCACCATCGCGAGGCAGAGCGCCAAAGCGCCCAGCGTTACGTACACGCTGTTGAAAAAGTATTTTGCGAACGATGCGTTCACCCACGCGGTGGCGTAGTTGGAAAACATCCATTTCGAGGGAAATTTCCACGGATCGGTCATGAACTGTTCCGTGTTCTTAAAAGAGGTGATTACCGCCCAGAAAAGCGGGTACAGAACGAGTATCGCCCAAAGGACCATGACCACGCGGATCGCCCACTTTGCGACGGTCGTGCCTCTGCTTTCCTTGACGCGGCGTTTTCTTTTCGCAGTTGAATTCATCTCAGTTTCGCCTCCGCTTTGTCCATCAGGAATTTTACGCCGAGCGACACGGACGCCGTAATCGCGAGCATGATCACCGACGCCGCATAAGAATAGCTGACGGGGCCTTCTATGGTGGCGTAATTCGCCTTGCCGTACAGGTACACGTAAAGCCCCATGACCATGGAGCGGCCGTTTACGCCGCCCGTGGAGGAAAATACGTTCACGAGCGCGAAATTGCCGCCGAGCGACTGGTAAAGTATCGTTACCACGATAAAAGTTACCTGCAGCCACACCGCGGGCATGGTGATATATATAAGCTGTTTCATCTCCCCCGCGCCGTCCACTTTCGCGGCTTCGTAAAGTTCTTCCGAAACCTGATTGATGGCGGCGATCATGGTGAGCATGAAAAGCCCCACGCCGCACCAGCTGGCGACAAAACCTATCACGCCGAGCGGTCGTTCGGTGATCCAGTCGAAATCGAAGCCCTTGTCGAAGAGGCCGATCAGCCCGTTCAGCAGACCGCTGCCGCCCGACATGAAGATAAAGCGCCACACCGTGCCGATGATGACCACGGATAAAATGTTCGGTATGTAAAAGACGAACTTGAAAAACGCCGTTTCGCCCTTTCTCAGCTTGAAACGCGTGAGCGAGACCGCGAAAAGCACCGTTAAAAAGATGATGACGATTTCTTTTATGAGCGTGATGACGAAGTCGTTTGCCACCGCGCGCCAGAAAATTTTATCGCTCAATACGCCTGCGTAATTTTCAAATCCGATAAAAGTCGTTTTCTGCACGTAATATCCGTTCCAGTTGAAAAAGCTCATATAGAGCGAGTTGAACAGCGGATACACGCACAAAACGACGTATATAACGAAAGTTATCCCGCCGAATATTCCCGCGAAAAGCCATCGGGACGGCGTCATGTTATTATTTATTGCAGCTGATTTTTTCATAGATTACGCTCCGCCCGGCGGGCTCCCGCGGCGGAAAACCGCCGCGGCGCCGAATTTTTACAACTGGTCCTGCGCTACTTTCTGCAATCTTTTGCAGTAATCGAGCGCGGTGGAAAGGTTTTTGCCTTCCACGATCTCGTTCACGATCTTGTTGAACTCGCTGTCCACCGCTCCCCAGCTGCCCGTTTTAAACACCTGCAGATAATCGTCGCTGTTCATGATCTCCTGGGTATATTTGAGGGTGTCGGAAATATCCACGTCGGAAAGGTCCACGTTGACCGCAGAGGGCGTGTTCGCGCATTTTGCGAACATCTTCGCCACGTCCTCGCGGTACAGATAGGTGATAAATTCCTTGGCGAGGTCTATCTTGTCGCTGCCCGCGGGTATGCCGCAGTCGATGGTGGTCGCCACGACGGCGGGTTTCTGATCGTCGAGACAGAGCGGCGAAGCGCCGTAGCGCATGTCGAGCGAGGCGAACGCCTGGCTGGAACCGTCGTCCTCCGCGTCCTTCTGCAGTTCGCTCCTCAGCCAGAGGCCGTTGGGAATGAGTGCGGCGTCGTGTTTGAGCCAGCGGAGCTGGGATTGCGTATGGTCGAGCGAGAGCGTGCCGTTAAGCATGTTGCCCGCCGCTACGAAATCCATAAAACGCTGCATCACGTCCACGAAACGGGCGTCTGCGAATACGTCGGGATCGGACGCCGTGATGATGGCGTTGGTAAAGGCACTGTCGCCGTAAGCGGCAAGCGCGGGCAGAATGAAGCCCTGCACGAGATACCCTGCCGCATTGTCCGCGGGATAGATCATCGTGGCCGCAGCGGCGCCGCCGTCCGACTTTTTCGTGCGCACCTCTTCTCCGAATTCCATAAGCGCGGTATACGATTTCGGGAACGTAAGGTTATTTTTCTCAAACCAGTTCTGATCGTACCACACGCCGTAGGAGTTTTTAAGCAGGGGAAGCCCGTAAATGATCTCATCGCCCTGCGAGTTGGTATGGCGGTTGAACATGCCGAGGTCCGCCACTTCCGTGATGAGCTTGTCGCTGCCGTTCACCTTCGCGGTCTTCAGCCATTCGGTGCAGTCGTAAAGCAGGTCGTTCGCCAGCCAGCCGTCGCGGTCCAGCCCTTCGCCCTCCAGGAAAACGAAATCGGGCGGATTGCCCTGTCTCCAGCGCTCGGCGAGCCTGTTGTTCGCGTTGGAATCCATATAAGTTACGATCTTTACGTCGGGGTGGTCTTCTTCAAAGAGTTCCAGAACGTATTCCCACATTTCCGTGCCGTAGCCGCCCGCGAATATCTGCAATTCGAAAGCGTCGTCGTTTTTACTGCAGCCCGCGGCGGAAAGTCCCAATGCGAGCGCGAGGGCAACGGATAAAATTCTCTTTTTCATTTTCATATTCTTTCTCCTTTTTTTATTTTTTTCTTTTTTTCAAGACGATCGCGACCGCAACGACGGCGGCGAGCGCCGCGGCGGTCCCGCCCGCCAGCACGTACGGCCATACGGTCGCTTTGTTTTCCGGCGGATCGGGTTTCGGCTGCGGATCGGGCTCGGGCTGCGGATTTGCCGACGACGGCGTCAGCCTGAAAAGGCGCGTGCCGCCCGCGTCGAAATGCGCCGTAAACGAGCTTACGCCCGTCGCGACCATGCTCCCGGCGAAAACGTCGTACACGTCGTACGTGCCGCCGAGGTTCAGCGTGCGTGTGCCTCCGTACGGACTGTCTACGGCGAGATAACCGCTGTTTGCAAACACCACGTCCCCGCTGTCGGTATAGACGTTCGCGCCCTTATGCTCCAAAATATTTCTGATGAGTTCCGCGGGCACGTTTCCCACCGCGGAATAGACGGACGTCCAACCGTCCACCGCCGAAACGGGCACTTCCTTTACCGCAAGCCCCGTACGGCCGAGCGGATCGAACGAACCGAGCGCGGTTGCGTCTTGATCGGCGACGTAGGCCATCGGCGTAACCTTGCCCACGGACGCGGGATTGCCGTACACGAACCCGTCGAGTCCCGCGGCGGCGTAATGGCCGTTATCCTCTACGGTAACGGCATAGGTTCCGCCCTCGGTGAACGCCACGTCCATGCCGATAAGTTCGCTCATAGCCCGTTCGCTCACCTTGCCTTCCTCGTCGTAAATCCCCGTGAGCCCCAGCCAAACGATCGTTTTGCCCGCGCGTTTCAGATACCGTTCTATGGCGAAACGCTCTTCCTCCCCGACGTTGACCGCCTCTACGATATACACGTCGTAGTCCTTTTTCAATCCGTCGGCCAGATCGGAAAGATAATAATAGTCGAAGGGCACGCCCAGCTTTGCGAGGCTTTCCTTCTGATTGTAATGCGATTCCAGAAGAACGTGGTACGTGCCGTCGAAATCATAGGCCATGCAGGTAAGCAGATCGTCTGCGATCAGCCACGCAACGGGACTTACGCTTTCGGCGGGATGATCCAAGGAATATTCCATTTCCGCGTTCATGACGGAAATGAGGCTGTAGATTTCGGGATCGTCGAACCAGCCGCCCCACATGTCGTACCACCAAAGCCCCGCGCCCTTTGCGAGTACGTTGGAAAAATCACGTTTCAGCATTTCTATCGTGTCGCGCATGGTGTACGTCTGCCCCCATTCCTGCAGAAGATAAGCGTCCTGCCAGCCCGAATCGTCGTAGAGAACGGTGCGTTCGTCCACCTCCATGAAGAACATTTTGCCGTTGTCGAGGATACTGTCCACCATGGTCATATATCCCGCGCTCATGCCGCTCATACGGGAATCGTAGAGTACGGGCGCGCAGAAGAAATCGAGTTTATCCGAAGTAAGCAGATCGCGGAAAGAGGCGTTGACGAGGTTTGTGCTCTCGTAAGTGAGCGAATTGACCATATACCCGTTATACGTGCCCACGATCCACTTGTTCTGACAAACCTCCTTGACCACGCCCGAAAGATAAAGGATGCTTTCGGTGATCATATCCGAACAGAACAGATGATAATCTATCACGTTGCGCTGATCGGCGCCCAATACCGTTTTATACTGCGAGGGCTGCCGCTCCTCCAGCGCGGGAATTTCCGCAGAGGCGAGCGTAACGCTCCTGCCCCAGGCATTTTTGAGCGCCCTGTCCGAACCGTATTTTTCTTTCAGCCAGGCGCGGAACGCATTCCGCGAGGCGGTTGAGAAATCGCCGCACGTGGTGAGCGAAACGCCGTACTGCTGCCATTCGCAGGTAGCGCCCGCGCTGATCTTTACGGCGAAGATGTGGTCGGCATACGGCTGCGCCGCGGCGTGCGTGAGGATTGCCCTGAAATATTCGCCCGCCGCCTCGCGCCATTTTTCCGAGGCGTACGAAGCGCCGTTCTGATAGGTGTTGCCCTCGTTGTCCACTGCCCTCTCGCCGGGATTTGCGTTCAGCCACCATTCGGGCGGATCGGCGTCCAGCGCGAGCATGATCTTCGCATGCGGCGCCCCTTCCAGCGTTTCGTAGATGAGATCGTCGAAAATTTTGAAATCGTATTGATTTACCCCCGTCCACACGGGACCGAGGCCGTTCATGTAATAGTTGCGGGTGTTGGGAAATTCCATAAGCACCACGCCCGCTTCCGCCATGCCCGCCGCGTACTCGGGGCTGAACTTTGTGCTGAAATCGCGCAGATATATCATGGGAACGACTTTTTCGCCCTCGATATACAGCCGCGTTACCCCGTTTTCGTCCTTTTTCACTTCGGACGAAATAAGTTCTTTGGGCGCGGCCGTTACGGCGATTGCGGCGTCCGCGACGATATTGCCGTCGGTATTCGTCAGATATATGTCCTGCGCGTCGAGTTTTATCCCGTACGTTCCCGCTTGTGTGAAATCGGGAATTTCCATAACGTATTCCGCGCGCACCGTTTCGCCCGGCTTCCACGAGGTCATGTCCGTCCCCTCCGCGGGAACGAGCCGCAGAGAAAAGGGCAGTTCGCCCTCTTCCCCTATGAGCGCCGCGCTTATTTCGGGATTTTCCGCAGCGGCCGTCTGCGGCGTGACCGAAAGCGTAACCTCCAGCGCGTCGCCCGCGGCGACGGATGTTCCGCAGTCAAAAGCGTTCAGCTCCGCGCTGACGCCCGCCGGCACGACGTAACTGTAATCGATCGTGCCCCACGGCTGGCAGGGCACCCTGCCGAAAAAGCGCGAGGCGGGCCAGCCGACGTCGTTGAAATAAATCGTCTTCCAGCCCGCGGCCTCTCTCGTAAAGCCGCGCGTCGTTTCGTCCGAATAGACGCGTTCGACGGTGCCGTCCTCATAGACGATGGTCATATCGAAGATGATCGCGCAGAAGTCGCCGCCGCTCGCTACGTAAAACGCGAGGACGTTGTCCCCCTGCCTGATCTCGTCCGTAACGTCCGCGACCACGGTGGAATAAAAGGTGGTGGAACCGAGAGAACCGCCGCCGTTGATGTAGCCTTCGATGCGGTCGTCGCCCGTATACTGCACGACGGCCCGCTCCACTTTCTTTTCCACGGAAAAACTCTTTCTGAACCAGCGGTAACGGTATTCCGTGCCGTGGAAAGCCTCCTCGCCGCCGCAGCTGATCCATTCGCCCAGCCAGCCCGATCGCGTTTCGCGCGGGTTTTCCTTCAGTTTCACGCTCAGCTGCCCGAACGCGGCGCTCCCGCTTTCGTTGACGAGCGAGATCTTCGCATAAGCGGCCGAAGGCGCGGTAACGGCGAAAGAAAACGTTTCCATACCGTCGCCCGCGGGCAGCGCATGGGTGAACGACCCTGCCGTTTCGCCGCGGTAGGAAATATAATCCACCCTGACCGACGCGCCGCCCGACGAACGGGCGTTCCCCGCGATTAAATAAGTGCATGAAGAGAGTATGTCGTTCCAGTCGGCCGTCGCACTGCCCGCGCCCAGCCGCAGTTCCCCTTCGGTAAATTCCGCGTCGCCGGAAACCGTCCAGAGCGCGGCGCCGCCGTCCGAAGAAACCGAACGGAAATCTTCGTAAAACGCGGCGTCGTTCGGGCGCGCCGTAACGTTGTCGAAGCGGCAGTCCGCGCGCCCCGCCGTAACCTTTACGGAAATGCCGACGTGCGTCGTTTTCAGATTGAGCTTGAGTTTAAGCCAGATTTCCTGCCAGCCGCTCCATTCTTCGCCCGTATTGAGCAGAAGCGACGGGCTCTCCTTTTCCGCCACGACCACGCTGCCGTCCGCCGCATACTGCGTTACGGAGATCACCGCCTGCGAATAGCGGGAGGAGCGGGACATTGCCATGACCGAAAAGCGGTATTGTTCTCCGCCCTCCACGGCCGCCTTTTCCCGCGACGCGGCGACGAAAGGATTGACGTAGTCCTCAAAAGTTACGCGCAGGGAGCTTTTTCCGCCGAAAAAAACTTCTTTGTCGGCGGATGCCTTTTTGTCGTCGCTGTAATCCCAGCCCGAAGGCAGGACGCCCGTTTCGCACTCGAAACCGCCGTTGAATGCGGCCGCCGAAACGAGCGCTCTTTCCCGCGCGGAATACGCGGCGGCGCCCGCGGCCGCCGCCAGGAAAACGGCGGCCAGCAGTGCGAGCGCGACTTTACGCGCAACCGAAAATTTAAGTTTCATCATTTTCGCCTTTTTTCTTTTTCTTCGCCCTTACGGCGAACGCCGCGGCGACAGCCGCGCCGGCCAATACGGCGGCTCCCGCGCATATCCCGATCACGGCGCCCGCAGGCAGACCGTTTTTATCGGGCGAGGAGGGCGTTTCGAGCACCGTTCCCGGAGGTACGGTCTTGAACAGCCGCGAACGGTGCACCCGCGGAAAAACCGAAAGGTCAGCGGGG
>ERZ1106932.357-NODE-357-length-13270-cov-8.865229_pt1 | contig 13270 bp, 9 predicted proteins | sample MGYA00403665_ERZ1106932 | MGnify/ENA primary metagenome ERZ1106932 (study PRJEB35170, sample SAMEA104062448) | human gut metagenome | biome: human gut; feature: human-associated habitat; material: faeces | place: Denmark | collected 2012-08-24 ... | reverse complement strand
GATCTGACGTAATCTGGAACGACGTGGATTTTATGTTCGTCGACATGCCTCCCGGAACGGGAGACGTGCCGCTGACGGTGTTCCAGTCCATTCCCGTGGACGGAATTATTGTGGTAACCTCTCCGCAGGAGCTCGTTTCCATGATCGTGGAAAAGGCCGTCAAAATGGCGAACATGATGAACGTACCCGTGCTCGGCGTGGTGGAAAACATGAGTTACGTCGAATGTCCCGACTGCAAGAAAAAGATATTTCTTTACGGCGAGGGCAAAACGCAAAAAATATGCGAAGAATTTTCCCTGCCGCTTCTGGCAAAAATGCCGGTCGACCCCGAACTCGCAAAGCAGAGCGATCGCGGGCTGATCGAGCTGTTCGAGGGCGGTTACCTCGACGACGCCGCAACGGTCATAGAAACGCTGATGAAAAATCTGCCCGAAAGAAAATAAAGGAAAACGCCGCGGTTTTTAACCGCGGCGTTCTTTTAAAAGGTAAATGGCATACGGCGTCGGCCGTATGCCGTTTTCGGGTGGTGCCATCAAGCGTTTGAAACGTTATTTGCAGCAACCGCAGCCCGAGCCCATGAAGCCGCCGCAACCGTTGTTCTTGCATAAGCAGTAAACGAGCGCGATGGCCGCGGGAACAGCGTAGCAGCTGTTCAGAAAGCCGTTCAAGCAACCGCTTTTGCATACGCAAAGAATGAGCAGGATGATTAAAATCCAAAGGCAACAGTTATTTTGGTCAAAACAAAATCCGTTCATAAAATTTCCTCCGTTAATCCGCTCTTCGCCGTATGTATTTTTCTTTCGAGTTTTCCTTTCGGCGAATCGCTTTATACTTCATAATAAGCTTTGGGATAAAAAAATGTTACTAACGTCCCGAATAAACTTGCTAAAATCCTTAAATTATGTTAGAATTGCCATGTAACGGATACCGCGCAGGATCCGATTACGGTAAAAATTTCATGTTTTTTGTTCATCGCAACAGATATCTTGAAAAGAATTTGATTGGAGGTAAGAAATGAACAAGGAAGAAAAGAACGCTGCGCCCGCCGCGGAAGCGCCGGAGCGCGGAAAGCTGTTTACTTCGAGAAACATCGCCTGGTTTGCGATACTTCTCGCGCTCACCGTCGTTTTGCAGATATGGGGCAGCGCGATACGGATCGGCGCCAACACCGTCAATTTATCGCTCATACCCGTCGTGCTCGCGGCGATTTTGCTCGGACCGCTCGGCGGGGCGGTAACGGGTTTTGTTTCGGGCGCGGTCGTGCTTGTCTACGTGATACTCGGCGCAGAGCCGCTTTCGCTCATGATGTTCCAGGACCATCCGTTCATCACCGTTGCGTTAGTGCTCGTTAAGGGGACGGCGGCGGGCGTTGCCGCGGGGCTTATCTACAAGGCTTTTGCAAAAAAACACCCCTATGCGGGAACGTTTGCGGCGGCAGCCGCCGCGCCCGTCGTCAATACGGGGCTGTATATCCTCGGCGCGCTTTTGATGAGCGACACCATCGCCCGTTCGGGCTTTGCGGACGGCATGTCCGCCATATACTTTCTCGTCGTCGTCGCCGCGGGGGTGAATTTTCTCATCGAATTCGCCGTCAATATGGTGGCGTCGCCCGCTGTCTTTTCGGTCATAAAAGTCGTTAAAAAACGGGTGTATTGAAGGTTTTCGGCAAAATTCGCGCTTTTTCGGCAGAAAAAAGCCGCGGGTATACGTTTTCATGTAAACGGAAAAGAATAAGGTGTAATATGTTGCTTGCGATCGACGTGGGAAACACGAATATCAAATACGGCATCTTCGACGGGGCGCGGCTCGCGGCAAGTTTCCGCGTTGCCTCTCACGTCAAAAAGACGGCGGACGAATACGGCGCGGTGCTAACCAACCTTTTGGGAACGTCGGGCATAAAGCTTGCCGATATAGACGGCGTTATCCTTTCCTCCGTCATACCCTCGCTCAATTACACGATCTGCCACATGTGCGAATATTTCTTCGGCATAAAGCCGATCGTCGTCGGGCCCGGCGTGAAAACGGGGCTGAACGTAAAGGCGGACAACCCGCGGGAAGTAGGTTCGGACGTTATCGTCAACAGCGTCGGCGCGTATAAAAAATACGGCGGGCCGGTGGTCGTTATCGACTTCGGCACGGCCACCACGTTCGACGTGATCACCGCGAAGGGCGAGCTGGTGGGCTGCATCATCGCGCCGGGAATGAAGACCGCGCTCGAAAGCCTGGTCGCGGGCACGGCGCAGCTGCCTATGATAGAGCTGGAGGCGCCGAAGAGCGTGCTCGGCAAAAATACGGAAACTGCCATGCAGGCGGGCATCGTCTTCGGCATGGCGGGATTGGTGGAGAACATAATCAGAAAAATACGGAAAGAAACGGGCTGGACCGATATGAAGGTCGTAGCCACGGGGGGCATGGCGAAACTGATCCGTGAGGAGGTAACCTGCATCGACGCGGTCGACAGGACGCTCACTCTGGAAGGCTTGAAGACTGTATACGACTTAAACAAAAAAGCGGAGGCATAATATGAAAAAATTGGGCGTAGCCATACTCGGTTTGGGCGTCGTTGGCGGCGGGACTTACAAAATCCTCACCGACAATAAGGAATATTTCAAAAAGACGCAGAAACTCGACATCACGGTGGAAAGCGTGCTCGAGAGAAACAAACAGCGCGCCGTCGACCTCGGCATAGAGGAGGAAAAGATCGCTTCTTCCATAGAAGAAGTCATATCCAACCCCGCCGTGGACGTCGTCGTCGAGGTTATCGGCGGGATTGAACCCGCGCGGACTTTCGTTCTGAAAGCGCTGATGTCGGGCAAGACCGTGGTTACTTCCAACAAGGAACTCGTCTGCAAGCACTGGTACGAACTCGAAGCCGAAGCGAAAAAGATGAACGCGGGGCTGCTGTTCGAGGCGAGCTGCGTCGGCGGCGTTCCCATTATCAGAACGCTCACCGAAGGCACGCAGGCAAACCGCATACTTTCGCTCGTCGGCATTATCAACGGCACCACAAACTATATCCTTACGAAGATGGAGCAGGAGGGCAGCGATTACGAAACCGCTCTCAAAGAGGCGCAGCACTTAGGCTATGCGGAATTCAATCCGACGGCGGACGTCGAAGGGTTCGACGCGGCGTATAAGCTGTCCATACTTTCTTCCCTCGCGTTTTCCAAGCGCATACCGCTCGAAAACGTGTACCGCGAGGGGATAACCAAGATAACGAGCGAGGATATCGCCTACGGCAAGAAACTCGGCTACAAGATAAAGCTGCTCGCCATCGGCAAGAATACGGACGCGGGCATCGAAGTGCGCGTGCACCCCGCTTTCGTGCCGAACGGTTCCATGATCGCCTCTGTCAACGATTCTTTCAACGCCGTCAAGCTGACGGGCGACAGCGTGGGCGAGGTAATGCTTTACGGCAGGGGCGCGGGCGCGCTGCCCACGGGGAGCGCCATCGTCAGCGACATCATTTTCGCAGGCAAGCACCCCGAGATCTCTTACGCGACCTTTGAAAACACCAAGGAAGCGGACAAAAACACCAAATTCGTCAGCGATTTCACCACCCGTTATTTCATCCGCCTCACGGTGGAAGATAAGTCGGGCGTGCTTTCCAAGATCGCGGGCGTGTTCGCGAAATACGGCGTGAGCCTGAAAGAGGTCAAGCAGGACGTGTACAGGGAAAACGGCGTTCCGCTGGTCATCATCACGCACGACACGCAGGAATTCGCCGTGAGAAAGACGCTGGAAAAGCTGGAGGCCATGGAGGAGGTGTTCTCCGTGGACAGCCTGATCCGCGTGGAAGAATAAAATATCCTATTGCAGCCGCGGCGCATGCGCCGCGGCTTTTTTTATTTTAAAGCGCGGCAAAACGCGCTTTTTTGCCGTAAAGGCGCATAATAAGGTTAACTCAAGGTAAACTTTAGGTAATTTTCATATTTTTTTCGCAATTTAAGTTGACTTAGCATAGACATAATGATAGAATGATTGTAATATAAATTTATTACAAAGAGATAATTTCCTATGACAAAAATAGATCTGGCGCCGCTCAAAGACGCGGCGGAACAATCGGGCGGCTGGACCGCATCCCCGTCCGCGGACGGGGATGCGGCTTTGAGCAGGCCGCATAAAAAGGTTTTGAAAGTCATCGTCGTGGTGCTGCTGGAAATAGCGCTGCTCTGCGCGGGGCTGTTTTTCGGGTACGTATATGCGAAGGCGACGATCCCGCAGGGCGTGGTGCTTTCCGAATACAAGACGATAGAGGAGCTGCGCGAGGAATACGGCGCGGCGGCGGGAAAGCGCAAGGACGTGGCCGCTTACGTTGCCGCGGAAGATTATTACGGACTGTACGCCACGGTGTATTACAAAATTATCACCGCGCCCGAAGTCAACGTGCGGGCGGCGGGGCTCACCGATTCGCTCGGCATGGTAAAGGTTAGCATAGACAGCAGAAAGAAGCTGGAAAACGGCTTTATGGTCTGGTATATGGACTCTTCGGGCGACAGCATGCCTTCGCAAACGACCTTCCGCGTCAACGCTTATTTCAATATCGCCGACCAGATGGTCAAGGTGAAACGGTATAACAACAAGGGCGAGGGCGACGCCAAGAACGGAAAGGAACAGAGCGAGCTCGCCTATATTTCCAAATACGGCCTGCTGCCCTTCGGCTTTTCCAACTATTACGTGACGGAAGAGAACCTGCTTTCCGCCGAATACGCGAAAGAGGACGGTCTGAACGTACTCACGCTTACGCTCGACGCCGAAAGCGCGACCGAAGGTTATGTCGTGCAGATGAGCGGCATGAGCGGGCAGAAAGCCGACTTTTCGGGCGGAAAAGTTACCTATACCATGTATTTCGACGACGATTTCGTGTTGAGAAGAACGGAGGCATCGGACGAATACGTGATCAATTACGGCATCAAAGTATCCTGCAAGGGATCGATGGAAGAAACTTATATTTATAAGGGCGAGGAGGGGTACAGCGGCCTTGCCGAAGACGAAAAATACGAAAATATCACTGCGGAATAAAAGGATTGAGGGAATATGAAAAATACGTTGCGAAAAAACTTTATGATCGTGCTGATCGCCGTGCTGGCTCTCGGTTTTTCGGTGTTCTTTACGGCCTGCCACTCCTCTTTGAACGAAGAGGACGACAATAAACATGTGGAAACGCCCGGCGGCGAAGAGGAAAAACCTCTCGATCCGTCCACGCAGGCTCTCGGCGAAGCGGTATTTAAACTCGTGGTACGGGGCGCGGAGGGCGATTTGAACCTGGCTTTCGGGGACGTGAACCTGAACGGCCGCGTGCGCGCGTCGCTCGACGGCGCAATCCTCGGATTTGCCGACGCCGACCTCTTCGGCATGAAAGTCAGCCTCGGCGTGCAGTTTGCCGACGGCAATAAAAACGTGCTGCTGGAAGCGCTCGGCGAAAAGCTTTACTTTGACCTTGCGGACACGGCGGAAGTGGTCGAACGCATAAGCGCGCTCGTGGAGGGCAGGGAACCCGTCGTTCCCGATATAGCCGCCGGCGAAACCTATCCGCCTGTGGAAATAGGCGGGCTGGATCTCGGCGCGATATTCTCTCTGCTCGATAATTTCGACGCAACGTCCATTCTCGGCATGCTTGCCGATACGGTGGGCGTCGAAACGGAAAACGGTTACGAATACAACGTGCCCGTCCTCGGCGACGTTGCCGTCAAAATGTCCGTGGACGGAAATAACGATTTGACCTCGCTTGCCGTTACGGGGCTTGCCGCTGGCGGGACGGAAGCCGTTATCGAATTGAACGGCATTTCGTATCCCGCGCAAAAACCCGTTCCCGTGAGCGTCGAAGGGTATAAAAACGTAAAAGATTATCTGCCGCTTTTGGAAAATTTCTGCAAGGAAAAGATCGATTCCGTGCCGCAGCTCATAGAAACCATCAAGAAAACGGACTTCGGCCGCCTTGTGGAAACGATAAAAGCCGTTAAGGAGGCCGGCGCGGTATCCTTTGACGTCGCATTGAATGCGGGCGTGAAAGTTACGGCGAAAGCGACCGTCGACTTTGCCGACGGTCTGACAGTCGCTCTGAAAGCGACTGTCAGCGGCAACGAGATAGAAGTTTATTATGCGGACGGCGCGTTTTATCTGCTGAAAGAGGGCGTGTCGCTGAAAGCGAACGCGGAAGACATATCGGCGCTCGCCGCGCTCTTCGGCGCGGATATCGGGGATATCGATCTCGGCGGACTGACGCTCGATTCGATCGGCGCCGATAACGGCGTGCTGCAAGTCCGCTTGGGCGGGCTGACGCTCACGCTCGACGTTGCCGCGCTGGAGGCAGAGATAAATTATAACGGATATTCCGCAAAAGTAACGGGCATTGCGGCGGGCGGCCGCGTAAACGTGCCCGAAATCGCCTGGTCGGAACTCGGCAACGCCGTTCCGCTCGTCGAAAATCTGTTTGAAAAGATTTCGGGCATGACTTTCGGGTTTAGCGGCACGATAGACGGCGCGAAAAAAGTTACTTTCACCGACGTGCGCGTGATCGACAGCGGCACCGACGGCATCGCGCAGGACTTTGAAAACGGCAAGATATCCATTGCGGGGCGCGTGACGGTAGACGACGGCTACGTGCATAATATCGACGTGGTTTATAAGGACAACAAACTTTACGTTTCTTATAACGACGCCATGAAACTGATGATGGGCAAGAATTCGCTCGACGGTATAGTCAAACTCCTGAAAGACAATCTGGGGTTCATTCTCGACGGCTTTGTCAAGAGCGACGCGATTTCCGATCTGTTTGAAACCAAAGATTACGGAAAGCTCGTTTCCATGTTGTCGCAGCTGACGATAGAAGAGAATAAGGTGAGCGTTGCGATAGACGGCAGCGCGCTGGGTGCGGGCGAGATCACGGCGGATATTACTCTGAACGAAGATCTGACCGTGGGGCTCGGCCTCGTCATGGCGGACATGACGCTTTCCGCCGTACTGAACGACGACGTCAAGGAAATCGCCGTTCCCGAGGACGCGGCCGAATATATCGACGTTTCCAACATCGAATACCTGCTCGAAGGTTTCCTCGTTACGGCTACGAAGGAAAGCAGAACTTTCGTGATGAAAGGCACGGTGGACGTCGATATTGATGCGAAGATACTCGTTTCAATTAAAGGTACGATCAAGATCGGGCTCGAAGCGTACGTGCGGATCAACGAGGACGGCAGCGTGGACGCCTGCGTGGTGTTCGACAATACCAACGTTGCGAAAAAAGGGAGCGACAGTTACGAAAGTTCCACAGCTTCGCTCATTCATACGCTTATAAAATACGGCAAGACGTATATTACCTATCACGACGATATGCTTTATATCGACAGAATGGATATGGAAAAGAGCGGCAACAGTTTCAAGGGGTATCAGTTTGAAGAAACGCAGTACAGGCACATGAAATTAGCCGCGGCCGACTGCAAGGGGGAAACGATGAAAAATTTCCTCGGCGAGGCGTTCGGGCTGAGTTCTCTCATCACCGGCATGATACCGGACGGGGGCGGAAACGAAATGCAGTATGAAAAGATAGTAAAGAACTACGTTTCCGAAAGTCGGCTAAAACACAGTCTCGTCATCGCGACTTCGGTTCTTGCGGGTTCGGATATGCTGGGCGATCTGACGGCGGATATTTTCCTCGACGAAAACATGAACATCACGGACGTTGCCGCGGGGCTGGAAATAGGGCTCGGCTCGCTGGGCAAAGTTACCGCAAATATCGCCGCGAAACACTACGTGGAAGAGGGCTTCGACTTTGAAGAGGTCTTTGAACAGATCAAAAATAACGAATATACCGGTTTCGCCGCGTAAACGGCGCGGAGAAGGGACGGCCGACGGCCGTCCCTTTTTTTGTTCTGCCGCGCTCTTTTCCGGCATAAATTGTATAAACGGCTTGTACGCATGTATAATTTACGGAATGGAATTGACATCGCGGTCAATTTATGTTAAAATAACTGAAATAAAGGAGGTGACCCGATGAAAGGCTTTGAGAACGAAAAAGTATTCAACGAACTGGCTGAAAAAGTAAAGAGCCAGAAAATGATCGATAACGAACTGTATGCGAAATATCAGGTCAAAAGGGGGCTTAGGGATCTGAACGGCGAGGGAGTCGTCGCAGGTCTGACCGCTATTTCCGACGTAGTGGCGAAAAAGGTCGTCGACGGCGTGAAAGTGCCCTGCGAAGGCGAATTGTATTACAGGGGCGTAAACGTCAAGGATATCGTCTATTCCTCCGGTCTCGACAGGTTCCGTTTCGAGGAAGCGGCGTATCTCCTTCTATTCGACGAACTGCCGACCAAAGAGCGGTTCGAAGAATTCAAAGCGCTGCTTGCCGAACTGAAAAAACTGCCGAAAAACTTCGTGCGCGACGTCATTTTGAAAGCGCCGAGCAAAGACATCATGAATTCTCTCGCGCGGAGCGTGCTCACGCTCTATTCCTACGACCACCACGGCATGGACATATCGCAGGAAAACGTGCTCGCGCAGTGTCTGCGGCTGATCTCGGTGTTTCCGATGTTTTCCGTCTACGCCTACCAGGCGCACATGCATTACGACAGGAACGCTTCGCTCATCATACATAAGCCCGAAAGCGAGCTTTCCATCGCGGAAAATATCCTGCGCATGATGAGACAAAGCGGCGAATTTACCGAACTCGAGGCAAAAGTGCTCGACGTAGCTCTCATTCTGCACGCCGAACACGGCGGCGGCAACAACTCGTCCTTTACGACGCGCGTCGTATCCAGCACGGGAACGGATACCTATTCGGCCATTACGGCGGCGCTCTGTTCGCTCAAAGGCCCGCGGCACGGCGGCGCGAACATCAAGGTCATGCAGATGTTCGACGATATAAAACACAACGTGAAGAAGTGGAGCGACGAGGGCGCTTTGAGGGATTACCTCAAAAAGATGCTCGACGGCGAGGCTTTCGACCATTCCGGTCTTATCTACGGCATGGGGCATGCGGTCTATTCCATTTCCGACCCGCGTGCGGACGTGTTCAAAGGTTACGTGGAAAAGCTTGCCGAAGCCAAGGGCAAGCGCAAGGAATACAAACTTTATACGGACGTCGAACGCATTTCCAAGGAGCTCATCATGGAAAAGCGCAAGATATACAAGGGCGTGAGCGCCAACGTGGACTTTTTCAGCGGGTTCGCTTACAGCATGCTGGGTATCCCGATGGAACTGTACACGCCGATCTTCGCCGTCGCGCGCGTCGCGGGGTGGAGCGCGCACCGTCTGGAAGAACTCGCCAACGCGAGCAAAATCATACGTCCCGCGTATATCAGCCTGAGCGGAAGAAGGGAATACGTTCCCATGGACGTCCGAAACTAATATTAAAAACAGGGTATCGGTAAAGATGTTTGGAGAAATCTACAACGAGTGGCTCGAAAGCGGCCGGCTGAGCAAGGAAGAAAAAGCGGAGCTCGCCGCGATCGGGGAAGATGAAAAGGAAATAGAATACCGTTTCGGCAAGGAGCTGGAATTCGGCACCGCGGGCATGCGCGGCATCATGGGCACGGGCGTCAATATGATGAACGTGCACACCGTGCGCCGCGCCACGCAGGGACTTGCCGATTACATCAAGGCGAAGGGTATCGCGGCAATGAAAAAAGGGGTGGCGGTGTCCTACGATACGCGCAAAAACTCCCGTCTGTTTGCGGAAAGCGCGGCGGACGTGCTCGCCACGAACGGCATCAAGACTTATCTGTTCGACGGCGTGCGCCCCGTGCCCATGCTTTCCTATGCCGTAAGGCGGCTGGGAACCTCCGCGGGCGTCATGATCACGGCGAGCCATAACCCCAAGGAATACAACGGCTATAAGGTCTACGGAGAGGACGGCGCGCAGATGTCGCCCGAGGATACGGAAAAAGTCGTGTCCTGCATCGCGGCGATCGGCAGCTGCCTTTCTTCCAAAGTGAAATTCGGCGCGCCCGTCAAGGGCATGCTGAAAGTCGTGGGCAAAAAACTCGATAAACAATATTATAAGGCGATACGGAAACTCACCCTTTCCGACGACGCGGTGAAAAAAGTCGGCAAAAACATTAAGCTCGTGTATACGCCCGTTCACGGGAGCGGCTATGTGCCCGTAACGACGATTTTGAAAAAGCTCGGGATCAAGGCCGCCCTCGTGGAAGAACAGACCGCGCCCGATCCCGAATTTTCCACGGTCGAGGTGCCGAATCCCGAATTCAAAGAAACGCTGGCGCTCGGCATCAGGCTTGCGGATAAAATCAAGGCCGACGTAGTGTTCGGCACCGATCCCGACTGCGACAGGTTGGGCGTGGCCGTGCGGGGCGATAAAGGCGAATTCGTCGCTCTGAGCGGAAATCAGGCGGGCGTGCTGCTGCTCGATTATATCCTGCTGCGGCTGAAGGAAAAGAACGCGCTGCCCAAAAACGGTTTCGCGGTGAAAAGTTTCGTTACCACGAGCATGGCAAAAGCCATCGCGGAGGACTACGGCGTGGAACTCGTCGAGGTGCCGGTCGGATTTAAATTTATCGGCGAAAAGATAAAACAATTCGACGATACGGGAATAAAGCAATTTCTCTTCGGTTTCGAGGAAAGCTGCGGCTATCTGCGCGGCACCCATTGCCGCGACAAGGACGCCGTCGTGGCGAGCATGCTGTTCGCCGAAATGGTATGTTACTACACCTATAAAAAGACGGGCGTTTGGCAGCGGCTGAACGATCTTTATGACAGATACGGCTACTGCCTGGATAAAAACGTAAGTTACAGTTTCGGCGGTCTGAACGCTATGGCCGAGATGAACGCCATCGTGGACGGGTTCAAAAAAGCGCCGCCCGAAAAGCTGGATATTTACAACGTTATCGCTATGCGCGATTACTCCGTGCCCGTGCGCATTTCGGAAGACGGGGAGGAACCGCTCGACATAGCGAAGAGCAACAGCGTTTATTTCGAGATGGAAAACGGCAGTTTCGTGTGCGTGCGTCCGAGCGGCACCGAACCGAAACTGAAAATTTACTATTCCATAAAACTCAAGGATTTCGCTTCGGCCGAAAAAGCTTTCGAAAAGATGAGCGCGGCCATGGAAAAACTCGTCAAAGGCGCCTGAACGGGGTGCGGGGCGCCGCCCCGCACCCTTTAAAATGCCGAAAACGCCTGTAAATCCGCAAAAAAACGCGCTCTTTGACGTATTGAGGAAAAAAAGGAATTTTTTTTAAAATTTTTTGCTAAAATACTTGACTAAATAATAGTTTTTTGGTAATATGGTTAAGCTATCGAAAAACGGTAGTCCCCGACCGACGTCGGGTCTTGCAGATTGACAACCGCATAGTAAAGACGAAGAAAAGTCTGTAAAAGAGAAAAGAAAAAAAACTTTTAGATAGTACAGAAGGCAAAGAGAGCAAAGAAAACTAATAAAAGAAGCTGAAAGGTTAATACGGAAAAGTAACGTAGGAAGAATTCACTTTGGAAATTAGTCGAGTAAATATAATCTTAGAATAAGTAGAAATTCGACGGATCGCGTAAGAAGCGAAACGAAAAAGATCAAGCTACAAAGAGCATAGCGGAGGATGCCTTGGTACATGGCGCCGAAGAAGGACGTGACAAGCTGCGATAAGCTGCGGGGAGCTGCAAATAAGCTGATCCGCAGATTTCCGAATGAGGGAACTCACCACGAGTAATGTCGTGGTATCATTACGTAAATACATAGCGTAATGAAGGGAACCCGGGGAACTGAAACATCTCATTACCCGGAGGAAAAGAAAGTAAAAACGATTCCGAAAGTAGTGGCGAGCGAAATCGGAGGAGCCCAAACCGCGGGTAGTAATACGCGCGGGGTAGAGGACTTGCAAAGGACACGGACTGTATAGCGGAACGGTATTGGAAAAGCCGGACGGAGAGGGTGAAATCCCCGTACGCGAAATGCAGGACATGCAGGCAAGTATCCGGAGTACGTCGGGACACGAGGAATCCTGACGGAAAAAGCGAGGACCATCTCGTAAGGCTAAATACGACCATGTGACCGATAGAGTAAAGTACCGTGAGGGAACGGTGAAAAGAACCCCGGGAGGGGAGTGAAAAAGAACCTGAAACCGTATGCTTACAAGCAGACAGAGCACCACACGAGTGTGATGTCGTACTTTTTGTAGAACGGGCCGGCGAGTTACGATGTGCTGCGAGGTTAAGTGATGAAGTCACGGAGCCGAAGCGAGAGCGAGTGCGAAATGCGCGAGATAAGTAGTATGTCGTAGACCCGAAACCTGATGACCTATCCATGAGCAGGTTGAAGCAGTGGTAAAACACTGTGGAGGACCGAACACACGCCTGTTGAAATAGTCGGTGATGACTTGTGGATAGCGGAGAAATTCCAATCGAATCAGGAGATAGCTGGTTCTCCTCGAAATAGCTTTAGGGCTAGCCTGTCGCGAGATTACTGAAGGTAGAGCACTGAATGGGCTAGGGGGCTTCACAGCTTACCGAACCTTATCAAACTGCGAATGGAAGATAATCGATGCGGCGGAGTCAGACAGTGACAGATAAGTGCCATTGTCGAAAGGGAAACAGCCCAGATCCACAGCTAAGGTCCCCAAGTACAGGTTAAGTGGGAAAGGATGTGTTATTGCAAAGACAACCAGGATGTTGGCTTAGAAGCAGCCACACATTAAAAGAGTGCGTAATAGCTCACTGGTCGAGTGATGATGCGCCGAAGATATACCGGGGCTAAAACCTGACACCGAAGCGTGGGAATGCGAGTAATCGCATTGGTAGAGGAGCAATGTATACAGGCAGAAGGCGTAGCGGAAGCGGCGCTGGACAGTATACAAGAGAGAATGCCGGCATAAGTAGCGAGAGAGAGGCGAGAAACCTCTCCGTCGAAAATCTAAGGTTTCCTGGGGAAGGTTCGTCCGCCCAGGGTAAGTCGGGACCTAAGTCGAGGGCGAAAGCCGTAGATGATGGACAATCGGTAGAGATTCCGATACCGCCGACAGTCATTTAAATGAAGCAGTGACACAGGAAGATAGTCAGAGCGCGTTTATGGAAAAGCGCGTCTAAGGCGAGGTAGTGGCGAGTAGTGAAGTACGCTTGCTGGAAACTATTGCGCTGACGGGGAGCGAAAATAGTAGCGAAGCTGATGAATCTACACTGGCGAGAAAAGCTGCTAAATAAGGCTGAAGGTGCCCGTACCGCAAACCGACACAGGTAGATGAGAAGAAAATTCTAAGACGAACGGGAGAACCCTTGTTAAGGAACTCGGCAAAATGACCCCGTAACTTCGGGAGAAGGGGAGCCACAG
>ERZ1106932.353-NODE-353-length-13464-cov-6.942576_pt1 | contig 13464 bp, 13 predicted proteins | sample MGYA00403665_ERZ1106932 | MGnify/ENA primary metagenome ERZ1106932 (study PRJEB35170, sample SAMEA104062448) | human gut metagenome | biome: human gut; feature: human-associated habitat; material: faeces | place: Denmark | collected 2012-08-24 ... | reverse complement strand
ATTTTTCTTCGGACAAAATATATAAAAAACTCAGCGCGGAAAACAGAAAAAAACGCTGAGCGGAAAAATGCGGCGCGCCTGCCGCGTTTTTTTATGCCCGTTTTTCCGCATAGGGCGGGCGCGCCGCGCATAAATTCTGTATGTGAAAACTTTTATCTACGCGGCGGAAACGACTTTTCTCCTGCTCGGCACAATCATCGGTTCGGGATTTATTTCGGGGCGGGAGATCGTGTCGTTTTTCGGCGGCAACATCTGTTTTTTTGCGTTTTTCGCGGGAGCGCTGTTCTTTTTCACTACCTATCTTCTGCTGCGGCTGGGCGGACGCTACGGCACGTTTGAAGAGAGCAACCGCGCTCTCTTCGGCAGAGCGCATAAAACGGTCGGGTGGGCGACGGCCGTTTGTCTTTTCACCGTGGTCGCGTCTTCGCTCGCCATGACCGATTCCATGATGAATTCGCTGTTCGGCATCGACGGAAGGATCCCCGCGGCCTCGCTGCTTACCCTCGCCGTCGCGTTTATCTCCGCGCGTCGGGGGCTGGACGGGGTGAAAAAACTCAACGCCGTTCTGGTGCCGCTCATGCTCGCGCTGACTACGGTCTTTCTCTTCGTCAAGGGGGATTTCGATTTCGGAGCGCCCGCCTATCCCGCGGAGAGCAACGTTTTTTCCGTCTGCTTTTACGTGGGATTTAACATGTTTCTGTCCGCGGCGGTCATCGTGAGAGCGGGGGACGGAAACAGAAAACACGCCCTGCTGACCGCCGCAATATCGGGCGCGGTTACGGCTGTATTTATCGTGCTCATTTACGGCGCGGTCAATTACGAGGGGATAAACGCCGCCGAGGCCGATCTGCCGCTCGCCGCCCTCTTTTCCTATTCCGCTTTTATGTCCGCCGCTTTCGGCGCCGTGCTGTACGCGGGCGCTCTGACTACGGTGGTCTGTTCCTACTACCCGCTGAGCGAAGCCGTTTCCAGAAAGTCGCGCATGTTTTCCGTTACGCTCGCCGTCGGCGTTTTCCTGTTTTCGCGCATAGGGGTAAAGACCATCGTCGGGGCGGCGTATCCCGCCGCGGGCGTGCTCGGCGCGCTTTATTTTATCTATGCGGCCGTCGTTTCCGCGTATAAAAACAAGCCGTTTGGAAAAATTAAGAATAAGGAAAAAAACAAGGAGAAGGAAAATGCAGAAAAAAAAGAAAAAGATAAAAGTAGCCCGCCTTTCCGACGAGGATTACAATAATTATATCATGTCGCTGAAAGACGAACGCCCGACGAAAGTCATCGTTCCCGACGGAAAAAAGAAGGGCGACGAGTGAAAATCGGCCTAAATTTGCAACCGTAACAAAAAATATCGTCAAATCGTTTGTGTTTTATCGTCAAAACATTTATAATAGACACGTACATTCAACGTACGGAGATGTTACGCCCCGTGCGCTTTCGCGGCGCACGAAAGGAAAAGTATGGTAGAGATCATAGAAGTAAAGACGAGAAAACAGAAACGGTTGTTTACGAACTATCCGCTGGAATTATATAAAGACTGCCCTTATTACGTTCCCCCGCTTTACAGCGAGGAGAAAAATATCCTCAACCCGAAAAAGAACTTCAACCTGGCCAACTGCGACGTGAGGTGTTTCCTCGCGTATAAGGAGGGAAAGCTCGTCGGGCGCGTTGCGGCCGTGGTGCACAACCAGTACAACCGCATGTGGAACAAGAAAGATATCCGCTTTTCGCGGTTCGACGCCGTCGACGACCTCGAAGTGTTCGACGCCCTGCTGAAAACGGTGGAACGCTGCGGCAGGGAACGCGGTCTGGAAAGGATACACGGGCCTTGGGGCTTCAACGATACGGACAGGGAAGGCATGCTGACCTACGGTTTTTCCGAGCGCAGCACCTACAGCACAAATTATTATTACCCGTATTTTGCGGAGAACATGAGAAAGCTCGGCTATGCGGACGAATCGAAATGGGTGGAACGCGGTTTTACCATTCCGGAACGTCCGTACGAGCGGATTCTGCGCATTGCGTCCAAATTGCAAAAGAGGCTCAACGTGGTGGACGTGGCGGAAACCATGCCGATAAAACAGATCGTGAAAAAATACGGCGCGGCGTTTTTCGATACATATAACGAAGCCTATTCGGGATTGGACGGCTTTACGCCCATTGGAAAAAAGGCCCAGAAAAACGTGCTGAGGAGCTTTGCCACCGTCATCAACACGCGTTATTTCAGCTGTCTTATCAACGAAAAGGGCGAGTGCGCGGGCTTTGCCGTCGTGCTGCCCTCCATCTGCGAGGCGCTCAAAAAGAGCAAGGGCAGGCTGTTTCCGTTCGGCTGGATGGGCGTCGTCAAGTCGATCAAACGTCCCACCGAACTCGAAATGGCGCTTATCGGCATCAAGAACGAGTACAAGCTTTCGGGCATCAATTCCATTTTGATGGTGCGCATGATGTGCAACATCGTGGAGGACGGCATCACCAAGATCGAATCCAATCCCATGCTGGAAACGAATTTCAGCATCCAGCAGAACTGGAAGTTTGCCGAAAACGAGATCATCAAAAGGCGGCAGACCTTTGTCAAAGATATCGAAAAAGCGTAAATTCGTCAAAAAAGTGCTTGTTTCAAGCGCTTTTTTTGTTTATTTTCTTGAAAAAAAACTGAAAAAATTGTATAATAGATTAAATATATATTGAAAAGCAGGTAGAGCATATGAAAAAGACGAGATTAAAAGAGATTTTTGCCTGTCCCGAAACGTTCGCGGATCAGGAGGTCGCCGTCGGAGGCTGGGCGCGCACCATCCGCGACAGCAAGGCTTTCGGTTTTATAGAACTCAACGACGGCACGTTCTTCAAAAGCTGCCAGATCGTTTTCGACCGCAGCAAACTGCCTAATTACGACGAGATCGCAAAGCAGAACGTCGGCGCCTGCCTGTTCGTAACGGGCAAACTCATTCTGACGCCGGACAATAAACAGCCCTTTGAGATAAACGCGGATAAAATAGAGGTGCTCGGCGCGTCCACGCCCGATTATCCTTTGCAGAAAAAACGCCATTCCATGGAGTTTTTACGGGAAATAGCCCACCTGCGCCCGCGCACGAATACGTTCGGAGCGGTGTTCAGAGTGCGCAGCGAGGCGGCTTTCGCCATTCACTCGTTCTTTCACGAACGCGGTTTCGTGTACGTGCACACGCCCATCATCACGGGCAGCGACTGCGAGGGCGCGGGCGCGATGTTTCAGGTAACCACGCTCGATCTGGCGAACGTGCCCAAGGCGGAGGGCAAAGTCGATTATAAAAAGGACTTTTTCGAAAAGCAGGCGAGCCTCACCGTTTCGGGACAGCTCGACGCCGAAACGTACGCCATGGCCTTTTCCGACGTGTACACCTTCGGCCCGACTTTCCGCGCGGAACGCTCCAACACCGTGCGCCACGCCGCGGAATTCTGGATGATAGAGCCCGAAATGGCTTTCTGCGACCTCGCGGGCGACATGGACGTAGCCGAAGCAATGATCAAACATATTATCGCGCACGTCAAAAAGACCTGTCCGGAGGAGCTGGAATTCCTCAATAAATTCGTGGATAACGGCCTTATCGCGCGGCTCGACAACGTGGCGGGCAACGAATTCAAGCGCCTGACGTATACCGAGGCGATAGAAATTCTGGAAAAGGTAAAGGATAAGTTCGAATTTCCCGTGTACTGGGGATGCGACCTGCAGAGCGAGCACGAGCGTTATCTCACCGAGGAGGTGTTCAAAAAACCCGTGTTCCTCACCGATTATCCCAAAGAGATCAAGGCGTTCTACATGCGCCTCAACGACGATAAAAAGACGGTGGCGGCGGTCGATATGCTGGTGCCCGACATCGGCGAACTGATCGGCGGCAGCCAGAGAGAGGAACGGCTGGACGTTCTGGAAGCGAGAATAGACGAACTCGGCCTCAAAAAGGAAGATTACGGGTTTTACCTCGATTTAAGAAAGTACGGCGGCGTTACGCACGCGGGCTTCGGGCTGGGCTTTGAAAGGCTGGTCATGTACCTCACGGGCATAAGCAATATACGCGACGTGCTGCCTTTCCCGAGAACGGTGGGCAACCTCGAATTTTAAGGAATACGGAAATATGAAGATTTTGGTAGACGCATTCGGCGGCGACAACGCCCCCGGAGAGATCGTGGCGGGCGCGGTCGCCGCGCTCGCGAGGAATAAGGACTTTACGTTGGGACTGACGGGGAAGACCGCGGAAATAGAGCGCGTTCTGTCCGCTTTGACCTACGATAAGAGCCGCGTGGAAATAATAGACGCGCCTTCGGTCATCACCTGCGAGGAAGAGCCAGCGCTCGCCGTCAGGCAGAAAGCGGATTCCTCCATGGTTGTTGCGTTCAGGCTGCTGCGGGAAAACGCCGCGGACGCTTTCGTTTCGGCGGGTTCGTCGGGCGCGCTTCTCGTGGGCAGCACGCTTAAAGTCGGGCGCATCAAGGGGGTGAACCGCCCCGCGCTCTGTCCCGTGCTGCCTACGGTGAAAGAGGGGAAAAAGGTGCTGCTTTTGGACGCGGGCGCCAACGCCGACTGCAAGGCGGTCAACCTCGTGCAGTTTGCCGTGATGGGCGGCGTATACGCGAAAGCGGCGCTGGGGGTGAAAACGCCGAAAGTAGCTCTTCTTTCCAACGGTACGGAGGATAAAAAGGGCAACCAGCTCAATCACGAGGCGTTTCCGCAGCTCAAAGCGCTCAAAAACGTCGAGTTCGTCGGCAACATAGAGGCGCGCGACATCATGAGCGGCGATTACGACGTGGTGGTGGCGGACGGCTTTTCGGGCAACGTTGCGCTCAAGAGCATGGAGGGGACGATCTCGTCGCTCTTCTCGCTCATGAAAGCGGAATTTATGTCCACGGCGCGGGGAAAACTCGGCGCGCTCATGCTCAGAAAGAGTTTTAAAAACCTCAAAAACTCCCTCGATTACAACAAATACGGCGGCGCGGTATTTCTCGGCGTCGACAAGGTTGTGGTGAAGGCGCACGGCTCCGCCAAGCGGGAGTCCATCGAAAACGCCGTTCTGCAGGCGGCGGAGGCCGTAAAAGCGGGTACGGTGGAAACCATTAAAAAAGAATTACTCGAAACGGGGCTGGAAGAGGCATGATTTTCGACATACAGGGCGCGGAGGAAAAAATAGGATATTCTTTCAAGGATAAAATGCTTTTGCGCAAGTGTTTTACCCACTCTTCCTATTCCAACGAAAACAAGAACGCGGAAAACAACGAGGTGCTCGAATTTTTCGGGGACGCCATTTTGGATTTCGCGGTAACGGAATACCTCTGCGCGAACTGCGAGGGGGACGAGGGCGTGCTCACCAAAAAGCGGGCGGATATCGTGTCCAAAGAACCGCTGCAGGAGGCCGTTTTCGCCATGGATCTCGCGGAATACATGCTGTTCGGCAAGGGCGTGGCCAGAAATTCGGACTTTCACGAAAAGATGTATTCCAGCCTGTTCGAAGCCATCGTCGCGGGCATCTATATAGACGGAGGCATGGCTCCGACGAAAAAATTCATCAAGGAAAAACTGCTTGCGCGCCATTTCGCGCCGCCCGAAAAAAAGACGGCGAAAAAGTCCAAGGCGCGCGCGAAGGACGGCAAGAGCGAATGTCAGGAATTCGTGCAGAAATATAAGCTCGGCGATATTTGTTACGATACGCTGGAAAAGACCGGCCCCGACCATGCGCCGCACTATAAAGTGGCTTTTTTGCTGAACGGCAGAAAGGTGGCGGCGGGCGAGGGCGGCAGCAAGAAAGCGGCCGAAATGGCGGCGGCGGAAAACGCGCTCGCCGTCATGCAAAGGAAAATAAAGGGCGTAAATAAACCGCGTGCGGGGAAAAATAAGTGAACTTTGAAAAGATAGAAATGTTCGGCTTTAAATCGTTTGCCGACAAACAGGAAATTAAATTCGGCGACGGCATCACGGGCATCGTCGGCCCGAACGGCTGCGGCAAGAGCAACGTTTCGGACGCGATCCGCTGGGTCATGGGCGAGCAGTCCGCAAAGACCTTGCGCGGCAGCAGCATGCAGGACGTCATTTTCAACGGCACGCAGGACAGAAAGTCGCTGAGCTACTGCGAGGTGTCGCTCTTTTTCGATAACTCGAACAAGATGTTCAGCCTCGATTACAACGAAGTCGTCATCACGAGAAAGCTTTTCAGAAGCGGCGAGAGCGAATATTATATCAACAAACAGCCCGCGCGCCTGAGAGATATCGTCAACCTCCTGCACGAATGCGGCATCGGCAAGGAAGGCTATACCATTATCGGGCAGGGCAAGGTGCAGGAAATCATGTCCGCCAAACCCGAAGACCGCCGCGCCATCTTCGAAGAGGCGACGGGCATCGCCAAGTTCAAGACGGAAAAGAATGAATCGGAAAGAAAGCTCATGCGCACGCGGGAGAACCTTCTGCGCTTCAACGACATTCTCTCCGAGCTGGAAAACCAGCTCGCGCCCCTCGAACGGCAGGCGGAAAAAACGCGGCAGTTCCGCGACCTTTCCGCCGACCTCAAACACCACGAAATAAACGTATACATATCCAAGTTCGACAACGTAGCGGGCGAAAAAGAGAAGATAAACCTGAAAATAGACGCCATCAACGAACAGATCGGGCTGCGCGAAAAGGAGTCGGCGGACACGCAGGCGGAATACGAGCGCATACTGCGCGAGATCTCTTCTGCGGACGCCAAGCTTTCCGCTCTGCACGAAGAGCTTTTGGAAAAACGCCTAAGCATAGAAAAGAGCGAGGGGGCGGCAAAACTTTACAACGAAAAAATTTCCTTTTTCCGTTCGGATATCGCGCGTACGAAACAGGCGATCGCCGACCGCGCGGCCGCGGCGGAGGCGGATCAGTCGGAGATTGCGCGGCTGCGGGCGAATATCGCGGAACTGCGCGGCAGAATGAAGTCGGCGCGCGAGGAATACGACGCGCTGTTAAAGGACATCGCAGACCGCCAGAGAGCGCTGAGCGAGGGCGAAATGGCCTCTCAGGAAAATACGAGGCGCGTCATCGAGTCCATGGCCTCGCTTTCGGACATCAACATGAACAAAGGCTCGCTGTCCGCGGAAAAAAGCGCGCTCAGCGATTCGAAGACCGAGCTTTCGGGCGCCATTTATTCGCTCGAATCCAAGCGGAACGAACTTTTCGCAAGCAAGGAAAAACTCGATAAGGACATCACCGATCTCGATAAATCCATTTACGACTTAAAGGGGCGAATCGAGGCGAAGGAAGATTCCGTGCGCGACTTCAACGAAAAGACCGCGCAGGTGGACAACGCCGTTTTCAACCTGAATTCAAATCTGACCATGCTGACGGCAAAGGAAAATTTTATCGTCGGCATGAAGGAATCTTTCGAGGGGTACGGTCCCTCGGTCAAGAGATTGCTGCTCTCTTCCAAGCAGAATAAAGAACTTGCCGCGCGTATCAAGGGCGTGGTAGCCTCGATCATCAAGACCGAGCAAAAGTACGACGTCGCCATGGAAACGGCGCTCGGCGCGGCGGCGCAGAATATCGTAACGGCGAATACCGACGACGCGAAATACCTGATAGAATACCTCAAACGCAGCAGCGGCGGCAGGGTTACTTTTCTGCCGGTAACGTCGGTGAAACCCCGCACGGAAAACGAAAATATCCGCCGCGCGCTGAACGAGCGCGGCGCGCTTGGGCTTGCCAACAAACTGGTGAAATACGACGCGTATTTCGAAAACGTCGTTTCCAACCTGCTGGGGAACACCCTTATCGTGGACAATATCGGCAACGCCACGGATATCGCCAACAAATACCGTTTCGCGTTCAAGATCGTAACGCTCGAGGGCGACGTGTTCAGTCCGCAGGGCTCGATGACGGGCGGTTCGCGGCGGCAGGATCTGCCCAACCTTCTGGCGGGCGACCGTCAGCTGGACGAAATACGCGAAAAGATCGCGGGCAAGCGCGCCGAAATGGACAGGCTGAAAGCCGAAAAGGCGCGGCTCGAGAGCGAACGCGACCGCGCGACCGACCAGCTCGCTTCGCTTAACGACATGTACAACGCGCGCAAGCAGGAGCTTCTGCTGCTCCGCGAAAAGCTGAGCGTGGTGGAAAGCGCGCTCATGGACAACAATAAAAGTTACGAGGACGCGCTCGGCAAGCTGGAAACGATAGATGCCAAGCTCGCCCACATAGAAAAGGCTTACGAGGAAGTCCGGAGCGGCAGCGAAAAGCTGGAAGCGGACAAGTCCACGGCGAGCGAAGAAGCCGAAAAACGCCGCGAGGAATACGAGCGGCTGCGCAAGGAAATAGACGGCATGAACGAACGCAGCACCGCGCTGCAGCTCGCGCTCAGCGACTGCCGCGCCTCTGTCGACAAGGCCGAAGAGGATATTTCCCGCCTGACCGCCGAGATAGCCGCGCTGAAAGAGGACAGCGAAAAGGACGAAAAGCAGATCGCCGACAAAGAGGCCATTATAGAAAATCTGCGGCTGGAATCGGAAAAGGTCGCCCTTTCGGAAGAAGAGCAAAAGTACGTGCAGACCCTGCGCGGCAAGATAGAGTTTACCGAAAAAAGCAAGGAAACGCTGCGCGAAAAACAGGCGCGGGCAGACGAAAGAAAGGGACAGATCGCCGAAGAACTGGGAGTTCTGGCGGATAAGCGGCACGCGGAGGACATCGCGCTCACCAAGATCGATTCCGATATCGAATACTACGGCCAGCGCATTTCCGAAGAGTACGGCGAAACGTACGATACGGCGCTCCGTTTCCGCGCGGAAAATTACGACGCGCGCGAGGGCGAACAGGAGATCAACCGCTTAAAGCGCAAGATAAATTCCCTCGGTTCCATCAATCCCAACGCCATTGACGATTATACCTCCGTCAAGGAGCGTTACGACGAGATGAGCGTGCAGAAAGAGGACCTCGAAAAGGCGGAATCGGATATCGTCAAGGCGATCGATACGCTGAAAAAGGAAATGCTGTCGCAGTTCACCGAGGGCTTCAATAAGATAAACGAAAATTTCCAGCGCATTTTCAAGGAATTGTTCGGCGGCGGCCGCGCCCTTTTGGAACTCGATTACGAGGGCGTGGAAGACCCGCTCGACGCGGGCGTGAACATCATCGCCGAGCCGCCCGGAAAGAAACTGCAAAAGCTGTCGCTTCTGAGCGGCGGCGAGCAGGCGCTCACGGCGATCGCCATTCTGTTTTCCATTCTGCGTCTGCGCCCGATGCCGTTCTGCGTGCTCGACGAGATCGAGGCCGCGCTCGACGAGGCCAACGTGGACCGTTTTGCGCGGTATTTGAAAAAGTTTTCGGGCGAAACGCAGTTCATCGTCATCACGCACAGAAAGCCGACAATGGAGCTGGCGGACGCGCTCTTCGGCGTTACCATGCAGGAAAAGGGCGTTTCCAAGCTCGTTTCCGTCAAACTGAGCGACATCACGGACGCCGATATCGGCTGACGTATTTTTCTAAGGAATAACATATGGGGTTTTTCTCAAAAATAAAAGAAGCGTTAAAAAAGACCAAAAACTCACTCGCGGCAAAGCTTGCCGACCTCTTTTCCCGCAATAAGCTGGGAAACGAATTTTACGAAGAGCTTGAAGAAATCCTCATCGCCTCGGACGTCAGCGTGCTGACGGCGAGCGAGATCGTGGAGGAAATCAAAGCGCGCGCCATTGACGAAAAGTGCCGCGACAAAGACTACGTAATAGGGCTTCTGAAAGAGGCCGTCTATGAAAAGCTGACTGCGGCGGAGCCGCTCGAGATCTGCCTGCCCGCGGTCATCATGGTGGTGGGCGTGAACGGCGTGGGCAAAACCACGTCTATAGGCAAGCTCGCCAACCTTTACGCGAAAGACGGTTTTTCCGTAACCATCGCGGCGGCGGATACCTTCCGCGCGGCGGCGGGCGAACAGCTTTCCGTGTGGGCGGACAGGGCGAAAGTGCGCATCGTCAAACACGCGGAGGGCGCGGATCCCTCGGCGGTGGTGTACGACGCCGTAAGTTCCGTCAAAGCGAAAAATACCGACATTCTCATCATCGATACGGCGGGGCGGCTGCACGTGAAGGCGAACCTCATGGAGGAGCTGAAAAAAATGGACCGCGTGGTGAACCGCGAGTTTCCCGACGCCAACTTTTACAAGGTCATCGTGCTGGACGCGAGCACGGGGCAGAACGCCTATAACCAGGTGGAGGCGTTTAAGGACGACGTCGGACTGGACGGCATAATCCTCACCAAGCTCGACGGTACGGCGAAGGGCGGTTTCGTGGTTTCGCTCTGTTCCGAACTGGAGGTGCCCGTCGTTTACGTGGGCACGGGCGAAAAGATAGACGACATCGAGGAATTCGACGCGGAGGAATTCGTGGACGCGCTGTTCGAATAATCGTATGAATGAAAACGGGGGAAACAGATGGAAAAAACGGGCGAGGTCGTCGCAAGGCGTTGGAAAAACGAGGGCGCCGCAATTGTAATTGTCTGGATAATTCTGCCTGCATTAGGCGTTTTAATCGGCGTGTTATGGGCGGGAGCCGAGGACATGCAGGAGCAATTGACAGGATTGCTTTACTCGGTTTTTTTAATTATACTGTTCGGCGCGCTTATTTTCCGTACGATTTTGTATTTTGTTATACCGCAGATCTATATCGTTTACAAAGACGACAAATTTTATCTTTACCCGAAAAAAAGACGGAAATCGTCCTATATCCCGGCGAGATAAAGGACGTGATAAGAAGGCATTATAAAGGCAGGAGATATAGCAGGTATGCGCACCGGTCGGGAAAACTGACCATTGTTCACGCCCGCGGCACGGAAGAATTTTCTCTTGTGGACGATCTGGAATTTACTTGCAGGAAGATCGAAGAAATCAGGGACGCCTGCCGTAACGGTGCGTGTTCCGCGGAAAAGTACGCTCCGCAGAATTAATTCGGAATTTTTGCGGCGGCATTCGCGTTATTGCGAAAAATCGCTTGACACGGCGGCCGATATTAGTGTAATATAAGTGTAAAGCAAAAACGCTTTACACTTTTTGTCTGCGGCAAAAAGGTTCGGGCGGGGAAAAATGGCAAAAGAACTCTATTTTGCGGAGCTTTTCGAGCAGTACGAAAAACTGCTCAACCCGCACAGGCGGAAGATCGCCTACGAATATTATATACTCGACCTGTCCCTGGGGGAAATCGCGGAGGGCAACGGCGTTTCGCGGCAGAGCGTGAACGACGCGCTGCGCAAGACGAAAGAACAGCTTTCCGAACTGGAAAACGCGCTGCACCTTGCGAAAAGGGAGGCCTCGCTCGCGGAATTCGGCGAAAGGCTGAAAGCGGAAAACGAACGGCTTTACCGCGAGTTCATGCGGATTTTAAAGGATTGACACATGGCACAGTTTGCAACATTGAGCGAAAAATTAAATCATATATTTTCCAAGCTGACCAAACGCGGCAGATTGACCGAACTGGAAATAAAAACGGCCATGCGCGAAGTGCGCATCGCCCTTTTGGAAGCGGACGTAAACCTCGCCGTCGCCAAGGACTTTATCGCGAAGGTGAGCGAAAAGGCCGTGGGGCAGGAAATTCTGAAGAGCCTGAGCCCCGCGCAGCAGGTCATCAAGATCGTCAACGAAGAGCTGATCGCGCTGATGGGCAGTTCCAACGCAAAGCTGGAAGTTGCCAGCAAACCACCCACGGTCATTATGATGTGCGGTTTGCAGGGCGCGGGCAAGACGACCTTTTGCGGCAAACTCGGCATGCTTTTGAAAAAACAGGGTAAAAAACCCCTGCTCGTGGCGTGCGACGTCTACCGCCCCGCCGCGATACAGCAGCTGAAAGTGGTCGGCGAAAAGGTCGGCGCGGAGGTGTTTGAAAAGGGGCAGGGAAATCCCGTTAAAATCGCCCGCGAGGGCGTGAAATACGCACAAAGTTACGGTTTCGATACCGTCATTATCGATACGGCGGGGCGCCTGCAGATAGACGAAGAGCTCATGAAAGAGCTCGAAAACATCAAAAAGGAGGTCGCGCCGACCGAAATTCTGCTCACCGTCGACGCCATGACGGGGCAGATCGCCGTAGACGTGGCGGACACGTTCAACAAGCGCCTTGAGGTTACGGGGCTGATTTTAACCAAGCTGGACGGCGATACGCGCGGCGGCGCCACGCTTTCTATCAAAGCGGTGACGGGCAAACCCGTCAAATTCTGCGGCACGGGCGAAAAGCTGGGCGACATAGAGCCGTTTTATCCCGACCGCATGGCCGGCCGTATTCTCGGTATGGGGGACGTGCTTTCCCTCATCGAAAAGGCGGAGGCCTCCATTTCCGAGGAACAGGCCAAAAAATTTGAAAAGAAGTTCCGCGAAAATTCCTTTACGCTGGAAGATTATCTCGTGCAGTTCGACGCCATGAAGAAGATGGGCGGGCTGAAAGACGTGCTTTCCATGATGCCGGGCAATAAATTCAAAATTTCGGAAGCCGACATCGACGAGAAAAAGATAGAGCAGATCAAGGCGATAATCCATTCCATGACGCCGAAAGAGCGGCGCGACCCGAATATTATCAACTTTTCGCGCAAGAACAGGATCGCGCGCGGATCGGGCACGACCGTGCAGGACATCAACAGGCTGCTCAAACAGTTCGAGCAGACCAAGCAGATGATGAAACAGATGAAGAACAATAAAATGTTCAGATTTTGATATAAAAAATATTTTCTATAAAGGAGAAAAGAACAATGGCAGTAAAAATGAGATTGACGAGAATGGGCGACAAGAAAAGCCCCTTCTACCGCATCGTGGTGACGGACAGCAGAAACGCGCGCGACGGCGCTTATATCGACAAGGTCGGACATTATGACCCGACGAGAGTGCCCGCCGAAGTGAAGATCGACGCGGACAAGGCGAAGGATTGGCTGTCCAAGGGCGTACAGCCGACGGAAACGGTGAAATCGCTGCTCGTCGCGCAGGGTATAATCGAAAAACCGACCAAGCTTTCCGCGCCCAGGACCAAGACCAGAAAGTCCAAGAAATAAGTCTTGAAAAGAGGGATTTATTATGTTGGAATTAGTTAAATACATCATCGCGCAGTTCGCGGAAAAACCCGACGAGATCGAATACAAGGTGGAAGAGAAGGAAAACAGCGTCGAAATCACCGTAATTCTTTCGGAATCGGATATGGGCAAAGTGATCGGCCGCCAGGGCAAGATCGCCAAGGCCATGAGGACGATCGTCAAGGCCGCGGCCGCGAAGGAAAACAAGAGATACAACGTCGAGATCAAGGAAAGAGAAGAAGCGTAATGGTAGATAAGCTTGTCATCGGCGAAGTGCTGAAACCGCAAGGTATTTTAGGCGCGCTCAAAGTCAAGCCTTACGTTGACGACGTAAACCGTTTTTCCGCGCTCAAAAGAGTGTTTATCGGCGGAAGGGAATATAAAGTCGTCAAAACCACGATCGCCGCGGACGCGGTGATCGTTATGCTGTCGGGCGTGGACTTTTGTTGTTGTTGGAA
>ERZ1106932.352-NODE-352-length-13467-cov-23.959514_pt1 | contig 13467 bp, 7 predicted proteins | sample MGYA00403665_ERZ1106932 | MGnify/ENA primary metagenome ERZ1106932 (study PRJEB35170, sample SAMEA104062448) | human gut metagenome | biome: human gut; feature: human-associated habitat; material: faeces | place: Denmark | collected 2012-08-24 ... | reverse complement strand
CGTTTCATATTCAGCGGCGGTCAGTTTCATTTTGGATATAAGGCTGTCAAAGGCGGCATAATCGTTCTTCTGCTCGTCGTCGAGTATTGTGTCAGGTTCAGCCGTAATTCGATCGTCAAGGCTTATTGTGTTTGCTAAATGGCGTGTGTATTGTTTTTGCAAATAACTGTCGGCGCAACGATAACAAGCACTTTTGATAGTTACAACCTTTCTATATTTCGTAGTATAGTCGTCACCGAGTTTCTCGCCTATATGTTGGCAAAGAAACAGCATTGCCTCTTGCGCAATGTCGTATGCGTTTGAAAACGGTGAATAATCTTCTTTTGAGCGGTTTATATCTCTTAATAGCCCTTTGTATAGATAATGCAAATCCTTGCCCGAACGGACGATTACCGTTTTGATACAGGTCAAAGCGATTATTTCGCCCATTTTCTGTACGTTTTCTGCCGAGATAACCATATCGTTATCCCAAATGCCCTTGTTAACTTCTTTCATTGTATTTTACCTCCGATTTACTTCGCCTTTCGGCAAAAACGGAGGTAGCACCGGGAGAAAGATTGGAGTTTTTTTACTTTGTAGTTGGTTAGACGGAAGTCAACGACTAGCAAAAAGTTTTATGTAGCAGTCTGCAATATCAACGTTCTAAGTAAAAATTTTTGCCGTTGACTTTCGCTTTTCACTGTGCTACAAACGTAAACGAAAGGCGATAAATCGGACGATAAAAAAATAGCAGATATCTGTCACTTGATACCTACTAAACTATGACTATTCGGTTGTATTAGGCGAGATTAAAACTTAAATCTGACGCCGAAAAAGTCTCTTGAAAAGAAAAAAGCGAACTCCGTTTTTATATCAGAGTTCGTTTTTTTTCAGCTGTGGTGGAGTGTAACGCAAGAAAATTGAATAGTATCATAAATAGATCTTTTTTTATTATGCTATAGGCTCTTTTAATTCTGTTAATTCTTTTTCAATATTTATTCTTGCTGTCATTGATATCGATTATGCGTTTAATGACACCATATTAGAACCAATGCAGAGTGGAAACTATTCATAATTGTAATAAAATATTAATTGGACTGTTTTATATTGAGTAATACACATTTCAGACTGGACCGTGTTGCGATTGTAACATTTTCTGGGTTCATTTTTCTGTGACATTTTTTATGGCAACTGAAATAAGTTAACTTCGCGACTAATTTTAGAAGTTTAATTATACCATTTTGGACAATGTTATATTGACATATATAAAAATAAATGGTACAATATAGTCAAATTATAATAATGAGGCACTAAAATGTATACAAAGCTTTTTGAGCGCTTGGTGACGAAATTTTCCATCAAAGTAACGGATTTGATTAAATATCTGGAGATTTCCAAAGCTACGATTTATAATTATCGTAATCTGGATAATTTTTCCGATATTCCAAAGGACAAGCAATACAAAATATTTTATCTTTTTGGGAAAGATAACGAAGAAGAGCTGGAACTTGTTCTTGATGAAGCTGATCCGGATATTTTGGCTCAGTATGTGAATAGAATTTCAAGCATCTTAAAGGATAGCATACAGAGTAAAAAACAAGCGCTTTCTTCTGTGGAAGATTTAATGAATGAGGTAGAACGACTAAGAGTCGAAAATGAGACACTCAAGCAACAACAGCTTGTCGGGCAGGCACTGAATAGCCTTGATCCATTTACTAAAAGCGTTATTTTAGATAAGGTTGGAGCAATAATAAACGGAGCATCGGCTGCCGAAATAAAAGAGTTTTTAGATTACATTGATATATTTGAAAAATACCGTAAGTTTACAAAAGGGGAGTAAAATGTCTTACTTATATTTGAATTTTGTAGACAACTTAGATAAGGGGTTGGGCGATAAAGCTTGGGGGAAAAACGATTTTTTTACTCAATCGCTCAACGACCAATACGAAATGCTTAAGAGAAAACTTGGAGGATATGCTCCGGCGACTATTCAGGAATTTATAGGATATCTTTTCCCGAAGACAACAAAGTATTATAGTATATCCTTGCCAGCGTTTGATAGAACGCTTGAGGAGAATAAGCGAGGCAATAAAGTTTTACGCAATATCGTAATTCGACCTGAAACGGACGGATATTCAAGGTATGTGCTACCTGATATGTATGACCTTATAATAGTCGGCGACGTGACTTTTGCCAATGTTACGGAGATATCTGTTAAAGGTATTGATTTGATAGATAAAAAAACCGTCAAATTTGGAGAGAAGAGAGTCTTATGCTCTGCGTTATGCGCTTTCGCCAGGAAAGAGATACGCAACAGGTATACCGGTAGCGTAAATATCGTACCCGACTATGGCAATGGGGAATTGTATGATTCCGTTCTTACAAATGATTTTGTAAATGAAATCGCAACGCAGTTATATCCTGTTCCGAATCCCACAGAGGCAATTCGGACTTTAGATAAATGGCAGCGCTATGTAGATTTTCGCAGATATTATTTAGGAAAACAGTCCGAGCGGTGTGAAGAGATCACGGACGTTACCGTCTGCGACGCATATATAATCACAAAGGAGGCGTACCGCCGAAATGAGGAGGCATTTTCCGCTCTTCTGCTTGACGGTGTCAAAGAGTTCGGGAAAGGTGAACAGGTAGTATTATCGAAAGAGGTCGCGGGGGCAGAAGGTTTCCCGCTTATTTGCGTTACAATCGAAAAAAACAGGAAAGCGGTATTATCGGATACAATGGGGAGAAACGGAAACGGAAAGCCCAAATTTGAGGTCAGATTAAACCGCTATACTCGTGATGCTATGGGGCTTTCGCCTACCCCGCCAAAATCGGATGAAAAGGGCAACATCAGAGGGCTCAGATCCTATTTGCTCGGCGAGAGGTATTTGTTTGCTCACGTTGACATTGAACCTGAATTAACAGCGCTTGATAAAAAATTCGAGAAAGAGTTGGCGTCAGAATACAGCGCAATTGAAAGCAGATATAACGGCATTATCAGCACCGAATTAGACCGTTATATGAATGGCATTACCGCAGAAATATTGGCTAAATACGAAAGACAGCTTACAGATTATAAAAAAGAACTTGCCGAAAAACTTGACTCGGACGTCAAAAACGATACGGATAGAGAAGTAAGCAAAGCATATCAAAGTGAAATCAAGAGACTTTTGACTCCACTCGATGAAGAGAAAAAGAAAAAACATGCTGCTATTCGTGCGGAAAGGGAAAAACTCGAAAAAAGTAAACTGTCACGCGAAGAAATAGATGAAAAGCGAGAGTTTTTACGGAGCGAAGAAGAACGAATCGATCGTGAATATTCCGAAAGCGCAGAAAAAATAAAAGCGGGTGTATCTTTACGGGAGTATTATGTTCGCCGCAATGAAATGCTTGTTGAGAGAAAGCAAAAGAGCTTGTCCATCCGCGCTCAGGAGGAGCTTGAAAATCTTAAAAAGCAAAAGAGAAGTCAATTGGAAGTTCAGTATTCCGGTAATATTGCTTCCGAAAAAAATGCGATCAAAGAGGAGCTGTCCCAAAAACTGAATGAAGAAAAAGCGGAAAAGATTGAAAACGAGACCGTTCGCCGCTATCAAATTTATTTCAGACCTGAGGATGTGACGGATAAAGTTAAAGATATAGAAAAGCGCATTGCTGAGATGGCACCGCACCATCTTACGTATGATAATCGCGCCGAAAAAGCAAAGATAGACAGACAGGAAAAAGCGCTTGCTTCTATTTTGGGCGGATACGTGAAAAATCCGTTTTTGCCAACCTATTTGTTCTCACCGCAAACGCTTGCACAGTCCTCAAACGAAGAATTAAAAGATCCCGAGTGGTGTCTTGAAAGTTTGAACGACAGACAAAAGCTTGCCGTAAAGCGTGCGCTTGCCAGCGAGAGTATGTTCCTTTTGCAGGGCCCTCCCGGAACGGGAAAAACACAGGTGATTGCGGAAATTACCGCACAACTGACTAAGCAAGGCAAAAAGGTTTTAATCTCTTCGGAAACACACAAGGCGATCGATAACGTTTTTGACAGATTGCCGAAAATTCCGGAAATAAGACCGCTCAGGCTCATACCGTCTACAAATGGAAAGGAAACCAATTATTCACCTGAGAAATTGGTGGATAACTTCTATTTGAATATCTGCGGGAATCTTGAAAAACAGGTCAAGAGATTTGAAAACTTTGAAGAGACGAAAGCCGTTTTCGACGAGCAGATGAGAATGCTTCGATTCGATTACGACAAGGTTCTTAAATTAAAAAGAGAGAATGCAAAAATAGAGGCTGAAAGGAGTGTAATCGTCGAAAAAATCAATCGTCTGAACAGCGAGCTCGAGGGAATCCGTGCAGAAATGGCAGGGATGAAAGAGCGGGAAGATATGTTCAGACGCACTGAAAAATTCGTCGATAGCTTTCGCTTTGACGGTGAGGGCGTAGCCACTGAATTTATCGAAAGATATAAAAGAGAAGTGCAAGACCTCTTGCTCGGTTTTGCCTGTTTTGAAGAAATATCTTTGGATAAAGTGGGTGAACTCATAAAACTCGATGATGGAGAGGTCAGGGAAGAGCTGGGACATTTGCTTTCGGAAGACACTCTCGTTCAGCTTAAGGGCAGACAACAAGAGCTGAGAGGAATTCTGAGCAGTTTGCGCGATCCCGAAACAGATGAAGCCCCCGAAGAGGGAGATGCTAATTACGAGGAATATAAGAAATATCAGACGGAACTGAAAGACGTCGTCAATAAAATAAAAGCTGCGCAGAGCGGTAGTGATTATAACGTTTCGGAAAGTGCGATTTTTACAATACTCCCCGCAATCGTCGGCAATAAAACGTTGATGAAAGTGTTGCCCGAAGAGCTGAAAATGTTCAAAGTGAAACTCAATAGCATCGTTTTTGCAATAAAGGGCGATATCGAAGAGAAATTAGATGAAGTATTAAATCAGGAGGCAGAAGTTTCCGACAGAATCAGTGGGAAGCAAATTGAAATAAGCGAACATAAGAGGAGATATGAAGAGCTTTCGGAAGATAAGGGCGTGGAAGAATACGGCGAACTGAACTCGGCATTAAAGCAGAAGATCACAAGATTCTTCCGTGATTTTGATATCATCAAGGAATATGACAGCGACAACCTTGAAACTGCTTTTCAGATCATCGCCGAAGAATGGAGCAAATTAGAGCGGAATTACATGGCGACACAGGCTGAAAATAAAGTCAAAATTCCCATGTACAAGGAGATTGTCAAATATCTTTCACAGGAAGATATTTTAGAAGAAGACAGGGCGGCTTATACAAGGGAACTGTACAATTCCGCGAACGTTTTCGGGATCACGTGTACGAGCCGTGACAGATTTACACCGGCACAGCTTGAGGAACTTGGACGGTACGGTATTGAATCGGTAGATATCAGAACGGTAGGAATAGACGTCGTGATCATCGACGAGGTGTCGAAATCATCTTTTCTCGATTTACTGATCCCTATTCTTTACGGCAAGACGATCATTCTTGTCGGGGATCACAGGCAGCTTCCGCCTATGTACGATTTAAGGCATATGAGAGCGGATGATTTTGAGGGGCTTGACGAAGAGATTATCACGAAAGAGATCAACGACGGATATACCAAGCTCTATGAAGAATGTTTCTTCAAAACTTTGTATGAAAAAGTTCCGAAAGAATTCAAACTCATGCTCAACAAGCAGTACCGCTGCCATAGTCATATTATGGAGGTATTTAACCACTTCTATGGAGGAAGCAATAAGGGACTGATCGTCGGAAAGAAACAGCAGGATGACGAGAAAGAGCACAATCTTACCGTCAGAATCAATGGGAATACCGTGATTGATCCCATACATCATATCTATTTTGTCGATTGCGATCAAAAAGAGTCCAGTGCATTTGAAGGAAGTACGTCGAAGATAAATGAACAAGAAGCGCAGGTGGCGATGACGCTCTTAAAAGAACTCGATATGTCTTCTAAAGAACTCGTTTCGCAACGCAAAATAATCGTAGATCCTTCCAAAAAAATCGATGAAAGGCCGAGCGTCGGTATTATCTGTACATACGGCGATCAAGCAGGACTTATTAAGAAAAAGCGTAAATATCAACAGTTTACGGGATTTTCAGGAAGACCTGACGAGAGACTCATCATCAGCACGGTGGACGACTTTCAGGGTGACGAGCGCGATATCATCATCGTATCCATGGTGCGTAATCCTGCACAGGGAAAAAGATACGATGCGGAATTTATCAAGAAATTCGAGCGCATCAACGTCGCATTTTCGAGAGCAAGAAAACTATTGATTATTGTGGGATCGAGGAAATTTTTGTCCGAAGCGGGAATCATTGATTTGCCTGATCTTGACGGCGATCACAGTCAGGATAAGCTCAATTTCCCCGTTTACAGAGAGATTATCGATACGATCAATTTCCGCGGTAGAATCCTTACGGCAAAAGATATATTGGGGGAGTAAAATGGAAGAAAGAAGTTTGTTGAAGTTTAAGACGACGGTTCCGTTTCCTTTACTTATCTATAAGGTCAACGTAAAGTATAATGAGGTGAGAAAGGCATCCGGTGTTGCCTATATTTTGCTTGATCTGATCGATAAGACCGCGGGTTCCGAAGAAAAAATTGGCGATGTTTTGCTGAAATTCGGAATTCCACGAGATCTGCATTATATTTTCGGGCAGGAAATTGCGAATCTCATTGGTACGGAAATTTTATCGTCAAGGTATGAACGTTCCTATTTTCTTAACCAAAAGTATTTTGCCGAAATGCTGATAAGGGACGTGGCGCTTACCGAAAAGGGGAGAAAGCTGTTTAAGGAAGGAGCGATACCGACGGGCGCGGAAAGAGTTAAGACGAAGGATATTTTCTACAGCCCGGTGACGAGAAAATTCGACGTTTCCTATCCTCTCCCGTATACGACGCTTGAGTCATCGGCTCTGTCTGAGGACATTGATTCGTTTTTGACAAAGACGATAGATATTAGCGGGCTTACCGACTACGTGGAAGCCAATCCCGTGAAAATGGGACTGAAGGCGGAAGAGCGTGTTACCAAAGTGGAAAATCCGGAAGACGGACAAAAAATGCAGGTTCGGAAAGAGGATGGAATACAGGTAACCGTGACGGCAAACGGGGTTGAATTTTCGTTCGATACTTCTGATGAGACCGCTTATTTTAACAAATGGTATTCTTCCGTGCTTATGACGAAATGTCTTTTGGCGAAAGAAAAGTACAAGTTTGTGAATGAATTAAAAGATACGGTGAAAGTGCCGACGGTTTCTCTTTCGGAACTTACCAATATTGTGGGTGCCTATATCCCGAACGATGTTTCAAAACAGGCGAAGAGACCTTGTAAAATTTTTATCGACAGTGGCAAACTCGTTACGGGCAGAACGGACAACGTTTTAACTGTCAGCAAAGAATTTTCCGAAAGATTGCTTACCAAAATCGGCGGAAATGCCGACTTTGCCTTACTGGATTCTTCCGCACTGCATTATTATTCGGCGTTAAACGTCACAATGCCATGCAAGCAGTTAAACGATACCTTTGAGATGCAACTGCTCACCGAGAGGATACTCGGCGAGGATGCGTATAAGGAGCTTGTAAACGATATTTTTGAATTCTATATTCAGAAAAATTTTGACGGCGATGTGGCAAAAGTCGTTTTATTTGCGGTGGATGCTCTTGATGATGTTTCTTACTTCGATAAGGCGATAGCTGTATTGTTTGAAAAAGCAAAAGCGGTTGATGAAAGGATCGGTGTTATCTTAAAATTAAACGACGCTTTTTCCAAGAACAATGCATGGAAAGAATATTTTGCGCGCCTTGCGACGAAATTGTTGCATGAAAGTGTTGGAGAGATAAAAATCGATAACGTCGTCTATAAGTCCACTGTTTTGGAGCCGCTGAGAAAGGCGCTTGGTATCAACGACTTTGATTATGTTGCGCAGTTTGCAAGCGAGCTTATCAAGACGGAGGATAAAGATATTATCTTTGAAGCTCTCTTGAGTGCGGGATTTGGCGTTGACGCAGTTTTGAGCGTTTCGAACGTCGTTGAGGACTTCGCACAAAAGGTTGCAAGTAATGAAGAAATTTATTCCGATTCCGATTTTGGCATACGCTTTCATAATCTCGGTGGGAACTTGTGGAAGCTCAACGCAATGCTCGGAATTGAGAGCTTTTCCGAATATACGCTTAAAGACGATTATAACGAGGATGAATTTTTCAACGCTTACGCCACTTTGAAATCAGCGTATAAATCGATTGAAAAGTATGAAAGATACGCTCCGAAACAGTATGAGATTATCAAGCGTTACATGGCGATTTACGAACCTGTACACGATCTGTTGTCCATCGAGCGCGGTTCTTCTTCGCATCCCGAAAAAATCACGAAGAAATATATTGACGAATATATCTCTCGCGGAAAATATAAGGAAGCCATCTGCGATCTGCTCGTAAAACTTCAATATGATTTGAGAGAACAACTCGGCGCAGAAGCGACGGTTTCCGCACACGACTTGATCGCTATGGCAAGGGACGAAGGAATTGTAGACGGGAAGCAGGAGTCAGCGCTCCATAAACTTAGGATGTGTCGAAACGGATTCCAGCATCCGGAACGCTCACAAGTCAAGTTTGACAGAGAGACCGTTGAAAATTGGCGGGATACTGTTTTTGCAATAAAGGGGGAGTAAAATGAGTCATCAAGTTCAAATTGATTACCAAGGCGTAGCCATTCAATGTCAAAGTGTATGTGAAGTTGCTGAAAAACGACTTCAAGAACTCGATGAAATGCTTGAAAAAGCGAGGGAGTCATCGACTTCACTGATGAATATTCAGGCGAGCGAGGCATATCAAGCAATTCAGAAAGCAAGAGAAGATTTGTCCAATCAAATTCAAGACGTTCGTGCGGAAGCACAGAGCAAGGCAGCTCATCGAGATGCTTCTGTTGCGGGTTCGCTTACAAAAGCTCAGCGTCTGCAACAGACTGTAAATACGCTTTCTTCGCAGAAAATTATCGAATTTAATAGTCTTCTTCAGATGTTGCTTTTAGATAGCATTCAATCCAATTATCAAAAGCTTTTGAATCAAGGGAATGGCGTCGTGACGGTTGACGATGCACTCAAGCAGTTTTTGGACGGAATCGAAGACGAGACGCTCCGCCAGTTTACTTATATTGCGTATCTGCAAAACACGTCTTTAAGAGGAGAAGCGCTTTTAGAGGCCGGGCGCGCACTCGTCGGCAAAACGTATGAGGCGAGGCTGGAAGAGGAACGTAGCCGTATCCGCGAGGAACTGAAAGCGGCAAGAGTAGAAGCAAGCACGATCGAAGAAGTTACAAAGACATCGGGCGGTACGGCAAAAGAACAGATTGCCGCAATGCAGGAGGCTGCGACAACCGAGATTGTCGGCGAAAAAGTACGGCAAAAGTCTTTGAAGATCATCATGCAGGCAATTAAGGCGCGCGGATTTGTGGTGGATAAAAACAATATAAAAATCAAAAGAGACACCAATGAAGTGATCATGGTAGCGCAGAAAGCGAGCGGCGAAAAGGCAGAGTTCAGGGTGTTCCTTGACGGGAAGTTTATCTACGATTTCCGCGGCTACGAGGGGCAGGCGTGCCAAAAGGATATTGGACCGTTCATGAAAGACTTGGAGGAAGTCTACGGGGTTCACGTTACCAAGCAAACGGAGATATGGAGCAATCCCGACAAGATCTCCTCAATGAAGTATCAGGCAATCAATACCAATAAAAATAAGGCGTAAGAGGTGATAAAATGGCTTTAAGTACGACTTTTAACAGATTAAAGAGGGAAATCGGCATCAAGAAATGCGTCATTGTCGAGGGGAACGTCGGCGACGTCTACCTGAATGAGAAAAAACAAATTGTAGACTTGAAGCAGTATCTTATGGATATGCTGAAGGCTATGGACTACGACGACGTACTCTATTGGGATCGGATCGACGGCGTGGACGGTGACGTATCAAGACTTGACGTTGTCGATAAGGTAGAAGTGGAAGGCGATGACTATTCGTTTGACGATGATGAAGAGGAGACCCCGAAGGAAGAGCAAAAAACCGGCAGCGGACTTTTCAAAGAACCTGCCGAGATATTTAATATTATATTCAAAAACCTAAAAAAGCCGAATAAGAAAATTGCCTTTGTACTTAATTGGGCGGACTACCTTTTCAGCGCAGGCGGACAACTCCCTCCCGATGAAAGGGAACTTCTGACTTTGCTCGGAAAAGCCATTAAAGATAAAAAAGTCGACTATCTTTCTTCCGAAGTCAATGAAAGCACGGTCGTCCTTATAACGAGCAAACTTTCCATGTTCCCGATTTCTTTCTATCAGGGCAATCCCGAAGTCGCTTGCCTTACCTTGTCGAGACCGGACAGGGAAGAGCGAGAAAAAATGCTCGAAAAGATCGAGAGCGGATTTGAAGTCAAATTAAAGCCGGGCGAATCTCTTCTTACCAGTGACAAAAAGAACGAATACATCGATATGCTCGACGATTTTACCAACCGCGAGATCATTCAGATGGCAAGACTTTCAAGGAAAGAAGGCAAAATGCCGTTTGAACAGTTGTACTTACTTTTTAAGTACGGCGAAAAGGACAACCCTTGGGAAAAACTTGATTATAAGGCAGTGAAAAATATCAAAAAGATCCTCGCCGAGCGAGTTGTAGGACAGGACGAAGCGATTGCAAAAATCGAGAAGGTGGTCGTAAAAGCGTATATGGGGCTTACGGGAATCCATAAATCTTCTTCCCGTTCAGCGCCCAAAGGCGTACTGTTCTTCGTCGGACCTACGGGTGTCGGTAAAACAGAGCTGTCCAAGGCGCTTGCGAAATTCCTGTTCGGCGACGAGCAAGCTTGCATCCGTTTCGATATGTCCGAGTACGCGCAGGAAAACAGCGATCAGAAGCTTATCGGCGCGCCTCCCGGATATGTCGGCTACGAAGAGGGAGGACAGCTCACCAATGCGGTACGAGAAAAGCCTTTCAGCATTATTCTCTTTGATGAGATCGAAAAGGCGGCAAAGCCCAATCCCCGTATCTTGGATATTTTCTTACAGATATTGGAGGACGGCAGACTGACCGATAGCAAGGGCGAGACGGTGTATTTCAGCGAAAGCGTCATAATCTTTACGTCCAACCTCGGGGCGTCCGAAGTTTCTGATAGCGGAAGTAATGAGGATGTGGCGGAAGAGTTTATTAAAATCGTTAAGAACTATTTTGACAATGAAATCAAACGCCCCGAAATTCTCGGTCGTATTGGTTACAGCAATATAGTCCCATTTAATTTTATCAACAATAAAGAGTTTGCAATCAAGATAGCAAAATCCAAACTCCGTCCCGTACAAAAGGCAATACTGGAAAAATATCGTATCGACCTTGAATTTGAAGACGAGCTCAAATTTATCAACTACATTTTAGGAGGGGCGGACAGCAGTAAGGGCGGTCGAGATATTCTCAATGCCATCAACGATAAGCTTCTCGACGAACTCGCCATGTTCATGTTTGAGAATAAGCAAGATTTGTCCTCGTTCAAGGGTGCGAAGATCCTCGTGAAGACAACGAAGGACGGGCTTGATTTCAGCTTTGAAAATGACTAAGTTTAACGTTGCAAGTATCAATACCTGTACGGAAGCGGAAGGCCCGTATAAAAGACTATGTATCTGGTTTCAGGGTTGCCACATCCACTGCCCGGGGTGCTGCAATCCTGATTACCAACCGTTTGAAGCACGGCATATTATGTCTCTTGAAGATTTAATAACGGTAATTAAAGAGGCAAAAGAACGGTTTAGCGTAGAAGGCGTGACCTATTCGGGTGGTGAGCCCACTTGTCAACATAACTTACCACTTCTGACAAAAGAAATCAAGTCGCTCGGGCTTGGCGTAATATCCTTTACAGGCAGAACATATGAGGACGTTTCCGAATTTTTTGAGGGCTGTGACGTTGTGTTGGACGGCTCTTTCAAAGAGGACTTGCCCGAGACGAAGAGAAGACTTTTGGGTTCGAAAAATCAGAGGATTATATGTTTGACCGAGAGATACAAAGATTGCATCGACAGTTGGTTTGCCGATCACAACAAGGTAGTAGAAGTAAGCGTAGGATCTAAAATAATTGCAAACGGGGATAATTTTTAATACTAATGAAATATCTGTTTTTTGACATAGAATGTTGTGACGGTGCTCACATTTGCGAATTCGGATACGTATTGACAAACGATAAATTTGAAATTTTGGATAGAGATTTTTTCTTGATAAATCCCGAAAGAAAATTTAATTTAACAGGAAGAAAAGATCAACGGGATTTGCAGTTACATTTTTCGGAAGAGGAGTATTATAACAGCCCTCTTTTCACGGAATATTACGGAAGAATCAAAAAACTTATCGAGGCGAAAGACCAATTAGTAATCGGCCATGCTATTTCAAATGATGCAGGTTTTTTGCGTACTGCCTGTAGAATTTATAAGCGACCTGCTATAAATTTTGAATTTTACGATAGTCAAAAAATGTATTCGGAGTTCTTCAATAATAAAAGTAGCATATCCTTGGAAAATGCCGGTGAAAAGCTCCGTTTGGAAAGGGTTAATTATTTACATAAGAGTGATGACGATGCTTTTTTAACGATGACATTGGTTCAAACGATGTGCAAATTGATGGAGTTACCGTTAGAGCAGTTTATTCTGTTGTGTCCAACCTCAAAAGGTGAATCAAAATGGAATAAAATTCATTACTTTTCAGAAGACTTTAATGAAATAGTTAAAGCAATTGCAACAAGTAAAAGATGGATTAGCAATGCAAAAAAAGACAAATGTATCAGAAAATTTATTGAGAAAGTTAAGCCGAGAAGCGCTATTATCAACAGTGCCTTAACAGGGAAAAAGATATGTTTTAGCCCTGTTTTTGAACGAGAACAAACAATACTTTGTCTTAAACTTATTCAGATGATCGTAAATCATGGTGGAACATATAATACAAAAGTCTCCGAAAATCAATATTACGTGAAAGACGATGCAGACGATCCGGAAAAACACGGAACTCGCTATCATCACTTCGTTGAAGTTATGGATGAAAAGCAGAAACAAAAAGTGATAAGCTATGATGACCTTTTAGGCATATTAAAAACATCTTGGAAAGAACTGGAAAATATGGATTTTCCTGAATTGCCGAAAGAGGGAAGAGAGATGCAAGAGGAATCAAATCGTGGTATAACAGGAACAACAATAGGCGAAATTTTGGCAGCACGAGGGATATTACTTAAACCTGACCAAGCGAAATAGATTTTATTTTGGATAAACAGCTAGTAAGAAAGAAAAACATCTAAACAATATTAAAGTTTGCTTTTCTTTTTGAGACTATAATTTAAATTTTTAAGGCGATTATCGTTTTGATTTAAACCACAAAATTTATTTAATTGGCACCAGGACGTGTGCTTGTCTATGACAAGTGGCGTCGCTTCGCTCCGCCAGACAAGCACACGC
>ERZ1106932.340-NODE-340-length-13951-cov-236.463731_pt1 | contig 13951 bp, 17 predicted proteins | sample MGYA00403665_ERZ1106932 | MGnify/ENA primary metagenome ERZ1106932 (study PRJEB35170, sample SAMEA104062448) | human gut metagenome | biome: human gut; feature: human-associated habitat; material: faeces | place: Denmark | collected 2012-08-24 ... | reverse complement strand
GATAAGTACGGTAATGACGATATTCCTACGCACCGGCTTGTCCTCCCGTGTAAATAAGATAGCTTATAAGTAGCACAGCCACGATGACGATCGTCACAGCCAAGATCCTTTTTATCCGCTTTTTCATTTGCTTTTCTCCTTACCAATCCAAGTCATCATCGTTCGTGCCATACATGGTTTGCCTTAATACCTCCTGTTCCTGCAGCCATTCCTCGTCATGATTCAGCGCATATCGCTCCGCATCCTTCAATTCCAATTCGCTCTTTTTCCCCGACCAAATATCGTTTTTCAGCTTTTCGACGTCAACCTTTTCGGATTTACGCGCTGTTTTCGCTGTTTTCTTTTTTGTCTGTTTCCGCCACTTTTCAAAGGATTTTTCGACTTGCTTATCCGCATGTTTTACTTTCCGTTCTTTTACTGCTTTCCCTATACTCTTACATAATGCAGCTATCGCCTTGAACGGCAGGCAGACGAGCCACACGATACCTTTGCCGATATACGGTAAAAGCGGCATGAGGACTACAAGCACTACAATGAGTATAAGGATCAAGGCTATAAGAGCCAAAATATTCACCCCGTCGTCTTCCATATCCGTAGGGCTCGTAAGCCCGTTTACAACATCTATAGGATCGGATACGACGGGAATGACGGTATATACGCCCTCTTTATTAAAGGTCAGGTCTATCACGTCGAAATCGAAAAACACGCTTTCCCATGCCATGTAAGCCTGTCCGTCGATATACCTCTTTGAATTTAACGTCGCGTCGTAATTGATGATCGTCACCGGCGCGGAATAGTAATCGCTCGTCGCAAAACGGAACAGTACCAAATAACATTCCTCGTCGTCAGGGTCCAAAGGATCGACCGTGATCGCATCTTCATAGGCTTGCTTTATGGCTTCTATATCCTTTACATGCACCGCCAACCGCTCGGATACTTCTTTGTCCGTCCCTTTCAGATCGTCCTCTTCCAGAACCTGAATAGGTGAAAAGGTTTTGCCCGTTTCTTCCGGTATGTCGCCGAAGAGCGTATCCCAAAACCCGTAGTTCTTCCAGTTTTCCCAAAACGACGGATCTCCGTCCGACCAGCTCACGAGTTTTTGCAGGTCTGTATCCGCATCAAAATCGTAATAACTGTACCCCTGCTGTATCTTGCCCTGTTCGCTGTCAACCTTACGGTATTCGTCTATATCGCTTTCAAACAAGTCAGCGCTGAGGCTGCCGTCTTTGATCGGCAATGTACCGTCCAGGTACGACTTATCGTAAGCCAGCATTTTATCGTACAAGTCATTGCCGGAAACATTGCCGTCGTTGTCCGCTTCGTAAGGGTCGTACTCTTCGATATTGTCTACCAGAAACATCAATGTAAGAAGATCGCAAACGTCGTCCGTGAAATGGTGTTTCGTGTTCCAGCCCCAATCTGCGGTAGGCGTTAAATTGCCCGTCGTTACGTTGATACCCAAAGCATAATCAAGCCCGTAATAACTGGCGCCGTTGTCAGGCTGTTTCCCCAAATACGGAGAAATAGCGTCCGCCGCTTCCTTATTGCTCGTTACGATAAACTCGCGCGTCTTGTACTCGTACCACTCGGCTTTTATCCTTTGCAGCTTGCCGTATGTATCGAACAGCCGTTTGGGAACAGCGAAATACACCGTATCGAGCTGATTCTGATAATGCGCGCCTTTGCCCGATGTTTCCGTCCGGAAAAACGTATGCTGCACGTCTAATTGCACCGCCTCGGCACTGCCCGTCGCATCACAGGTCAAAGGGAAGTTGTTGCTGTCGCCGTACCCTTCCGCATACCCGCTGAACTGATAATATTGATTCACCCAATAATCCTGTGCCGTAGTCGCATCGCCGCCGACCGCATACAGTTCTATGCCCGTTATATGGTAATACCGGTTGCCCGTCGCTTCCTCATGTTCGCGCTCTGCATTTAAGAGTACACCCGCATCGTCCACGATGCGAAACTTCAAGAACCTGTTTTCGTAATCGCCCGTGCTTGCGTTGCAGAATTTGAGCGGGAACTTTGTATAGTCTTTCACGCTCCCGACCTGACCTTCCTCGCCCGCATAGAAAAAATCTGAGGATATTTCGATCTTATTCCTCTGCGATATGAGGGAAAATTCCGTGAGCGCGGGGTTATACACATAAACGTACAGCGCATAGTTTCCGTTGCCGTTCTCGTACTGCGAATAACAGTATTCCGCAAAGGTGATCACCTGCGGCGTACCAAACGGGTTTTTAGGATATGCCAAAAGGTCAAACGGCTGCCCGTCTACCGTGGCGCTTTTCAGATCGTCCAACACATTCGTATTGTCGTAATTGAGTTCTCCGCCTGTATCCGCATAAGCATAGGAGACCGTAAAGCCTCCCATGCTCATTACGAATAATAATACGGCGAGAAGAAACAGTGCCGTTATTCGCACCGTTGCTTTCCGCACCATTTTATCACCTCCCGTTAAAATATGATCTCGGACGGATCGAGCGTTATGCCTATCGTCGCGGCGCTTGTTCCGAACCAAAACGCAACATTACTTTCTCCCGAACTTACTGTCAGAAGAAAATAATCCTTTGCCTCCAGAGATCCGGAATCCACCGTCTGCCCCGGATACTTCCACTGCAAGATATCATAGATACCGAACTGTTTGGGAACATTCATCGTAAAGCCCGTTTCGTCCTTCTGTACGTTAAAGATCCCCGTATAGTCGTTCGCCTTTTCGTCGCTGCCGTTCCAGACACACAGTTTCCCGTCCACCGTATACTCGAAATTGTTTGCGGGGTTGGACGTTACCTTGACGTCGAAGTTCACGTTCTCGCCCGTGAGTGACTTGACTTCAAATCGGTATTCGTTGCCTGCCGTTATATCCAGCTTTCCGCCCTCGGCGTTGCCGAGATATTTTTCGCCGTTATACTCGACATAATAATCCGCGCCTTCCTCCTTCGCTACGAAATAGACGATAATGCCCGCGACACCCACAATGAGCAGGATCTCCAACACCCACGCCACGATCTTTCCTGCCGTATTCAGTCCTTTGCTCATGATTCACCTCCTTTCCGTCAAAAGACGAGATTAGGGGTATCGAACTGAACTTCGGAAACAGTGGACGAGTTTGTATAACCTACGACCATGATTTTAGACGTATATTCTGCTTCGGAATGTGCGCCCGTGACCGTAAGGCGGATATTCAAAACGTGGCCGTTCGTTATGTTGGAAAAATACGGGATCAATTCACTGACCGTAGCCTGATAAAAATAGAAATCCTCGAATCTGTCCACGATCATGAGGTGCATTTTATCGAACAGTGCATAATCGAATGTCAGCCCGCTTTCCGTTATATCTCCCGGCGCAGTAACCGTTACGCCTTCTCCGTTCAAGGTAAATTGATTTTCTTCCGTAAAAGAACTTTCCGCTGTGACCGTATAGGCAAAATCCTCTGCGAGCGTATAGACGTCCGACTTTTCCATCGTCACGTTTGTCACGCCGCCGACGCCCGTACCGTTCGGGTTCAGCTCCCACTTCACGTTCGTATCCCCGCCGAGGTTCACGTTGAGATCCCCGAATTTTAGCGTCGCACTCTCGACACGCTGCGCAAAATCCGCCGTGCAACTCGCCGTAACCTCAGGATTGTCCTGCGACGTCGCGGTTATTACGATCTGCTCCCCGAACGGTTTCAGGCACTTGACGGAGACCGTCTTGCTCCCTGCAACGTCCGTACCCGAAGGGGTGAGCGTCATATAATCAGAGAGCGTTTTGCCCGTTGCCCATGCGGACGTCGGGGTTTTGAATGCCATGCTCCAATCCAGGCCCGTATTATCCGCAGAATTGTCCGGCGATACCGTCGCCGTGATCGTCAGAGTTTCGCTGCCGTTATCAACTGTATGTTCCGGCGCACGCATTACGCTCAATGTCATTGTCCCATCGCTTTCCTGCGACGTTATCACGATATTACTGTCCAAACTTTCCGATACAGGCAATTCTTTCCCGAACCGCCAATCCGTAAAGCCTTTCGTAAGCACCGATAACACCAACGCGGCTATCAGCAAAACCGCAAACAGTACCGCAGAAAGCCGTTTTATTGTCTTGTTTTTCTCCATCTTTCACCTCCGAATGTCCTTAAAACGTGATGACGTTATCGCCCAAAACGACATTCGTCACCACTTTTACGGGGCGAACCTTGAACGTATGGCTCACTCCGCTGTTCGTTTCCGTCACCTTCACCTCATAGTACCAGTTATCGTCTGTATACTCGCGGAACTTGTTTTCATACGTTATCGTACTTTCCACGCGCTGTGAGGAAGTATAATAACTTTCCGGCGTGCAATTCACGGTTACGGTAAGCTTGTTCCCGTCTATGGCCCAATCGAACACGCTCGGCTCATATGTGGATACCGTCGTGATGTCGTTGAGGTTGACAGTATTTTCTGTTCCTTCCGTCCATGTGATATAGCCGCTGGAAGTTATATATTTCTGTTGCTGTACCTTGATGCTCCCGTAGCCCGTGACCGTGTAGGTATAATTGCATTCCGCCCCAACAACTCCGAATACGTTGTCGGGCGTAAGGTCAAACGTATAGCTGTTTTCCACGCCCAACTCGTAATACGAACCGAATGAGCCGCTCGCCGTGCTAGCTTCTTCGCAGAAAACAGCCAAAGAAGTAGGATCCCCCACAAACACTACTCGGCAGGTGTCGATATATCCGCCTTCGCGCGTCGTGACCGTGATGAGCGCCTCGCCTTCAAATGCTTTCAGGCAGGTCAGAGTTGCCGTATTCGCCCCGTCCGAGGAAGGTACAAGCGTGAGATATTCCGAAAGCGTCTCCTCCTTTTCCGTGTCCAGCCATTCGAGCGTCCAGTCCACCGCTTTGTTCCGCGCGTCCGAAGGGTACACCGTGGCGGTTAGCGTTTTGCTCACACCGCCGTTCGCCGCTGCCGCCGCTTGCATCGCCAAAGCAACGCTCTTTACTTCCGCTGTGGCGGGTTCTTCTTCGACCACTTCTTCCTGTGTTTCTTCCTCGTCTGTCTTGAATCTGTCCTCTAAAAGAAAAGCCCACGCACCGATAAGTCCTGCCAAGAGCACGAAGATGAGCAGGAACGAGACGATCCACTTTACTTTGTCCGAGCGCTTATGCTCGGACAGTTCGATATCCTCAAAATCATAGTCTTCATATTCGTCGTACATCGTTTACCTCCAAAATTCTATTCTCTAAAAAAGAAAACTGCGGCCCGGAACATGCCGAACCGCAATTCCCTTCCTTGCCTTTTACTCCGCTTTCTTGTTCAGGAGCATTTGCAAAAGGTCTTTGTCCGATTTACGGAACGGAATGATCTTGCACTCGTACACCGTGCCGTCCTCATCTTCCGAATGCACGGCATAGCTGTTTCCTTTCGTCACTTTGCCCGTCTTTTCGTCCGTGATCTCATACGGCACAAGCACAAGTTCCACCTCCTGCTCTCCGGCATATACGATATCCAATACCGTATACCCGCCGTAATCAGGCGGCACGATCCTCACGCGGAAATCCACCCCGCGCACCGTACCCTTGATAAAATACGACTGAAACGTCTTGCCATCCTTTTCATACGGCTCCCTCTCTACCATAATTTTGCCTTTCGTCATGCTTCGTCGCCTCCTTTATTTTTCCTTTTCTTTGCAATGATTGGCTTGATCTCTTTCCAGGGCTTTTTCGACAGTTCTCCCGCTTCCTGTTTCGAGAATCCGGCGTCGCGCGCCTGTCCGTACTTATACTGGCCCGCATGATCCGATTGCGAGAGGAGATACCCGGAACGCAGACCTTTTTCATATTCGGTCAACTCTTGCCCCTCCTTTTCGCCGCGCTGATGCACTTTAGCTTTCCGTTCCTCCGCATAGCCTTTCGCGCGCAGACGCGGCCTGAACCATCTCCCGTCTCCATTGTACTTGTTGGGTTTCGTTTCCGTTTCGGCTGCCGGCTGTTCCGCCTGCACCTTTGTGGTTGCCTTATTCGGCATAGTTTTTTATTCCTCCGTTAAAATTGAATTGTTTGCCCGTATCGCCGTTAGCACAGCCTTTTGCCCGTGTTGCCGTTAGCTAAGCGAAAATATAAATATGAAATTGTTTATAGTAACAGGCGCTTATCATTCGGGCTTTTCGCCCCGTGCGATCCTTTGACGGTGAGCGGCCGCTCTTACACTTGCATGTACCGCACGAGTTCCTCGCCTCTATTTTGTTCCTGCACCCGGTTACGACGCTTGGTTAATCTACATACTTGCGCACATAGACCATTGCAGAGATACGCTTGCCGTTGATACTGATTCGGTCTGCAAATGTTTCTTCGTATTCCCGATCACGTTTCGGCGTACAGCGATAATACGTATCTCTGCTGAACAGATATGTACCGAGTACTTCGTCCGACCTATACATGATCTGCTGTTTCACGATATACTCGCCCGTACGATACACATTCGTCGCTCCCGCCAAAAACTCCGGCATCTTTACGATTTTCATAATTTTTCTCCTCCTTCTATATTGTTTCCACCAAATACGCTAATAATTTTCTGCCGATACTGCGGATATAACATTCCGAAACTCCCCAATCATGTGCCGCAGCAGACTGTGTTTTCCCTACTACATATAATATAAAGAATAAAGTGTGCAACCGGGGAGGAGCGTTTGCCATAGCTTGCGCATACCTTTCCGCCTTTTTTGTTACTGCGTTTTTAAAACCTGTATCCTCTGCCCGTTCGAACATTTCCCTGTGTGTATAATAGTAACGAATGTCCTGCAAATCTGCCTTTACTTCCTGCTTTGTCACTTTCCGACCTCCTTTTTTGTTGGCAAGCTAAATTTTTTAACAATACCTTCAATTACTGCACGCTCACTGATCGAGAGCCCGACGCCGATCCGTTCCAAAAGGCAACGCTCAATATCTGTAAGATATTTACCGTCCAACCTGTATCCATCCATAACATGGATTCCACCTCCTGTCCCCTGCGTAGTATAAATCGGGTAACTCTGCGATAGGCGCAACACGTCGTATTCGATTGTACGTTTGCTCACGCCGAACTCGAAAGCCAAATTTTCTCTCGTTTCATGCCGTCTGGCACAAATCACTTCCAAGATCGCGCGGCGCCGTTCTTCCGCCGTCACCCTGTTTTGTTTGTCTCCTTCGTTTATTTTCTGAGCGTATTCTACAAGGTCAACTCGCAAGGTTTTTGCGAGTTGAAAAATATTTTTTTGTTTTTTTAAAAAATTTTTGTAGCCAGAGAACAAAAAAGCCCCGACAGACAAGACCACCTTTTTTCGGCGATCTGTCTGTCAGGGCTTCACGTTTCCGGCATTGCGTCCGACAATTCAAAGGATATGACCTGTAACTGGATTTAATGTTGCGATGCTTTTACAATCACGACCTGAAACGTCGTTATCCCATATTCAATTTTCTTCGTCTTGATCTATTAGTTCGGTTCCCGGCGGAGCATATGTATTGCACCGTTCACATCTGCGATTCAACTGCCAACTAATTACAGTTGCACCGCAATGCGAACAAACTGCCGTTACCTTACCTTTTGTATCTCTATATCCGATAACCACTTCTCCGCAGTTGCGACAATATCGTCTAACCGTTTTCCATCTCTGCATTCATGATTCGCCTCCAATTCTCCCCAACTTTCCATTATTTGTATCTCACTGCCACATTCAAGGCAAATATAGTGCCCATCTGTCTCTTCCAAATTCAAATACATATTGATTGCCCCACAAACAGGGCATTTAGCATTAGTCATTCTCTTTTACTCCTCAAAATAATTGATCCCATAATCAGCTGTCTTTTCCCTCCAATTATAAAAATACGAACATATGTTTGTTTTTTCTTATATTATAACTGCTCAAAAGTTAGCAGTCAAGCATTTGAAATAAAAAAGTCAAAGATTTAAAATTTCACAAATCCCCGACATTTTTTTGACAGTTATTCTTGACTGAATTGCGTTCCTTAAACTTTATTTGCATATCCTTCAATAAATTAATAACATAAAACATCTCCCCCCCTACCCATAAAATCAACTAGTTTTTCTCAAATCTTTTATTTTTCAATATTTAATTTATCATCTATTTTCGGCGCTGAAATCTGCATAAACCGAATGCCTTGTTCCTTTACTAATTCTCTGTATTCTCTTTCTGCCGCCAAATGTTTTTCCAATGATTCCTCGTCTCCTGGTATTATAGGATAATTCACCCATGCAATCCATTTTGCCATTTTGTCTCGAAAAACATCCTTTTCAAATTCCTCCAAATAATCTTGAACCGCATCTATCGTTCTGTCCCATAAATCGGCAAGCTCGTTTTCTTCCGCATTTTTGCCGGGTATTTTTTTATACATCTCATATTCCAAGCGAGTCAGTTTCCGATCCAATCTATTATATTCCTTGACCTGATCTTCCTCTTTGCGGATACCGTTTATTACATAGTTCCCCAAAAAGGTAAGTTCCATCAACCGCTTAAACTCTCTTCCGTTTAATGTAATTACTACTTTCATAATTTCTCCTTTTACTGATTCAATTATTTTTCATTTTTCCATGTCGCCTGCTACAAAAATTTCAAACGAATCATCTTCTTGTAGCGTTATTTTTCCTTTAAAATTATATTTTCCTTTTTTAAGATATCCTCCCAATAACTTTTGTATCTTATCCATTATATCTTTTTCGTTAAATACAGTACTTTTCTCGACACTATGATTTACCATAAATAGCCCGGGATTAACATTTAACATATTACAAAATTCTTCTATTTCATAATAGGCAAGAGGTTTAGTTTTCGCCCTCGCCCCCTTTTTTGATGGATTAGATCTTTTTTTTATTCCCAAAGCCAATTTCATGATCTCGATAATCAATTCCTTTTTCTTTCTCGTTGTCGGTGTAGCAACTCCAAAAGTTCGGCCATATTGACGCAAAATATAAATACCTTGCCTGTCCAAAAATTCATAAGCCGCTTGATGCTTTTTTATCAATTCCTCGTCTATCATATTATACTCCTTTATGACCTCATCATTATTGTTGATTTTAAAAACTCTGAAAAATTATCATTGGCAGCCGTTGTCCAAAGCTCATAATCTATAAAATACTGCTCGGCTCCCGTATCCATATAGGCCCGAATATTGTGGATATAAAAGTTATCCGACTTTACCATTTTACTAAAATACACAGTATAATCCAAATAATTTTCATGATAATCATAATGTTCAGGATTCCCTTGTCTGTATTCCCTATCTATTACAACATTTATATCACAAGAAAGTACTTCCTTTTGTGTCTTTTCTGATTCTTTCGTTATGATAAAATTTACTGCTTTTTCGTCACGCACTCGATATGTTTCACGAACCGCATCGTATTCTCCAATAATTTGTGTCGCCTGTAAATATTTATTTACTTCCGGTAATTCCGTTTCACGTATCGAATACGATTCATTATAATCATTCTGTTTGGTGATTAAAAAAGTTGTACATATAACAATTGTAACGATACAACACAGGAAACAACATAAAACAGGCATCCATTTTTTAAGCTGATTTTTTTTAAGTTCCGTCCTGTTTTTTTCTGCTATCGGAATTAACGTGCTTTCCAAAAAATCACGATCCGCTTCGGTTAGTTCTTGATTTTCCTGTTGAACCTTTTTCTTCAGCTTTCTCATTCTTAACCTCACGATATAGTTATCGCATAAGCATCGTCGATATCCACTTCATCAATATTGATATATCCTTCTTCAAACATACTTACCGCCAATGCTCCATAAACATACCTGTCTGTTCGCGTTGTATTATCGGAAAACGTATAATTCACTTCCAAACACCCAAACCCTGCCAGTGCATGACTGCCGTTTGTTATTTCATAATCAAGAAAATCATGCCCATCTGATTCTGTAATCTGTACCCCTTTATATCCTTGCATAAATACGGCCATAGGTTTTCCCGACTGCGCCGCAGATTTTGCCGCATCATAATCAAAATTCCACCACGTCATTAATCTTATATAATTTGCAGTATATCCTTGCCGGTTTACATATTTTTGGAATCCACTTTTAAAATCTGCTACCGATGCTCCATTTGCATCCGTTCCCGTATCTGTATACATCTGATCAAACACCGCCATCGTTTCCGCCGTATCAGATCGATACATATAGCTTCCTAAAAACTCTATACCCGGTTCGTAGTTCGGAATTAAATTCGGATACATCTTATCCAAATACACAACTAAATTCGTACACATTTTAGCTACACACGAGTTTTCTTCTCCGTACATACACCCGGGAATGGATGGTAAAATATTGTACTTGTTTTCCGAGCGATATAAAAAATCGACACGTTCCGTTTCATAAACAGGATCTGCTCCACCGCGATAAGCATTTTCTTTCAGTAGCTTCACCGATTTTTCCGATATGAGCAAATTGGTTTCGCAATCATAGAACCTCTCTCCGTCGCTGTACCAATAAATTCCCTGTCGGACGTATATATTTTTAACTCCTTCCTGCTTATACGGGCTTTCCCCTTGTGTATAAAACTCCGTAACCCGTAATTCACCGTCGTCAATTACAAGCGCAAAACCCTGTTTCTCGCCGTATGTAAAGCTATACGCGATGCCCAACTCGTTCAATTCAATGTCATATACCCTTTCCTTTTCTGCCGATACCGCCATGGTATCAGCTTTTTCGTAGTCGAATATCTCATTGAAAGTTTTATAGAACAATTTGTCCGTTTCGCTTTCGATTACCGCCGCATTTGCCGTTATGCTTATCTCCGTCATCACTACTGCCATTACCGATAATATAGCGATTGCCATTCCTTTGCATATTCGTTTCATTCTTCTTTCTCCCGAAAATAAAATTTTAATTTATGTTTAGCGATACGGTGATGATACTTCACCGTATCGTATTTTTTGTGTAAAAGTTCCGCGATTTCTTTTAATCGGAACCGCTCCCAATACCGAAGGTAAATTATTTTCTGTTCTATGTCCGTCAAACAACTCAGCGCAAGTAATGTTTTATCGCTTAAGCGAATATCCTCACTCATTTCCTCCGACGTTTCCGAATGAACCAACCGCTTATCTTTGCGCAGCTTATCCAACGCCATATTTTTTGTAACAAAATATACCCATGAAGTTGGAGCACGGACAAACTTCGGTTTGATTTCAAATAGCTTTAAGAAAAACTGTTGGGCAATGTCTTTTCCGTCCACTTTCCCCCGAAACTGCCTGTTTATATACCGCACAATTAGCGGGTAGTAATATTCATATATTTTCGTTACTGCTTTCGGACTACTCCTATATCGAGTCAGCAAAAAATTAAATAATAGCGGATTCACTTTTTCCTCTTTTTCCTCTTTTTAATCGTCTTATCTAACAAACAAAATCAAAACACCGGTATTTTGATTTTTTGGGCTAAAAAAATTTATTATCTTTATATCAATCAAAAAAACAGAATTTTGATTACTTTCATAAATTCATATACCCAGAATTATGAATTATTGCCTTCGCCATAAATTATATCATGAATTTAGTCAAAATAACAGTATATTGACTTAGATAATTTTGTCGAATTAGGAAAATTTTTATCGAATTATGGCGAGAGTACCACAAGATACCGAAAACAGAATATCTTATAAGTTTAGAGCGCGTTTAATCACAATCATTGCCGAAAGAGACATGTCCAAAGAAACTTTTGCCGCTGCCGCACATGTTAACAAAGAAATCATAACTCGCGCCACTGTTTATGGGATCGTTCCGAGTATCCGTTCTTTGATTAAAATTGCTGATTTTTTGAACTGCTCTATTCCTTATTTATTAGGTGAAACTGATGACAATAGTTTCGATGCCGCTAAAGCCCCTTCCGATTTTCACTCTCGCTTGGAAGAATTAAAACGGGAACGTGAGGTTCGTGATTGCGATATTCTAAAAGCCATGTCATGTCCGGCAAATTCTTTTGCTGAATGGCGCAGAAATAAATCTATCCCTTCTCTCCAATACTTACAACAAATAGCGACCTTTTTCAAGGTTACGATTGACTATCTGTTGGGGCGTACCGATTTCAGAACATAATTATGGCAAGAATACCCGAAGAATACAAGAATAAAACTTCATACAAATTTCAAAAACGTCTTTTATATTGTATTAACGAACTTGATTGCAATAAAAACGACTTTGCAAAGTTAGCAGGCATAAATAAAGACGTCATAACTCGGGCTTCTGTGTACGGTATTATCCCCACGGTACGCTCCCTCATAAAGATAGCCGATTACTTAAATGTTTCTATCCCCTACCTGCTAGGAGAATCTGATGAAGAAAATTTTTTCAAGTCTGATCCGCCGACTACTTTTCATGCCCGTTTGAAACAACTTACAGAAGAAAATAATACAAAATTTTCTTCTATTTCCAATAAAATGCCTTTTGCTAAAAACTCGATTTATGAGTGGATGCGAACAGGGGCGTTGCCCTCTTTGGAATATTTATACGCTTTGGCAAATTACTTTCATGTAAGCGTAGATTATCTCCTCGGCAGAACTGACGATAAATTTTAATATCTCTATAAAATAAACAATCCTTTATGTCTTTACAAGGGATTACTTTTTCTGCGATCCTTTGACTTTTATGATAATTATCCTTATTGTCTTTCTCCGTCCTTTGGTATCGGAAAATTCGGCCGCCGTCAAGGAGGAAAAACTATTGCTTAAAATTTATACGCCCTCGGTTAACTGCCGAGGGCGGTTTTATTACCCACACGCAATATTTTTTCCTTGCGGCTTCTTGCAACGCATTTCATTTTCTCTTCCTTTATTGCCTTTTCCTTGACTGCTTCCGCCTTTTCCGATTCTTCTCTTCCCGTCGAAAGACAAACGGGTTAAATCTGTTTTTCCTTTTTGACAAAAATTATTTCCAATGTCGCAAAAAACTTGCGAGTTACTGTTGTATTCTGTTCGCGAAATTAAAAATTTACTTGTTTTTTTCGTGACGGAATGCTACAATGCTCTTATCACGAAAAGGGAGGTACATGGAACGGGCAGAATTGACAACCCTGCTTCAGCTTATAAAAACCACTGAACCGGAAAAAAGCGATCTCGTAGCGACCATTCTCAAACTCGCCGCCGACTCCATCACTTTACAAACATTGCAATCGCTCACAAATCCGGGCAAAGTTTTTCCCGCTGTTTCAGGAAAAAAGAATTTATCGGAAGAAGAAAAGATCGGCACATTATCTTTCACGAAAAAGGAGTTGGAATCTATGCCGAAATCTTTTCAAAAAGCATTTATTTTTGATAATAGGATCGTAAAGTTCCGCTATTACGAAGGGCTCTTCCAAGCACGCTACCGCAAACAGGGGTATAACATCGAGGTCGCTTCCAAAGACTTCGACACGATGAAAAAGAAATTTATTGAGAAGTTAATCGGGCAAGCGCAGATACAGGATATACCCGTCGCAGACCCTAAGCGCAGGACGGCAAAAACAGTTCTTTTTGCGGATTACGCCAAAGACTGGCTCAAACTCAAAGAGCAGACGACGAAGCCTTCTACATTCAAGGAATATTCCCGTATGTTTGAGGTCAACCTGCGGCCGACGTTCGGACATCTGCACCTTTCGGAGATCACCCGCCCGCTCATGCAGCAGTACCTCTTCACATTCGTGGAGGCAGAAAAATACAGGACTGCGGAGAAGCTCAAACTCATGCTGAACTGTATCTTTGACATGGCTGCGGAGGACTTCAATCTTCCTTCCCCCATGAAAAAGATCGTTTTGCCCTACCACGAAAGCAAGAAAGGGTGTGCCCTTACAAAGGCAGAGGAAAAGAAACTCGTGGAGTTCTGCCGAAACCGCAAAGACGATGTAGCAAGCGCGTTGCTCGTACTTCTCTATTTCGGACTGCGGCAGAGCGAACTGCCGACCTTAAAGGTCATTGACGGCAATACCCTCGAATGCGAAACGAGCAAGGAACGCA